>ERZ833963.3093-NODE-3093-length-14049-cov-3.326854_pt1 | contig 14049 bp, 10 predicted proteins | sample MGYA00519693_ERZ833963 | MGnify/ENA primary metagenome ERZ833963 (study PRJEB31850, sample SAMEA3708748) | human gut metagenome | biome: human gut; feature: human-associated habitat; material: faeces | place: China | collected 2014 ... | reverse complement strand
AAAGGAAATCCAGTTCATGAAATTTGCCAGGAAGCTCAGCTGTACCATGCCCGCCAGTGAGTTAATCATCAGCATCAGCACGCTGACAATGAACGTGACAATCGCGGAAACCACCTGGCTCACCGTCATGGAAGAGATGAACACGCCGATGGAGAGCATCGCCGCGCCATAGAGGATGGTGCCCACAAAGGTGCCGAATATGGACGCCCAGCTCGGCGAGGAAAAAATGCCGATGACTAGAGCCGGCACCAGGCACAGCAGCATGGCAATCAGGTAAACCGTAAGGCAGGCCAGGTATTTGCCCCAGACAATGCCCGTCACGCTGACGGGGGCCGTCAGCAGCGCCTGGTCGGTCTTGTTCTTACGGTCCTCACACATGCTGCGCATGGTGATAATCGGCAGAAGCATAAGGCTCCACATAAACATGTTCTGGTACACATAGCTGGTAATATAATAAGAAGAGCCGTTCAGCATGACAATCCAATACTGAAAGCCGTACAATGCGCATAGGATGCCGATGAATACATATGCAATTGGGGAAGTAAAGTAGGACCTGAGTTCACGTTTTAAAACCGCGGTCCTCAGAATTTTCCTGCGGGGCGGCCTCCACAGCCTCGCGCGCCGCCGCCTTTTCCTCCGGCTGAATGGCCGGCCCGCTGTAGCTTTCGCTCGTCAAGCGCAGGAAGACGTCCTCCAGGGACAGGTCCGTGTTGCGCAGCGCCAAAATCGGCATGCCCTTGCGCGAGCACAGCGCGAACAGGTCGCGGCGCAGGTCGCGGCCCGGCTTGCCCTCAATGGAGTACTCGCACACATTGGCCTCCTTTTCGCCGTAGCTGACCACCTCGACCAAATCCTTCAGCGTCTTAATATTTGCAAGCACATCCTTCTCCAGGCCCTCGATGCGCACAATCAGGCGGTGGTCGCTCGACAGGTTGTGAGAGAGGGAGTCCGGCGTGCCGTCCGCCACGATGCGGCCCTTGTTGATGACCAGCACCCGCTCGCACACCGCCTGCACCTCCGGCAATATATGTGTTGAAAGAATCACCGTACGCTCCTCGGCTATCTTTTTAATTAAATTCCGAACTTCAGCAATTTGATTCGGATCCAACCCGTTTGTCGGCTCATCCAACACAACAAAATCAGGGTTGTGAATAATAGCTTGAGCAATCCCGACCCGTTGTTGATAACCACCGGAAAGATTACGAATCAACCGATTACGGAAATGTGTTATATTACATTGTTCCAAGACCCGATCTATCGCCTCTCCCACCTGTCTACCCGGAATATCCCGCATATTAGCACAATGTTTCAAATACTCCTCCACCGTAAGATCTACATGCAACGGGGCCTTTTGCGGTAAAAAACCGATTAGACGTTTAGCCTCCACCGGATGTTTACGAGTATCAATGCCTCGGATAAACACATCACCCTCGGTCTGTTTCAAAACCCCACACATAATATTCATCGTGGTCGACTTTCCCGCTCCATTCGACCCCAATAACCCGTAAATACCATGTTTATTTATTTCCAAACTTATATCCTTAACGGCCCAATGAACCGAATAGCGGTGAAAAAGATGCTCCACCTTCACAATAGATTGTTCCATACATTTTTGTTATAAGATTTACACAATACATTCCACTAAAGGTCTTTTATAGATCTTTATCAATTCTCGATTTAATAGATTCAGTGATTTCAAATTTCACTCGCATCGCAAAGTCCCCTTTACAATCACTGAATCATTCTACCAAACATTACACATTAAATTTACATGATTATAATATCAAACTTGTTTCCCCCGACAAACTCTTTTTACTCATCGGTTTTCGGCATATTATATTTATTCCAATTCGACCATTTAAATTCAAGATCAACAATTCGCCCGAAACCATCTTTTTGATAAATCAAATGCTTGGGGTCAAAAAGATGTTCATTCTTTATCGTAAACGTTGCGAAAATTCCATTAGCCGTCACAACACCTAACTCTGTTTCCGACGAGTTGGTCTCGATATCCACAATCACATCTCCCCCTTCAACCTCATCAAACTTGTAAGCTTTCTTGGTTGACAAATCATACCAATAAATCGTATTACCACTCGAAAAGAAAAAGTACGCACGTTGCCTTAACCGATAAAACTTAGAATCTTCACTCAAATATTTCGTCCCGTCAAAATTCGATTGGTCACAGCTAGACATAGCTATTGCAGAAAAAGGCGGGTTTACCGTGGGAACAAAATAAGCCACTCGCATATTCAAAGCTTTCACGACATCTCCTTTCCTGAAAAGGGCAAAAGTGGGTATATCACTCCACGATGCTTCTTGTCCGGAACGCATATACAACAAATCCCAGTCCCCGTAGTCATTCAAATTTATCAACGTGTCCACGTCAAGCATACGAATTGGATAAAACTTCTTGATAGCAGAAGTATTATACCCGCTCCCAAACCACAACAACCGACGATTTTCAGCATCATTAAAAGCATTAAAAAAAGCTGCCGTGGGTTTTCCGGTAAAAATGATATCCCGAATATTCAAACGCTCTCCTTCCAACTGCATACGTACACCCGTGAAAGGAGTCGTGAATAAATCGACCTTTCTACCATCATCAAAATAATCCCTAGAATATAGATTTCCATTCTCATCCAACAAAAAATCCACCCCGTTTCCCCAAAAGAAATCCTTCACATTCAATCCGACAGGTACATCCCCCACGAAATCCTGGGCAACAGTCATTTCTTTGATATAAGAAGACCCATTCAAATACAATGCCCCACTCTCTTGAATCACGACCACAACCGTACTATTATTATGTATGATCTGTCTCAATCGTTTCGGTCCACTCCCCAAACTCTCATTCGGGTAAAGTGTTTTATACAAATCCGGGTACTCCGTATAGAAACGCTTTTTATCATCCGTCATTTCCGGCCGAATATACGACAAGGCAGACTCTCCACTTTTCTCACTCAAAATCAACCAGCCTTGACTCAAAGCCGCCTGTCCTGTCAACGTCACCTCATCGGAAGAATGCACAACCTTCGTGCGCAAATCCATAGCACACATTCTCACCCCTACACTCTTCTCCGCATTAGGATAAAAATCCAGATCGAAACCGACACAGGCCGTGTCAACAGCGGCAATGCCTTCTTTTTTATTCATTATCTCCCACCAATAACTGTAATTCACGGAATCTCCCTCTTGCTCGTATATCACCTTTGGAGAATAAAAATAACGCTCTCCCAAATAATACGTCTTATTTTGCGGATTCACTTCAAAAGTAATCCCATTCGTGGGGGTATAATCATAATGCCCTTTATCCTCGTAACAACCATTCAGCATCAATACTCCGGCCACAAGACTGATATAACTAATTTTATTCATAACTTTTTCCAATTAAATATTAACCTCTCACCGGAACCTCTGTTATGTCCGCCAATTTAATCCCATTATATTCTGTCACACCAGCTTTTTCCTGATCTTCCAACCAATACTTAAACTGCAAAGCGTAAGCACGTTTCTCGGCTGGTGACTTTTCACTTAAGTCCGTTTGATTCGTAACGATAATAAATAAAGTATATTTATCATCACTATACGTACCCAAATAATCATTTATGATACCCCGATCCCACCAATCCGGTTGAGATATTTTATCACTAACTCGCACGATGGCATAATCATTATCCGAAGGAATAACCGTGAAATTCCCATTATCTTTTAAACGCAAAACAATCCGGAACTCATCCTTTTTCATATCTGCCGTACGATTTAATTTCATCCGTAAAGTGTCAGAAAAAACACCGGCCCCGAAAGTCACTCGTTCCAGTGAAAAGTGAGTACCCTCAATACCGGTACTCATATCTTTATCCACAACCACCTCGTAATCCAAAGCCGAAGCGAGCACGTTTCCCACAATCTCTACCGGCAACTTTACCTCGAACGAACTTGCTGTCGGGTAATTAACAAACGACACTCTTACCGAATCTTGGTAGGTACTCGTAAAGCGAATATAATTCTCCGGTGCATTATACCTCATAATCTTCTCTTCACTACAAGAGAAAAACACCAAAACAAGGAAAATAACATATATCTTATTCATAACTCTACACTCTATCATTAAATATCAGTTTCACTCTCCGGTACGGGAACAACCCAATGACCAGTCATATCAATCGGATCTTCCTCCCCATTATACATATCCCGTCCTAGGCGCTTATGCATATAAAAACTACCACCTTCCGACAATGTCTCCCGGATTATATCATTATACAAGATTTCCAAGAACTCGTCTTTACTCGTCACGTTCAAAGGAATTTTCGCTTCACGAGCCATTCTTAAAGTTTGAAGAATCGATACCGCACGAGGCAAATCCGTATCAGCCAAACATTCACACATAATATGATACACCTCGCTCAAGCGAATCACCGGAGCCAAAGGCCCTTGATACGCAATTATCTCTTTAGCCTTATCAGTTAACGCATCCGGACTTTGCCATCTCAAGGAAGTATAATCACTACCAATCAACACTTTCAACCTACAATCATCCTTATCTTCTCCAAACAACAAATCCGTGTTTTTCAAATAATAAAAACTACCCGGTCCCCGGTCTGCCTCGAATAACTCATACTCGGTTTGATTTACCGCAGTGAACAAGATATCCTCATACATCTTACGATACACATCATTTTTAGTACTAGCTTCCCCCATATTAGTCACTTTCGTGAAATAGAACCAATTCTTTCCAGACAAACCATCCGGCCCGTAAGCATAAACATCACTTGCACACCGCAAAGCGTTCACCTTATCCCCTTTCCATAAATATGCCCGGGCTAGCAAGGCCGAAGCGGCAAAATAATTCATTCGCGTAGCACGCCCGTTAAAAAACAACCCGCCTCTTACCGTCGACATATTCGCTTTAATCCTGGCTTCCACACTTTTAACAGCTGTCACATTATACAACGTATCATGATATGCCAAACACGTCTTTGCTGATTCCAAATCCTCGATAATCCTTCCCATCACGTAATCAACAGTCTCTTTCTCTGGAAAATGAAGAGGATAACTCGTCACGTAAGGAATATACCTCTTGCCGTCATCCTGCACGGGTGCCGGAGCATACAACCTCATGATCTCAAAATGCATCAACGCACGCATCCCCAAAGCTTCCCCCAACACTAAATCCCGTTCCACTTTCCCGTAAGGGAAAAACGTTGTATCCTTCGTTTCTACCTGCTGTATCAAATTATTACAATTTGCAATCACGTTAAACGCCCGTTTCCATATCGGATCCGTTATTTTATTCGCATTCGAAGTACCGTAGGTATAACTTGCCAGGTCCCAGTAACGAGAATTAACATTATCATTGTCATAATTTTGCCCCAACACGCTGGCTGCCCCCCAGGTCAAATCACGCCCGTACAAATCCTGCTGACTAATCAAATAATACAACCCGTTTATCGCTGTCCGAAACCCCTCATAGCTCCCGTATAATTGTTCCTGTGTCACGGTTGTACTGGAATCTACGTCCAACCAATCATTACAAGACCAACACGTGACGCAAGCTATGATCCCTGCACATATTTTATTCCATGTTCTTTTCATAACTAAATTCCTTTAAAAAGTTGCATTCAAGGTAAAATTAAATGTTCTCGCAAACGGGTAAGACAACCCTCTTTCTCGTTTTACCGAGGACGTGTAAGCAATCTCGTTCATATTCAACTGAAGTTTCATCCGGCTAAAACCAATTCGACTAACCAAATGAGGATCGAACTCGTATCCTAAAGAAAGAGAGTTACAATTCACCAAACGATTTCTTTGAACAAAACGGGAAGTTGGACGGGTCACCTGGTAACGATCCTTGATCGATTTCAACGGGGCAACATCCCCCGGCTCCAGCCAGCGTTGCGTGTACACTCTTTTGTCCACGTTACTACCCCATATATCGGCACACTCCACGTTATCCACCAAAGTTGAATTATACAAATCACCTCCTGTCTCGAACAAAGCTGCCGTAAACAATGTCCACCTCTTCCAACGGAAATTGAATCCAAAAGATCCCTGCAACTTAGGCTCCGTATTACCCACTACAACCTGATTCGTCGTATTCCAATCATAGGTAACATTTCCATTTGCATCAAGAAATACTTCTTGCCCGTTCGCCGGAGATATTCCCAACGACCGAACAGCATAGATTGACGTCAATGAAGCCCCTTCCGTGTATTTCAACAACGGTTTATTATAATTAGGATACTTCGAATAATAATCATCCACCTTCTGATTATATTCTTTCAACGCATCAGAAATCTCCATTATTCGATTTTTGTTATGAGATGCACGGAAAAACACGTTCAATCCCCAATCCTGCTTTTGAATCGCATTCACGTTTAGGTTAACCTCAACACCCCGGTTTCTCACTTTACCCATATTATCTTTATAACTCGTAAAACCCGAAGACGGCACAATAGCTACATCCGTGATCAAATCATTTGTAACCTTATCATACCACGACAAATTAAGTGTATAACGTTTAAAAAGAGTCAAATCCAACCCTAAATTCAACGTTGACGTTTTCTCCCACGACAAATTCTCATTCCCCATATAAGTCAATGTAGCTCCCATCCCGGTCGTATGCCAAGCTCCCGCCTGCACCGTATACGTGTGACGAGCGGCAAAAGGAGGATAATTCACCTTACCAGTCTCTCCCCATGTCCCTCGAATTCGTAACTGAGAAAAAACACGGTTATCCACTAAAAATCTATAATTATGCATGTTAACTCCCAATCCGGCAGAATAAAAAGTTGCAAAACGCCGGTCACTACCGAACTCGGACGATCCATCCGTTCGAACGGAAACATCTACCAAATAAATATTCTTATACGAATAATTCCCCATCATAAACACCCCGAATAACCTCGTGTGGTTATCAGAAAAAGTGGGTATATTACTAGATAATTTATTAGCATACTGAGGTTTATTCAAATCAGAAGAAGGGAATCCTATATATTTTGTTGACTCATACTCACTTTTAGAATCCTGCACGTTCATCCCCACGCTCAAATTAACATTATGATCTTTGAACACCCGATTATAACTCAACAAAAGACTCATATCCCAACTAAAATTTTCCGATCGCGACTCGCTCAACGTACCTCGTTCCAAAACATCCTTACCATCAAAAGTCGCGGAAGCTGGATCTTTAAAGTTCCGTGTTTTCGTATCCTTATAGTTTATACTCAACGTACCTTTCAACAAGAAATTCTCTAAAAAAGTAATATTAAACCCTAGATTATTCGTGAATTGATTATAGCTACTTCCACTCTCGTTATTCACCATCAACGCCTCGTAAAGCGGATTCACCGATCCGGAATTCTGCCCGTAAACTTTGGGTAAACGATTTACTAACTCCCCGGTTTCCAAATCATATGGGGCAAAATAAGGTTGCATTTTTACATAATCTCCAAAAGAACCGTAAGGAGAATTCTCAGAAACCGTACGAGCAAAAGAGACATCATTTGTCACTTGCCACGATTTCATCCGGTAATCTAACTTCAACCCAACACTAAAACGTTCACGTAAAGACTTCTTCATCACCCCGTTATCCATTCCATAACGTAAATTCAACGCAAAACGAATCGCCTCCATCCCCCCGTTTATATTCAAACTATGATTATGATTAACTCCCGTCCGTAAAGGCTTAGAAAGCCAATAAGTGTCTACCCCGCGAGTTACATAATTATTCTTCATTCTCCAATCTGCCAACCGGGAAGCATAAGTAGTCCCCAATCCCAAAGGATCATCCGCATCCAACAAACCTGCTGCAACTTCTGCCTCTAACTTTTCCCGGGCATCCATCAAGCTATAAGATGTCAAATCCGGCTGCGTTATAGACCCTGTCAAATTATACGTCACGTTCAATTTTCCCACGGTCGGGGCCACCGATTCGATAACAATCACTCCGTTAGCTGCACGAGAACCGTAAATCGCTGTTGCCGCCGCATCTTTCAATATCGTTATATTCTCAATCAGATTCGGGTCCATATCATAAATCTTCTCCGCAGACACTTCATACCCGTCTAAAATAAAAACAGGTAAATTCGGGTTAGCTGTTAACGCATATTCCGACGTTTCAGATTGCAACACCTCTAACTCGGAGACTCCACTAATCCCAGAACGCCCCCGCACGTAAAACTCTGGTAATGTATTCGGATCAGATCCCATCTCGTTATTCTCCATGATACGTAACGAAGGATCAAAAACCTGCAAAGCTGCAATCACATTACCTTGAGAAACCTTCAATAATTCTTCCCGCTTTACTTCCGTGTAAGCTCCCGTAAAACTAGATTTACGAATGGTTGCATATCCTGTAACAACGACTTCCTCAACTTCCGTCACATCCGGTTTCATCCTCACGTTCACAACCTTCGTACTATCCTCAACTACCACTTCCTGCTTCTCGTAACCGATTGATGTAAATACCAACGTCACGGGTAGTTTCATTGCCAAAGCATATTTAAACTTCCCGTTGACATCGCTAGAAAATCCCACGCTCGTACCTTTAATTAAAACCGTCACCCCAGGCAAGGGCTGCGCATTTTCGTCATACACGAAACCATTAACCTCTTTTACCAATTGCCCCTTTTTCTCTTCCCACACTTCCAAGATCAACACGAAATTCTCCTTTTCCTCATAGCGAACCTGTTTACCATTAAATATCTGTTTCAACGCATCTTCAATAGTCACGTTTTTCAAATTCACACTCACCTTCTCATTCATATCCACTTGCACATTACTATAAAAGAAATCTTTGCCAAATTCCTTTCCTAACGCCCGTAACGCTTGATTTATCGACATATCTTTTACCTCTAAAGACACCCGTTTCACTTGCGCACACGCTATTTCGGGAATATGCACGAGCCCCAACAAACAGAAGGATATTACCAACCGCATCATTACAATGATTTTTTTTCGTCCTAACCGCAATAACGGATTAGGCTCTCGATTTTTTTTCATATATTTGTAATTAAAGTTATACATAGCCTTGGTTCCGTTACACTATTGGGAATCAAAGCAATTGACTTATTCAAGTCGAAAGTGTCTAGCCACACTTTCGACTTTTATCTTTTTGAAATAATTATACTATTATCCTTTACTCGAAACTGCACGAAACTCGTGGCCTCGATCATTTCAATCAAATCCTCCAAAGGACGGAATTTCAACACCGCACCCGAAAAACGGACTTCCTTTAACGCCTCCTCTTCGAAAGATATATTCACGTCATACCAACGAGATACCTGACGCACAAGCTCCTCCAACCGAACATTATCGAAACTATATTTCCCTGTTATCCAAGAGGTTTCGAATGCCACATCCACCTTACGAACCTCAATATCTTCTCCCGCTGTCCGAGCTTGCTCTCCCGGTTTCAACTCCACGAACTCCCCCTTCTGCAATTCCACCCGTACCATTCCATTTACCAATGTAGTTACCACATCTCGATCATCCCCGTATGCAGACACGTTAAATTCAGTCCCTAAAACTTGCACTTTCGCTCGTTCCGTTACCACACAAAACGACCGTAATGAATCTCGTTTCACCTTAAAATACGCTTCTCCCGTTAAATACACTTGCCGTTCCTCTCCTATAAAGCGCTCTGGAATTTTCAACGACGAGGCTGAATTTAACCAGACAATCGTACCATCCTCCAGAACAACACGATACTCCCCCCCTCGAGGAATGACCAACTCATACATTCTATTCTCTTTTACCTCATCAATTTTGTACCCTTCATAACGTAACACTTTATCAGAATCGATGCGTACGATCTTTTCTTCACTTCCTAACAATACGGTATCTCTCATTCCTTCATCTATTACTATTTTCTCTCCGCCAGCTGTAACCAAATAAGCACGTTCATTTCTAGGAACAGCCCCCTCCGCAAAAAAACGATACATTTTCTCCTCATCTTCCAAATTCCACCAAAACAAATATCCCCCCACACTTGCCCCCAATATCCATAAAGCCACATAACGCATCCAAGTTGCAATAAGACGCACCCGTTTCTTTCCTCGTTTTTTGATGATTTGTAAACATTCTTGAACATCTGGATGAAATTCCACTCTCATCACATCCAAATGCTTACGTACAGTTTCAAATTCCCGGTACACACGTTCATGTTCCACCGACTCTTCAATCCATAATTGAATCTCTCGCTCTTCCTCAAACGAAAGCTCTCCATCCACACGTTTTATCAATAATTCTTCTATTCTCTCATCCATACAAATATCAGCTTATCTATTACTCAACAAGAGGACGCACAAAAAGAAAAAAAGGGTAAAAGAAAAATGAAAGAATTTTCAAAAAAAATAAATTTTAGCAATGCTGACATAGGTTTGCCCTGATTTACAGTAGCTTTTTTAGGACAATACAGGGTGAATTCAGGCAGAAGACAGGGATCAATGACGTATCAACTTCGTTACAAAGACGTATCAAAGACGTTCGAGAACGTCTTTGATACGAAATTAGTAGGCTTTTGCCCTATGATTATCTGGTAATTACCTTAAGTGTCTATCCTTTCTTCACGTGGTAACATACGTATTCTTATATTTAGGAATTCAGATTTCGCTACAAAGTTGTATATAAGTACCAATATTCTAATCTAATAGCGATTCAAACGAAACAGACCATACAGTAACACAAGTTGCCCCGTTGAAAATTTCTTCCTTAACTCTCGATAAGCTATTTTCATTTGACCTTTCACGGTGTTAATCGATATATCCAATCTCTCTGCTACCTCAGCATATTTCATATCTTCCAAAACAACCAACTTCAAAACAAGACGACAACGTTCGGGCAACTCCTCCACAGCATCCCAAACAAACTTCCAATCCTCTAACAACGTTTCTTCCACCTCTCGTTCTGCAATAACCTCCAATCCCTCACTCGGTTTTACACGACGAATATAACTGACACAACCATTTCTAACCGCAACATACAAATAACTATCCAGCGAGACACCATTACTAATCCTCAAATTATTCTCCCAAATCTTTATAAAAACATCTTGCACAATATCCTCTGCGGCTTCGTACGAACCAACAAACGCCCGGGCAAACCGACATAATTCCTTGTAACGAGTTACAAATAAATAGTCAAACGCTGATTCTTGACCACTTTTCAAATCACTTATCAATACATGAATATCATGCTCGTATATGTCACATTCTTTCATAAAGATTTCCTAATTTCTACCCATGTAACTACCAAATACTCTCCCTAAATAAATTTTTAACCACCAAAATACACTTCCATTCTCAAAAATAGTTTATTTTCATCTAATAAACTACAATTACAACTCTTTTTGCTCTCATCATTTTTGTTCCGGCAAAATCTCTATCCAATAACCATCCGGATCATTGATAAAATAAAGTCCCATATCCGTGTTCTCGTAGCACACACAATCCATCTGTTTGTGATAGGCCCGGACGGCATCATAGTCCCCAGGGACACGCATACAGAGATGAAACTCCCCTTCCCCTAGATCATAGGGTTCCTTGCGATCCCTCAACCAAGTTAATTCCAATAGAAAACCCGTCTTCTCTTCTCCCATATACACTAAAATAAAAGAACCATCCGGAGCTTCCATCCGACGTACTTCCTTTAATCCCAACGCTTTCTCGTAAAAGCGAATACTCCTATCCAGATCAAGTACATTAAAATTGAAATGATCAAATCTACCCTTTACTTCCATATATTAATTTTTAATTTATAATTTTAGATTGAAGAAATTTACCCATTCTAAATTTTAAACTCTTCCCCCCTATAAGTCAATTCCACGAAACGCACGCCCCGACTTTCCGCATATTCTCGAAAAGCATGGGTATGGGCATACTTCTCATCGAAATGCATCGGGACATACATCCCCACACGAAAACGATCCACGAATTGCTTGGCTCCCAACATATATTCCCGTCCTAACCGGGGATCAACGGGAAACATCACAAGATCCATCCGGTCTGTTCTCCGGGCAAGTATCTCCAATTCAGCCAAGTAAGCGTTTCCCGCCTCACGAACTTCCTCTTCTGTCGATTCCTCCTTCCAATGCCAGTTATTCAAATCCCCGGCATGAAAAATCAATTTCCCATCCAGCCGTAAAAGGAAAGAAATACCTAAATCCGTTGATCCAAAGGCCTCTACCTCCAACACCCCATCCGACCAGGTCTCACCTTTTGATAAATAACAAGCATCATTCAATCGAGCTAACCCATTTTCAAGAATATCTTTTGAAAAAACATATTGAATATCCGGATGCATCTTCTTCCACTTCAACACCTCCGGGTTAAAGTGATCAGCATGAGAATGAGAGGACAACACGTACAATTTTCCGGGTCGTTTGATCAACTCATCGTGTACAACTCCCGTCAATGGTTGCGATGCCGAGTCTTTATAATAATCAATGATTACCGTAAAACTCTCTCCCACCAAGGCAAAACAACTATGGTATATATAAATTAATTTCATCCTATTTTCTATCTTTCCATTATATACGAAACACTCCTGTCACAAGTTATTTCTTCTTAAAAATCAAGTGTTCCATGATTAACACGGTAATCACCCCCATCACGAAACCATTCCCGACGATCGGCTTGAACAAAGAAGGTATCAAATTCAACACCTCCTCCGGGGCAAACGATAACAACAGGGCAACCATCAACGGTAACCCCACAACGACCCCGCTATCAAAATCCGTGATCGCCTTCTCCCTTACCAACATCTGTAAGCCGGCGGCCAATTGCGTCGCCATCAAATAGAGCAAAATCGCACCCATCACCACACCCGGTATCGTCACCAACATACCCACAACAGAAGGAAAAAAGGCACACAAAATCAATCCAGCCCCGGCAGGTAACAAGGTATAACGAGAAGCGCACCCCGTGGCAGAAATCACTCCCGGACTCATGGAGTAATCCACCGGGCCAATCACGCCGAACAAACCGGACAGGACGTTCGTCACTCCCACGATCCCGACACCCCGAGTTGTACGCTGATCCATTCGATCAGCCTGTAACATATGTCCAACGGCTTGTATTGAACCAAGCTCGTTCACGATCAAAGCTATATAACAAAATAAAAAGGCCAGAATCGTCCCCGCCTCGAAGTCCAATGGGAAATTAAAAACAGTCGCTTGTTCCGGTATTATCCCGGCTTCCGTTGAAGGCAACATCGGAAAACCAAACACCCCGTAATACACCAACACGCCCCCCACAATTCCCCATAACACCGTGGTTGACTTCCATATTCCCCGCAACAATTTATTCCCGATTACCAAAGCCAGCACCATCACCAGCGTGAGAAACAAATTAAACAAAGCATGTACCGCGTCTCCCAACACTAGTTTCAAGATTACCGGTGTCAGCGTGAATGCAATCAAAATCAAGATCACCGTAACGATACGGGGCGTAAACACGAATTGCAACTTTCCCAATAACCCGCTATATGCCAGCACAGTCAACACGAGACCGCCCACCATAATCCCCGTGTAAACAGCCGGAATCCCCGACGACACGGTGGATAGAATCCCAATCAACAACACCGATGCCGGTCCGATAATCAGCGGCAAACGATGTCCCCACAACACCTGTACAATCATCGCTATCCCCATGATCCCGAACAATTTTTGCAAATAAAATGTCTGCTCCATCACATCCGTGTAATGAAGTTGCGACACGATAATTCCCATGATCACCACACAAGGAAGGGAGACAATCCACCACTGCAACCCGTACATCAACATGGGTAACATCCCCGGCTTATCATTCAACTCGTATTTCATATTCTTCTAATTTTAGTACGTAAAAATAGCACTTTATAGATTCCTATTCAAAAAAAACGAGAACATTTAAAGCCTGTTTAAATTTTGTTGAACAAACTTTTGTCGTTGCTTGATTACCTCTAGGTCATGCCAATGTTCCTTCAATGTTCCTATATGTCTTCGTCTTGATTCATGCCGCGTTTAAATGTGTTTCCTCCGGCGATCACTCGCAAGTGACACGGAGAAAG
>ERZ833963.3091-NODE-3091-length-14053-cov-6.236462_pt1 | contig 14053 bp, 10 predicted proteins | sample MGYA00519693_ERZ833963 | MGnify/ENA primary metagenome ERZ833963 (study PRJEB31850, sample SAMEA3708748) | human gut metagenome | biome: human gut; feature: human-associated habitat; material: faeces | place: China | collected 2014 ... | reverse complement strand
TAAATCCTAAGTTTTGTAAGTGTCTTTTTACGCTTTCTTTAGCACGTATTTCTTTAATTATTTTTTGTTCGCCAATATTCACCATAGTTAATGACATAACATGCACACCCTCTCTTTTTATTTTACTATTTTAAAGTGACGGATAATTGATAGTTATTAATGATAATTATCAAAATCATTATTTAACGATATCAATTATCATTTTTATTTTTTATAGTTATATATTAGACCTTTTGGGTAAATTTGTCAACAACAATTGATAATAATTCTTATTTTAATTGTCCCGATTTTGCTATATTAAATTTGTAATTCTAGAATAAAATTTTACTTTACTTTTGATACTATATATAGGAGGTATGCTATATGTTTCAAGAGAAATTAATCAAATTTTGTTCACCTACATTAGTTGGCTTTAAATGTGGTAGTTTATTTAAGGTTAAGTGCGATAATTCATACCCACTAGATAAAATATTAGCCCAATATAATATCAAATATAACGGCAAAGGGGTTTTCTTCATCAATCTACTAAAAAGAGATAATTCTTCATTAATATATGTGTATAGACCTATAAAGTTAACTAAAAATTTATCCTCTATAGCTGCACATAATTTCTTAAAATCATATGGATATAAATTAAACGATTTAGACAGTGATTTAAATTATCTTAAATATAGATTTGAATCTTTACAAAAAACACCCCACGAAATAGGAGTTTTTTTAGGCTACCCTATTTGGGATGTAAAAGGTTTTATTGATAATAAAGGAAAGGATTTTAAGTATTGTGGCACTTGGAAGGTGTATAATAATACCGACTATGCCAAGATTTATTTTAAGAAGTGTAAATACTATACAAATTTATATTGTAAATTGTTTAGCTTAGGAGTTCCATTAGAATATTTAATTTTAAAAAATAGCTTATAGATATAAATTTTAAATTAATGTATATCCATAAGCTATTTATTTTTTTCCTTTTTAAATTTTGAAATTATCTTTTCTAAAATGCTTATTTTATTCTTATATGGTTTATCAATTATATTATCGTCATATTGGTCAAATTCTACTTGTTTATGTAATCTCAAATCATCTATAAATTGATTTATGCAATCGCCTACAGACTCTTTATCTAAGCATTCTGAAGTTAGATATACACAAAAGTCTTCTGGCTTCATTTCTCTATAATCGATATTTTCTAATAGTGATTTTATTTTCAGGTTTGATTTATCCTTATCGTCGTATTTAATTACAACTTTATTCTCTTTTATTTCAAAAGATATAATGTATATTTTCTTATAGTCTTTATATATAAAATAAGGATACTCTCCTTCAAACTCATTTAGTTTTAATATAGGAATTATTTTATTTTGGATATAGTTATTGATATTTGTAGCAAATTTAGTATTTGGAAATTGATGTTTATCTTCAAAATCTTTACATGCATTTTTAATTGCTATTGAAAAATCTGAATAAATCCTATAAATAGGTTGGTAATAATAACAATGATTAGGATAATTATATCTATTTTCTTTATATTGTTTTAAATTATAATTATTATCATTTTTCCCCAATACTTTTAAATTATTTAAGTATATCACTATTTCTTCTTTAATTTCATCTATCCCTTTAACTTTATCTCTATAAAATTCAAGTGCTTTTAATGCCTGTTCTAACTCAATTTTTTCTATATTTATATCGTTTGTTTTTAATAGATCTTCTTTATCTAGTGAAAATTCTTGATTATATTGTTTTTCTAATTGTAATAAATTTAAGATAAGTATCAGCAAAGCATATTTAATTAGCTCTCTTTCTATATAATTGAGTCCATTATCCCCAAATATTTTGTATTTCATCAATATGTTTTTTGCTTCTTTAACTGCTAACAAAACTCTATAGTTATCTTTATTCTCGTCTTCTGATATATTTATCTTGCTATAATCCCAAAATCTTATCCTACAAATTATATCCTCGCAATATAAAACAACCTTATATCTTAATTCTTTATTATTTATATATAGAGGTATCTCATAGCCTTTATCTACCTTTTTAACATCTAATAATATTATTTCACTCTGCTTATTTATCTCTTCTAGGACTTTGTCTTTATTTTGTTGTATATTTATTAATTCTAATTTAATCTGGGCAAATTCGCCTAATTCTATATTAAATATTGATAAATCTTTATTTATAGAAACATCTATAAAATGGTTATAAGTATTTCCTATAGTATTGATTATTTCTTCATAATATTTATTCATAGGCACCTCCAGAATCTTAAAATTATATCTCTTACAAAAATTATAATAGATTTTTTAGATTTTATATATATTATTTATCATAAACATCAAAATTTACCTTAAAAAGGAAAAATATCTTTAGATTTAAATATCTATATTATATAATTGTATATACATAGTAAATATACTACAGGGGGACTACAAAATGGAAAATGGATTAATGAATAGCCGTATGATGGGCTTTACTGATGTTAGGGGATTAAATATATTAGAAGATGCTATAGCTAAATTTCCCAATGAAAATTATAAGGATATAGACATACAAAAAAGTCTAGACCAATATGATTTATTTAGAAAAGAAACTCAATTTGATGAGATATATGGAGATTCAGACAGAACGATGGATTTAGGTGATAATAAAGTACTACATATATTTGAAGGTCGTAAATTTGAACTTGCTTTATTTGACTCAAATGATGTTGCTATAGGAGCTGCCACTATATTTGGAGGGGGATTTAAAACTTATTTAAATGAAAAACAAATAGAAGAGATATTTGTAGTTCAGGCAATTGAACTCAAATAATAAATTTTATATAATTATATATCAATCTTATAATTATATAAAAAATGGCGAACCAAAAGGTTCGCCATTTTTTATATGTTAAATTAGTTATAATAAGTAACTAATTTATAAATTCTATTTTATATTAGACACAATATGATTCTTATTGATCAGCTAATCTCTTATAGCTTTCTAATCTATCTTTAGAAGATTGTTCAGCCATAGCAAATAATTCTTCAGCTTGTTCTGGGAATTGTTTAGCTATAGAAGCATATCTTACTTGTCCAAGTATGAAATCTCTGAAGCTTTCAGTTGGTTCTTTAGAATCTAATGTGAATGGATTCTTACCTTGTTCTTTAAGTTCAGGATTATGTCTGTATAAATGCCAGTATCCACATTTAACTGCATCTGCTTCGTTTTGTATAGTTTTACCCATACCACATTTTAATCCGTGGTTTATACATGGAGCGTAGCATATGATTAGAGATGGTCCATCATAAGCTTCAGCTTCAACTATAGCTTTAACGAATTGGTTATAATCAGCACCTATAGCAACTTGAGCAACATATACGTTACCATAAGACATTGCCATCATACCTAAATCTTTCTTTCTAGATCTCTTACCAGCAGCAGCGAATTTAGCCATTGCAGCAAGTGGAGTAGCTTTTGAAGATTGTCCACCAGTATTTGAGTAAACTTCTGTATCGAATACTAATATGTTTACATTTTCACCAGAAGCTAATACATGGTCAACACCACCGTAACCGATGTCATAAGCCCAACCGTCTCCACCAAGGATCCATTGAGATCTCTTAACTAGGTAGTCTTCTCTAGATTTTATACTTTCTATTAAAGCTTTTGCTTCTTCGTTTTCTGGTTGAGCGTTGTTTAATAATTCAACAACTGCTTTAGAAGCTTGTACTGAAGCAGCACTATCTTCTTTAGCATCTACCCAAGCACCTAATACTTGAGAACATTCTTCAGAACCACAAACGTTCATTAAAGCTTTCATATCATCTTCTAATTTATTTCTCATTTGTTTAACTGCAAGTCTCATACCTAAACCATATTCAGCATTGTCTTCGAATAAAGAGTTTGCCCAAGATGGACCTTTACCTTCATGGTTGCAAGTATATGGAGTTGAAGGTGCAGAACCACCCCAAATTGATGAACAACCAGTTGCATTAGCTATCATCATTCTATCTCCGAATAATTGAGTTACTAATTTGATGTATGGAGTTTCACCACATCCAGCACATGCACCACTGAACTCGATAAGTGGTTGTTTAAATTGACTTCCTTTAACACTGTTAGGGTTCATTAAGTCAACTTTTGGAGCAACTTTCTTAGTATCAACAGCGTAAGCCCAGTTATCAACTTCTTGTTCTTGAGTTTCTAATGGTTCCATAACTAATGCTTTTTGTTTAGCTGGACAAACGTCAGCACAGTTTCCACATCCTGTACAGTCCATTGTACTAACTTGCATTCTGTATTTTAATCCTTTTAATTCTTTACCTTTAGCATCAACAGCTACAAATGATTCTGGAGCTTGAGCTAATTCTTCTTCAGTTACAAGAACTGGTCTTATACATGCATGTGGACAAACAAATGAACATCTATTACATTGTATACAGTTTTCTGGTTTCCATTCTGGAACATTAACTGCTATACCACGTTTTTCATATGCTGCTGTACCACATGGGAATGTACCATCTTCGTATCCTAAGAATGAAGATACTGGAAGGTCATTACCTTTTTGAGCAACCATAGGTCTTAATATATCTTTTATGAATGCTGGTTCATCTACTTCTGGTTTTTCGCCTTCAACAGCATCAGCCCAAGAAGCTGGAACATCAACTTTTACTAATGAATCTATACCTGCATCAACAGCTTTATAGTTCATGTTTACTATAGCTTCACCTTTTTTACCGTAAGCTTTAACTATAGATTCTTTTAAGTATTTAACAGCATCTTCTACTGGTATTATATCAGCTAGTTTGAAGAAAGCAGCTTGACATATCATGTTTATTCTGTTTCCTAAACCTATTTCTTGTCCTATTTTAACAGCGTTTAATGTGTAGAATTTTATATCATTTTTAGCGATATATTGTTTCATTTCAGCTGGTAAATGTTCATCTAATCCTTCAGCGTCCCATATAGTATTTAATACGAAAGTTCCGCCTTTTCTAAGTCCTTTTAATAAATCATATTTGTAAACATATGATTGGTTGTGACAAGCTATGTAATCAGCTTCATCTAATAAGTAAGTTGATCTGATTGGAGTATCACCAAATCTTAAGTGAGACATAGTTATACCACCAGATTTTTTAGAGTCATAATCGAAGTATGCTTGAGCATATTTGTCAGTATGGTCACCTATTATTTTTATAGCTTGTTTGTTAGCTCCAACAGTACCGTCAGATCCTAATCCCCAGAATTTACATCTTACAGTTCCTTTTGCAGATATTTTTATTGGTTCTGCAGCTGGAAGTGAAGTGTTAGTAACGTCATCAACTATACCTATAGTGAATCCGTCAGCTGGTTGTTCTAAGTTTAAGTTTTCAAATACTGCATTTAAGTCAGTAGGTGTAGTATCTTTAGAACCTAATCCGTATCTACCACCAACTATAAGTGGAGCATTTTCAACACCTTTGTAGATGTTGCATATATCTAAGTATAATGGTTCTCCTAATGAACCTGGTTCTTTTGTTCTATCTAAAACTGCTATTCTTTCTACAGTTTCTGGCATTGCAGCTAAGAAATGTTTTTTAGAGAATGGTCTGTAAAGGTGAACTTTAACAACCCCTAATTTTTCTCCCTTAGCATTTAAGTAATCTATTGTTTCTTCTAAAGCTTCTGTAACAGAACCCATAGCAACAACTACATGTTTAGCATCTTCTGCACCATAGTAATCGAATAAACTATGTTTTCTTCCTGTTAATTCACTAACTTTAGCCATATTTTTTTCTACTATATCTACAATATTTTCGTAGTATTTATTTGAAACTTCTCTTGTTTGGAAGTAAATATCAGGATTTTGAGCAGTACCACGAGTAACAGGGTGATTTGGAGATAATGCTTTATCTCTAAATGCTTGAACAGCATCCATATCTAGTAATTGTGCATATTCTTCGTTATCCATTAATTCAACTTTTTGTATTTCATGTGAAGTTCTGAATCCATCAAAGAAATGTAAGAATGGTAAAGAACCTTCTATAGCAGACATATGAGCTACTGGAGCTATATCAGCAACTTCTTGAACAGAACCTGAACATAATAAACATGCTCCTGTTTGTCTACATGCCATAACGTCTTGATGATCACCAAATATTGATAAAGCTTGAGATGCTATTGCACGAGCTGTAACGTGGAATACACCTGGTAATAATTCACCTGCTACTTTGTACATATTAGGTATCATTAATAATAACCCTTGAGATGCAGTAAATGTTGAAGTTAATGCACCTGCTTGTAATGAACCGTGGAATGCCCCAGCAGCACCTGCTTCTGATTGCATTTCAACAACATTAACTTGTTGTCCAAATATATTTTCCCTTCCTTGTGAAGCCCATTCATCAACTAATTCTGCCATAGTTGAAGAAGGAGTTATTGGATATATAGCAGCAACATCAGTAAACGCATAAGCAACGTGAGCAGCAGCTGTATTTCCATCTACAGTTTTCATAAATTTAGCCATTTTAGTACTTCCTCCTTATAAATAAGTAAATATTATTCTTAACATATAATTTGCCATCATAATATTGTTCTATTTTTAACAAAGTGTTTATATTTAAACATTCCTATCTAAAATTCTATATTCATTGTCAAAATCCTCTTAAAAAATTATTTTTTTTAAAAATGTAAGTATTTATTATAATTGTTTATATTATTTATATATTTTTATTATTTTTCTTAAATAAATAAATAACTTAAAATCATATTTGCCTCTATTACTAATTTTTTGATAACTTAAATTAACAAAAACACCCCGTTAATTGATTAGTTTTTTAACAATTTATCAGAGGTCAAATATGTTTTGACAATTTTTACAGTTTTTAAATTTACAACTATTTTTCCCGTATGAGGATTTTTTATAATATGTATATTTTTGTAATATATAAATACGTAATAAATTATATTTAGGTTGAGTAAAAACGCCCTATTTTCTACAATTTTCCAATAAACATATTTTGGTAAATATAAACTTATTTGCAATTATTATGTTAGCACATCTAAAATTTTTTTTAAAGTATTAATAATTTTTTCTTTTTTTTTTTAGTAATTTTCTTAATTTAGTTAAAAAAAAAAGAAGTGTATACTATATACATACACTTCTTATTACTTTTTTAATCATAAAATTTTATAAATAGATAAAATTATTTTATTAACTCTACTAAATCTCCGTTTTTAACGCCAGCTGCATTTCCTTCTTCTATGTCAACGTGCATTTCTAAAGCAAAGTTAGCATTAGCTCTAACTAATACGTTGTGGAAAGTTAATCCTCTTAATCCTTCAGTTTTAACACTTACTACATCTTTATCTTTAACACCGAATTTTTCAGCATCTTCAAGACTCATGTGTATATGTCTAGCTGCTACTATTATACCTTTTTCACATTCAACTTCACCATTTGGTCCTACTAATTTGAATGCTGGAGTTCCATCTATATCTCCTGATTGTCTAACTGGAACTGATAAACCTAATCCTCTAGCGTCTGCTAAAGAAACTTCAACTTGAGATTCTGGTCTAACTGGTCCTAAAACTCTCATTGTTTGTTGTCCTTTAGGTCCTACTACAGTAACTTTTTCTTCACATGCATATTGTCCTGGTTGAGATAATGGTTTAAATGGAGTTAATTGGTATCCTTCTCCGAATAATACATCAACGTCAGCTTGACTTAAATGTACGTGTTTATTTGATAATGCTATTGGTAATTTCATAATAAAAACCTCCTGAAATATAGTTTAATTTTTAATAACCGCAATTAAATTATATCTAAAATTTATAATAAAATCAATTGTTATAATATATTCGTATATTGTATATTACAATCTTTTACTTTATTTATTAAATTTTTTACATTTTTTAACATCATTTTATTGCATAATTTATACTATTTAGCTAAATCTCTTAACAAATCAAAGTATCCAGGGAAAGATATATTTATACAGCTAGGATCGTCAAGAATAACTCTAGAATCACTTACTAAATCTGCTATAGAGAAAGACATTGCTATTCTATGGTCTTTAAATGTTTCTATAGTAGCTCCATGAAGTTTAGTTTTTCCTTTTATTATCATACCGTCTTCTAATTCTTCTATATCTGCACCCATTCTCTTTAAGTTGTCTACAACAGTTTTTATTCTGTTGCTTTCTTTTACTTTTAATTCTTGAGCATCTTTTATTATAGTCGTACCTTCAGCCTGTGTTGCCAAAACGGCTATAACTGGTATTTCATCTATTAATCTAGGAATTATAGTTTTATCAATTGTAGTTGCAGTTAAGTCTTTAGAGTATTTAACAAGTAAATCTCCTACTTTTTCTCCACCTACTATTCTTTCATCTATAATTTCTATATTTCCATTCATATTTCTGACAACATCTATTATTCCAGTTCTTGTTTCATTTAATCCGACATTTTTTATTAAAACTTCAGAACCTTCACTTATTAAAGCTCCTACTATTATAAAAGCTGCAGAAGATATATCTCCAGGAACATAAATATCCTGGTTAAATAGTTCATCTACAGGATTTACAATTATATCTAGTCCATCTTCTTTTATATCTGCACCAAATGCTTTTAACATTATCTCTGTATGATTTCTCGATTTAACTTTTTCTCTTATTATACTTTGTTTATCAGCATATAAACTAGCAAGTATAATTGCTGATTTTACTTGGGCTGATGCAACGGGCATTTTATAATCTATACTGTGTAAATGACCACCTTTAACTGTTATAGGCGTAAAGTTTGCATCATCTTTTCCAGTTATGTCACATCCCATCATTCTAAGTGGGTCTGTCACTCTCTTCATAGGTCTTTTACCTATAGAGGCATCACCTATTAATGTAGATTCAAAATCATTTCCAGCAAGAATACCCATAAGTAGTCTTATTGTTGTTCCTGAATTTCCTACGTCTAATATATCAGTTGGTGCTTTTAATCCTCTAAGCCCATTTCCTTTAATGAATACATCTTTCCCATCTATTTCTATGTCTACTCCCATTTTTCTAAAGCATGCAACTGTACTTAAACAATCTTGTCCCATTAAAAAGTTACTTACTTTATTGTTTCCTTTTGATATAGCAGAAAACATTATCGATCTATGAGAGATAGACTTATCCCCTATTAATTCAAAACTTCCTCTAAGCATATTTGCACTCCTTTATTATTTCTAAAATTGTCTCATCATCTACATCATTAAATAAATCCACTTTACCATGTTCTACTGGCAAAATCATATTTACTTTTGAAAAACTATTTTTCTTATCAGTCTTCATTATAGATAGCACTTCTTGTTCGCTTGGCCCCTCAAATTCTGTTGGCAAATCAAATACCTTACATATATTTAAAAATTTATCATAATATTCTTTAGTTATTAAATTTTTTCTTAAAGAAAGTTTAAATGCCATATTCATACCTATGCTTACAGCTTCCCCATGAGCTATATGGCAAAGTTTCTCTACTCCATGGCCAAAAGTATGTCCAAAGTTAAGGATTTTTCTAAGTCCTCCTTCTTTTTCATCCATTTCAACAACATGAGCTTTAATTCCTGCACATTTTTTTACTATGTATTTTAATGTTGAATCTATTTTGTCTAATATCTCTTCACTATTTTCTAATAAATAATTTATAAATTCATAATCATATATAAATCCATATTTAACAACTTCGCTCATACCGTTTCTAAATTGGTCATCTGGCAAAGTTCTAAGTGCTGATACATTTATAAAAGTAAATTTAGGTTGATAAAATGCACCGATTACATTTTTATAAGTTCCTAAATTTATGCCTGTTTTACCACCTATAGATGAATCTACTTGTGCTAAAAGAGTTGTAGGTACTTGTACAAAATCTATTCCTCTCATATATGAAGAGGCAACATATCCTGCTAAATCTCCTATAACACCACCACCTACAGCTATTATAAGTGATTTTCTAGTAAGACCAGCCTTTATCGCATGTTCTAGTATTTTTTGAAAAGTATCAAGGCATTTAGATTCTTCCCCTGCTGGAACTATATATTCACTTACAAATTTAGCTCCTAAAGAATCTATAAATTTATTTAATTGTGTTTTGTATACATTTTCATCTGAAATTACTAGTACCATATCGTAAATTTCATTTATATTTTTATTAGTTGTGCCATTTACTTCATTTAAAGCTTTATTAAAACTTCTATAGCTATCATCAATAAAAATATTGCATACTTTGTTTTTTATTTTTTCCATCCTCTTTCACCCAACCTCTGAATATATGAATTATAATTTCTTTTTACGTCTTCTAAACTACTTCCTCCTATTGTTTCTAAGAAGAATTGACATATAACAAAAGCAACTACATTTTCACACACAACGCTACAAGCCGGAACTGCACAAGTGTCTGAACGCTCTACTGTAGCTTCATAGCGTTCTAATGTATTTATATTTATTGAGTTAAGAGGCTTGTATAGTGTTGGAATTGGCTTCATAGCGCATCTTATTATGACTTCTTCTCCAGTTGTCATTCCACCTTCTATACCACCTAATCTATTTGTAACTCTCTTTATTCCATCTTTTTCATTATATATTATTTCATCCATTACTTGAGAACCTGGAAGTTTTGCTACATCAAATCCTATACCGAATTCGACCCCTTTTATAGCTTGAGTTCCCATTAGATGCATTGCTAATACACCGTCAATTTTTCTATCAAATTGAGTGTATGACCCAAGTCCTGGAATTAAGTTTTTTATTCTAACTTCTACAACCCCACCGATTGTATCTCTTTCACTTTTTATTTTGTCTATTTGTGCAATCATCTTAGCTTCTACTTCTTTATTTGCACATCTAACTTCTGAATTATCTACATTATTTTTTATATAATCAAAATCATATATATTTTCATCCTTCACATTACCAATTTGTATAACATGAGAGACAAAGTCTATATCGAAATTTTTTAATAGCTGTTTGCAAATCGCTCCTACTGCTACCCTACTTGCTGTTTCTCTTGCTGATGACCTTTCCAGTACATTTCTTGCATCATCAAAATCGTATTTTAAGCAACCGACTAAATCTGCATGACCTGGTCTTACATTGTTTACTTTTCTAATTTCAAAATCTACTTCATCCATTGGTGCCATATGTTCAGTCCAGTTTTGGTAGTCTTTGTTTTTTACTTCAATTGATATAGGTCCCCCTAGTGTTTTTCTTCCCCTAACACCACCAAGAATATTTACTTTATCACTTTCAATTTTCATTCTGCCACCACGGCCATAACCACATTGACGCTTTTTAAGTTCTAAGTTGATTTCATCAAAGTTTAGTTCTATATTTGATGGCAGTCCATCAATTATAGATATTAAACTCTGCCCATGTGATTCACCACTTGTCAAATACCTTAACATAATTCATCGCCCCTTACTTTTAGTATTAATTATTTTCTTTAATTCTTTTTATATATTCATCAACATCTCTGTTGAATCTAGCTTTGAAATCTTCATTTTCCATAAAAGGAACTTCATCTGAATTAGATAGGTATAAATTATAATCTAAATCTGTATTTATCGATTTATAAAATATATCCATTACAATTTGTCCACCTAAAAATTGATCTTTAAATTCAGGTTGTCCACCAATTGCAATATACATTCCCAGTCTAAATTTATCTCTATCTATAGATGGTTTTTTTAATATATATTTACTAGCGAAAAATGCTTGTGTTCTATCTACTACTGTCTTTACTTTTGTAGATACACTTGAAAAATACATAGGACTTACTGTTATTGTCCCTGTACTTTTATTAAATTCTTCATATATAGGTGTCATATCGTCTTTTATTCTACAGTAGCCTGTCTTTTCACAAGCTCCACATGCAGTACAATACTCGATATTCATTTGATATATGTCTAATACTTTGTAATTAATGTTGTTATCTTCAAATTTTTTTGTTATCTCTTTTATAATAGAGCTACAGTTTTTGTTTTTACGAGGACTTCCATTAATTATTAATACTTTATCATTTTTCCCCATATGAATCCTCCTATTTTAATGTTAAATCTTTTATGTGTTTTCATATTAATTATTATAGCACTTAATATGAATTTCTTTATATTATTTATTGCTCAAGCATACTACTAGTATATCATCATCAAAATTATGTTTAGGTACAAATTCACCTAATTCTTTTTTCAATGCATTTATAAAGTCATCTTTTTCTAACATATAATTCTTAAGTAAAAATGACTCAAACCTCTCTATTCCAAATTCTTCTTTATCTTTATTTTTTATTTCAATTATTCCGTCTGTATACATACAAATCATAGAACTATCTTTTATAGAGATTGTGCTTTGCTCATAATTTATATCTTCTAGGACGCCTAATGGAATATTTTTTTTGCATAGAGTATCATCAGTACATTTGAATTTTCCGGAATTATCTATTATTATTGGACAATAATGACCTGCATTAGAGATATCTAATGTATTACTTTTACTATCTATAATTCCCACTATACATGTTGTAAAAACATCCATTTTATCAAATTCATCATATAATATTTGATTTAATTTATTCATAATTTCTGCTGCAGTTTGATAATTATAACATAATGTCTTGAAGCATCCCTTTATCATTGCAACAATATAGTTTGATACTATACCATGTCCCATAACGTCGGCAATTATATATGCGACTTTATCTTCATTTATAACTTGTGCGTGATAGAAATCCCCACCTATAACTGTTGCTGGTTTATGGTAGAAATATAAATCTTTATCATTAGATAAATTCATTTCACTTTCATTCATTATAAGTTTTTGCTGCTTATTTAATATATTTAGCTCATTTGCAATTAATTTATGTTTTGTTTCAGCTTGATTGTATTTATATAATTGCATACCTAATACAATTTGTTTAGATATTAATTCTAATATATTAAAATCATCTTCAGTATATCCATGTCTATTGTTTGAGCATAATATACAACCTAATAACTTATTTCCATCTTTTAGTTTGTAGTACATGTAATTTTCTACTTCTATCTCATCTATAATTATAGATTTCGCTTGATTTATATAATTTCCATCTTCGTTGTATTCATCTATTTTAAGTAATATCTTTTGGAAATCAATTTTTTTCTTTAGTCTATTTTCCATAGCACTAAAAATTTTATAATCATAATTTAAGTCATCAATTACTATAAATGCCTCATCACTTTTAGTAAGTTTCTTGGCTTGACTGTTTAATGATTCCATAAACTCATTTACATCATTATTTAAGTGTAGTTTTGTCGTTATTTCATTTATATTACTTATTGATTCTCTAAGTTTGTCTATTAGTTCTTTAGTGTGTTCATTATCAAAAGTTATTTCTATTGATAATGATATAAGAGATACTACAGAAGATATAAATGTTATATCTGATTCTTCTAATGAATCTTCTTCAGTTAAAAAGCACGTCATAAATCCTATAACATTGTAATTTAAAATTAAAGGAAATACTATTCTTCCCTTATATCCTTCCATTTTAGCTAGTTCTCTTTCATCAACTGCTTTTGGATTTTCAAATATATCCTCTATATATATAATTTTTTTCTGTTCAACTGCCTCATGTATATATTTAGGATAAGATTTTTTAAAGTTTAACCTTGTTCCTATTTTTTGATTTGGTGGAAATACCTTTGGTATATAATCTAAGGTAGCTGAACAAACTAAATAAGCATGTTCAAAATCATTATCATAAAATAAGTTAATACATGCTTTAGTTGGCTCAACTACCTCTAACATTTTATCTACAATTTGGTCTTTTATTGCAAAAAAATTAGTGGACTGAGTTACCATAGCTGATATATCAACTAAATTTTTCATTAATTTTCTATACTTTTCCATCAAGCATCCTCCTTGATTGTTTCTCTAAAAAATTCCTTTAATTGTAGATAAATTTTATCACAATAATTATCATAATCCAAGTAATGTCATATAATCTTATTAATATTTAAAATTAAATAATCTTTAGTTTTTTCATTCTAAACACCCATTAATTTCAAAATAGTGTTTCT
>ERZ833963.3084-NODE-3084-length-14092-cov-3.052575_pt1 | contig 14092 bp, 8 predicted proteins | sample MGYA00519693_ERZ833963 | MGnify/ENA primary metagenome ERZ833963 (study PRJEB31850, sample SAMEA3708748) | human gut metagenome | biome: human gut; feature: human-associated habitat; material: faeces | place: China | collected 2014 ... | reverse complement strand
AAAGGGAGGCATGCTGCCCCGCGTTGCGCCGGAGCTTTCCATGGATACCTATTGGTACTACAAAAACGCCCATACCATTGACCAGAAGTGGAGCGTGCGCGCCTGCGGCGTGCGCCAGCGCCATATCGACCAGGCCCAGAGCGTGAACCTGTACATCACCAACGAATATACGCTGCGGCAGGTGCTGGAGCTGTATGTGCTGGCCTGGGAGTGCGGCGTCAAGACCGTATACTATGTGCGCTCCAAATCGCTGGAGGTGGAGTAATGCGAGAGCTGCTCCTCCTGAAGCAGCCCTCTGCGGGCGGAACGGACAGGAAGAACAAAGGCCCCGTACCGGGGCGGGAAGAGGAGAAAGAGCGATGGAGATGCTGGCAAAAAAACCGCTGTTCAACCCGGACGGAGACACCGACGTATTAAAACGCCGTATGATTGGCGGCAATACCACAAACCTAAACGATTTTAATAATATGAAATATGCCTGGGTCAGCGGCTGGTACCGCCAGGCCATGAACAATTTCTGGATCCCGGAGGAGATCAGCCTGGCGCAGGACGTGAAGGATTACCCGCGCCTGGACGCGGCCGAGCGTACGGCCTACGATAAAATACTCAGTTTTCTGGTGTTTCTGGACTCCATCCAGACGGCGAACCTGCCGAACCTCGGCGAATACATCACAGCCAACGAGGTGAATCTGTGCCTGACCATCCAGGGGTTCCAGGAGGCGGTGCACAGCCAGAGCTACAGCTACATGCTCGACAGCATCTGCAGTCCCGAGCAGCGAAACGACATCCTCTACCAGTGGAAGACCGACGAGCGCCTGCTTGCCCGCAACACCTTCATTGGCGAGCGGTACAACGAGTTCCAGGAGAAGAAGGATGCCTTCACCCTGCTCAAGGTACTGATGGCCAACTACATCCTGGAAGGCGTGTACTTCTACTCCGGCTTCATGTTCTTCTACAACCTGGCGCGCATGGGCAAGATGCCCGGCAGCGCGCAAGAGATCCGCTATATCAACAGGGACGAGAACACGCATCTGTGGCTGTTCCGCTCCATGATCTTGGAGCTTCAAAAGGAGGAGCCGCAGCTCTTCACCCCCGAGAACATCGAGGTGCTGCGCGCCATGCTAGAGGCGGGCGTGGCGCAGGAGATCGCCTGGGGCCACTACGTGATAGGCGACGCCATCGAGGGCCTCACCCGCCAGATGGTGACCGACTACATCCGCTATCTGGGAAATCTTCGCTGGAGCTCGCTAGGCTACGGCTACCTGTTCGAGGACAACCAGCGCGAGCCCGCCGACATGGCATGGGTGGGCCAATACAGCAACGCCAACATGGTGAAGACGGACTTCTTCGAGGCAAAGTCGACCGCCTATGCCAAATCGACCGCCTTGGTCGACGACCTGTAAAACTAAGGACGAGAACGGGTGGCGAGGTGTAGAATAAGATAGCTTTGTACGGTATGTACATATCTTTGCTATCGAAGAGGTCATGATGAACGCGCTCGAGGAACTATGCCGCATCCCGCTTGACGACACCTCGCCCACCCCGCTCTATCAGCAGCTTAAACAGCGCTTGCTCCAGCTCATCGCAATAGGCGCGTTCCCAGAAGGCACGGCGCTTCCCACCGAGCAGCAGATCTGCGAAGCGCTGGGGCTTTCGCGCGCCACCGTGCGGCGCTGCTTTCAAGACTTGGTGGACCAAGGCCATGTGACGCGCAGGCGCGGTAAGGGCACGTTTCCCGTCGCCACCTCCGCCGAGGGCATCGACGTCATGATAGGCTTCAGCGACGAGATGGCCCACGCGGGCAAAACCCCGTCCTCGCGCCTGATCAACTTTAAGAAAATCAAGGGCGGCGAGCTCGTTTGCCGCTCCCTTAAGGTCCACACCGGCACCCAGCTGTGGCAAACGCGAAGGCTGCGCCTCGCTAACAACCGGCCGCTGCGCCTGGAAACGTCCTACATCCCCTGCGAGTTCTGCCCCTCGCTCACCCAAAACGATGTCACCAGCTCGCTTTACGCCTACCTGGCGGAGCACGCGCGCATCATACCCGCTCGCGCAGAAGACATCTATGAAGCGGTCACCCTGGACGCCGCGGAAGCAAAGCTTCTAGCGGTCCCCACGGGTGCTGCGGCCCTGCACTGCCTGCGCGTCTCATATGACACATACGACCGCCCCTTCGAGCTCTCGTCCGTCTACGCACGCGGCGACGGCTACCGTCTGGGCATCAGCATGGACGAGCACGGCACCACGCTGCGCCGGCTCTGCTAAAAACGCAGCATGCCGGACCACGCTACGCGATCCGGCATGCTAGTCATTCGCTATCAAGCGGGTGAGCGCACAGGGCTCCAATTCAAGCCAGCCCACCCTTAAAGCTCGCAAACCCTAACTGATCTTCACAATGGGCGCAAAGCCCTTCATGAGCTTCTTGGTCTGTCCGCTCTTCTCAAACTGAACCTCGATCATGTCGCCGGCGGCAGAGATGACCGTACCGGGACCAAAGGTCTTATGGCTCACCTGGTCGCCGGGGGCAAAGGTCTCGGCTGCCTTGGCGGCGTCGGGACGGCGCTGCTCCACGGCGGGGGACGCGGCGGCCTTTCGCGGACGAGGAGTGCCCGACCCAAACGTGGACGGCTTGCGCCCCGCATCCGGACTCACGCCGGTGTGGCGCTGCGTGCGACCGGTCGAACGGGTGTAGGAACCAAAGACGCTGCCGCCGTACTCACTGCCGGTTCCCGATCCGTAGGTGCCGCGGCGGTCGCCGCGTTTCTCCCAGCCAACGCCTTCAAAGCCCGCGGACCCCACGCCGGAGAACTCGATATCCACCTCGGGAATCTCGTTGATGAACCGCGAGCGCGGGTTTGCCTGCGTGGAGCCGTAGGTGCGGCGCGTAGCAGCATAGGTGAGGAACAGCTTCTTGCGCGCACGCGTGATGGCGACGTAGGCCAGGCGACGCTCCTCCTCCAACTTGCCCGGGTCATCCGAGCCGCCAAAGCCGGCGACGTGTGGGAAGATGCCCTCCTCCAAACCGGCGACAAAGACCACGGGAAACTCCAGGCCCTTGGCGGAGTGGACCGTCATCATGGTCACGGCCTGGGTCTGGCCGGCAAGAGAATCGAGGTCGGAGCGCAGGGCGAGCCATTCCATCAGCGCCGGCAGCGCCTTGCATGCCAGGGGCCCGTAGGTGCGCTCGATCTCCTGCGCGGCGATCGCGGCGGCGGGCATCCCGGCGGGCTCGGCGGCGCCGGCGGCGCTCGCGGCACCCGCAAACGGCGCGGCGCCCTCGACAGCGAGGGAGGCATCCTCGGGCACGCCCTCCATGCCGGCGGCGCGCAGCTCTTCCAAGCTCTCCAGCGTCCCCTCTATGTCGTCGTGCGTCTCCTCAAATTCCGCGGCGACGCCCATGAATTCCTGGATGTTCTCCATGCGGCCCTCGGCCTCCATGGTGCCCTCGGCGCGGAACGCCTGCACCAGGCCGGTCCTGCCCACAATCGCATCGACCACGTCTTTGAGCTCGCCGTCCATGCGGCGCCCCTCGCGGACGATATTGACAAAGCTGCCCAGCGCGGTGCGCACCTTGGCCGTAAAGCGACCCGTCTCAGCGCACGCTAGCTCGCACGCCTGGAAGAACGAGCATCCGTTCTCGCGGGCAAGCTGCTCGATCTTCTCAATGGAAGTGGAGCCGATGCCGCGGCGCGGGGTGTTGATGACGCGCTTGACGCTCATCTCGTCCGCCGGGTTCACGATCATCTTGAGGTAGGCCATCACGTCGCGGATCTCCGCGCGGTCGAAGAATCGCGTGCCGCCCACGATCTTGTACGGCACGCCGGCGCGCAAAAACATATCTTCCAAGATACGCGACTGCGCGTTGGTGCGGTAGAAGACCGCCATGTCGTCGTAGCTCACGCCTGCCGATCGCTGCTTGTCGATCTCGCCGGCGATCCAGCGGCCCTCGTCGCGCTCGTCGCCCGCCTGGTACGCCTGGATCTTCTCGCCCTCGCCCAGCGCGGTGAACAGACGCTTCTCCTTGCGTTGCGAGTTATGGCGCACCACCGCGTTGGCCGCGTTCAGAATGTGGCCGGTACTGCGGTAGTTCTGCTCGAGCTTGACCACCTTGGCCTGCTTGAAGTCCTTCTCAAAGTCAAGGATGTTGGAGATATCGGCACCGCGCCAAGAGTAAATCGACTGGTCGTCATCGCCCACCACCATAAGGTTTTGGTACTTGGCGGCAAGCAGGTTGGCGATCTCGTACTGCACGTGGTTGGTGTCCTGGTACTCGTCCACGGAGATGTAGCGAAAACGCTCCTGGTACTTATCCAGCACCTCCGGGCGGGTGCGCAGCAGCTCGAGCGTGCGAACCAGCAGGTCGTCGAAGTCCATGGCGTTGGCGGCGCGCAGGCGGCGCTCCAGTTCGGCGTAGACCTGCGCGGCCTTGCGCTCCTTGGGGTCCGACGCCTTCTCCAGCATCTCGTCCGGGCCCACCATGGCGTTCTTGGCCGCAGAGATCTTGCCGCGGATCATGTTGATGGGGAAGTTCTTTTGGTCTATGTCCAGGCCCTGCATGATCTCGCGCACCATGCGGCGCGAATCGTCGTCATCGTAGATGGTGAACTGACCGGTATAGCCCAGCAGGTCGGCGTCCTCGCGCAGCATGCGCACGCACATGGCGTGGAACGTGCACACCCACATGCCGCGGGTGCTGTTGGGCAAAAGCGCGCCCAAGCGCTCGCGCATCTCCGCGGCGGCCTTGTTGGTAAAGGTGATGGCCAGGATCTGCCAGGGACGGATGCCCAGATCCGCGATCATATGGGCGATGCGGTAGGTCAGCACGCGCGTCTTGCCCGACCCTGCGCCCGCCAGCACCAGCAGCGGCCCTTCCGTGGTCACCACGGCCTCGCGCTGGGCGGGGTTTAGCGAATCGATATCAACCTTGGGCAGCGCGGGCGCGGCCGGACTAGCAGGCGCGTAATCCGCGGGCGCGGCGGTCTGGGTGGGCACGTAGTCTGCGGGCACATAGGCCTGCGCGGACCCGCCCTCGTCCACAGACGCATACTCGCCGGCTGCCGCGCCATATGCATCCAGCGGTACCAAATCTGGTTCCGGCGCGGACACGGCAGGGGCGGCGTTGGACGAGAACAAATCGAGCGTGGTCTGCTGCGCCGGCTTGGCTGCGGGCCGTGCGGCAGGGGCAGGTGCGGCGCCACCCGGCACCGCGGCCTCCTTGCTCGCCGCCATCATGTTCTTCTCCCACGGATACGGGGCTCTCTGGGGCATGGGTCAACTCCAAAAGCAATCTCATGCGACGCCTGCGGGCAACGCGAAATCTTCAACCCATCCAGTATAGCCACCCGCGCAGACACCCGGGCGCACCCCGCGCCCCTGCGCACAAACACTCGAATCTGCAAGACGCGTCCCGCCGAGCGGCAGACGCATCGCCGGCGAGTCCGTATGAGCAAATCGGCTGCATACTCTTTTCCCTGATAAAGCGGCGACCTACCACCTGCCGAAAAGAATATTTCACTTGAGTTTTATTCCCATAAAGCGGGTATCGCACAGTAGACTGTTGCAATCCGCTATCTAAGCAACGACCGAAAATTAAGGAGCATCTATATGGCAACTACGCCCACGCCGCACAACGGCGCCATCGAAGACGACATCGCCAAGACCGTCCTCATGCCCGGCGACCCGCTGCGCGCGAAGTTCATCGCCGACACCTACCTAGAAGACGTCCGCTGCTTCAACACCGTTCGCAACATGCTGGGCTACACCGGTACCTACCAGGGCGTCCCCGTCTCCGTCATGGGCGGCGGCATGGGCATGCCCTCCATCGGCATCTACTCCTACGAGCTGTTCAACTTCTACGGCGTCGAGTCCATCATCCGCGTGGGCTCCGCCGGCGGTATCGCGGACGAGGTCAAGGTCCGCGACGTAGTGGCCGGCATGGGCGCCTGCACCAATTCCAACTACGCCCACCAGTACCAGCTGCCCGGCACCTACGCCCCCATCGCCAGCTTCGACCTGCTCGAGCGCGCCGTCGCAGCCGGTCGCGATCAGGGCGTGGAGCTTAAAGTTGGCAACGTCCTCTCCAGCGACACGTTCTATGACGACAATGACCAGGCAACCGTCTCCTGGCAGAAGATGGGCGTGCTCGCAGTCGAGATGGAGGCGGCCGCGCTCTACATGAACGCCGCGCGCGCCAACAAGAAGGCCCTGTGCCTGCTCACCATCTCCGACCTGCCGCTCAAGGGCGAGAGCCTCTCTGCAGAAGAGCGCCAGACCAGCTTTACCCAGATGATGGAGATCGCTCTCGCCGTCGCCATCCAGGAGTAGCAAACCACCTTTGGTATCAGCGCCGGGGTTCGCCGCCCCGGTTCGAGATACATGCATGTGTACCTGCAACGCTTAGTGAAAGGGAAGAGAAACATGAACAAGCGTTTCAAGGGCATCGCCTCCATGGCGGCCGCAGGCGTCCTCGCGCTGGCTCTCGCCGGCTGCGGTGGCGGTGGCGCTGCCGACTCCGGCTCCGCCGGCACCGACAAGGGCGCCGAGAGCTCCTACAAGGTGACCATGGTCACCGACATGGGCGGCGTCAACGACCAGTCCTTCAACGAGCTTGCCTGGAAGGGCCTGCAGGAACTCGAGGACGAGACCGGCACCAAGGTCTCCTACACCGAGTCCAAGCAGGAGTCCGACTACGGCCCCAACCTGGACAAGGCCGTCGACGGCGAGAACAACCTGGTCTGGGGCATCGGCTTCGCCATGGCCAACGCTATCGAGACCGCGGCCAAGCAGAACCCCGACGTCAACTTCGCTATCATCGACAACGCCTACGAGAACACCCCCGACAACGTCACCGGCGTCGTCTTCCGCGCCCAGGAGCCTTCCTTCCTGGTCGGCTACATCGCCGCTATGACCACCCAGACCGGCAAGGTCGGCTTCGTCGGCGGTATGCAGTCCGTCGTTATCGACCAGTTCGAGTGGGGCTATAAGGCCGGCGTCGAGTACGCCAACAAGACCCAGGGCAAGAACGTCACCGTCGACGTCCAGTACCTCGAGAGCTTCGGCGACGCCGCCAAGGGCAAGGCCACCGCTACCAAGATGTACTCCGACGGCTGCGACATCGTCTTCCACGCCGCCGGCGGCGCTGGCAACGGCGTCATCGAGGCCGCTAAGGAAGCCGGCAAGCTGGTCATCGGCGTCGACAAGGACCAGTCCAGCCTCGCGCCCGAGAACGTTCTGACCTCCGCTATGAAGAAGGTCGACGTCGCTGTTCTCGAGCTTTCCAAGAAGGCCATCAACGGCGATAAGATCGGCGGCCAGACCGTCGAGTTCGGCATGACCGACGACGCCGTGGGCATCCCCGAGGAGCATTCGCTCATGGCCGACGAGGTCTACAACCAGGCCATCGATCTGGAGGGCGAGATCAAGGACGGCAAGATCACGCCGCCCGCCAATGAGGACGACTTCAACGCCTTCGTCGCTACCCTCTAAACCATCGAGCATACAAGCGGGCAGCGCGCCTTGGCGTGCCGCCCGCTTTTCTTTTTCTCCCCCACCCGCAATTCATCCAATCATCCCCCAAGCATCCGCCATCGTTCACCCCGCGATCGCGCCGCGCCGGCCCAAGGGCACGCCCGCCCTGAACCACGCGCGACCCGGCCGCGGTTTGACCGATAGAAAAGGGAGGAGAGCCGTTATGGAGGTTAACCCCAGCTATGCGGTGCAGATGCACGGCATAGTCAAGATGTTCGGCTCGTTTTGCGCCTTGGACCACGTGGACCTGGACGTAGAACGCGGCAGCATCCACGCCATCCTGGGCGAGAACGGCGCCGGCAAGAGCACGCTCATGAACGTGCTCTACGGCCTATACCAGGCAGAAGAGGGAGAGATCTTCCTCGGTGGCGAAAAAGTCTCGATCAGCAACCCCAATGATGCCATCGCCCACGGCATCGGCATGGTGCACCAGCACTTCATGCTGGTCGACAACTTCACCGTCACCCAGAACATCATCCTGGGACAGGAGCCCTGCCGCGGGGCGGGCTTGCTCGACATGAAGGCGGCCGGCCAGCGCGTCCGCGACATCATCGCCGAGTACGGCCTCGAGGTAGACCCGGACGCCAAGATCGAGGACATCTCCGTGGGCATGCAGCAGCGCGTCGAGATCCTCAAGGCGCTCTACCGTGGAGCCGACATCCTCATCCTAGACGAGCCCACCGCCGTCCTCACCCCGCAAGAGATCGACCGCCTGGTCCAGATCATGCGTGGCCTCGCCGCCAAGGGCAAGACGATCATCATCATCACGCACAAGCTCAAGGAGATCAAAGCCTCCTCCGACACCTGCACCATCATCCGCCGCGGCAAGTACGTCGGCGCGGTCGACGTCGCAGGGGTGGACGAGGAGGAGCTTGCGGAGAAAATGGTGGGCCACCACGTCAACTTGGTTGTAGAGAAGGCGCCCGCCAATCCCGGCAAGGAGGTCTTCCGCATCGACGACCTGGTGGTTGAGGACGAGCGCGGTATCGAGGCCGTGCGCCACCTCAACCTCTCCGTGCGCGCAGGCGAGATCGTAGGCATCGCGGGCATCGACGGCAACGGCCAAAAGGAGCTGGTCGAGGCTATAACCTGCCTCACCCGTGCCCAAAGCGGCACCATCACCGTCAACGGCGAGGAGATCCAAAACACCACGCCGCGCAACGTCATAGACCACAAGGTCTCGACCATCCATGAAGACCGCCAGCGCCGCGGCCTGGTACTCCCCTTCACCGTCGCGGAGAACGCCGTGCTGGAGAAGTACCGCACGCCCGAGTTCGGCGCGCACGGGGTTCTCGACCGCGCCAAGATGCACGAGTTCACCGAGCAGCTCATCCACGACTACGACGTTCGCCCCGCCGATTGCGCGGACCACACCGCCGCGGGCCTCTCCGGCGGCAACCAGCAAAAGGTCATCATCGGCCGCGAGATCTCCAACAACCCCGACGTTCTCATCGCCGTCCAGCCCACCCGCGGCCTGGACGTGGGCGCCATCGAATACGTTCATAAGACGCTGGTGGCCGAGCGCGACCGCGGCACCGCGATCCTGCTCATCTCACTTGAGCTGGACGAGGTCATGAGCGTCGCGGACACCATCGCTGTCATCTACGCCGGTGCGATCGTCGACACCTTCAAGCAAGGTGACGTGGACGAGAACCGCATCGGCCTGCTCATGGCGGGAGGTCACGAGTAATGGAAACCATCCAGAAGATCTTGAAGAAGCCCATCACCGCGACCTTTATCGCCATCATCCTGGGATTTCTGGTCGCAGCGGGCGCGCTTGCCGTCGCGGGCTACGACCCCGTCGCCGCCTTCACCGCGCTGTTCCAGGGCATCTTCTCTAAACCCAAGTACATCTCCAACACCATCATCAAGGCCGCGCCCATCATCCTCACGGGCATCTCGGTCGCCTTCGCGTTCAAGACCGGCCTGTTCAACATCGGTGCAGAGGGCCAATACATCGCCGGCACCATGTGCGCGGTGCTGGTAGGCGCCAAGCTCAACCTGCCCGCCCCCATTCAGATTCCCGTGGTCATCTTGGCGGGCGTCGCGGGCGGCGCGCTGATCGGCGCCATAACGGGCTTCCTCAAGTCGCGCTTCGGCATCCATGAGGTCATCACGGCCATCATGCTCAACTGGACCATGCTCTACCTCAATAACTTCGTGGTCTCCACCGCGGCCTACCACCAGCCCAACACCACCTCCAGCTTTCCGGTGAACGAGTCCAGCTTCACCACCATCCTGCATAACTGGAAGATGTCGGATCAGGGACTCGAGACGCTCAGCGGCACGCCGTGGCTCTTCGACGTGTTGGTCAAAACCGACGTCAACATCGCCTTTATCGTCGCCATCGTGGTTGCCGTGCTCGTATGGTTCCTGCTGTTCCGCTCCAAGCTGGGCTTCGAGCTGCGCGCCGTGGGCTTCAACCGCGACGCCGCCGAGTTCTCGGGCATCAACGTCAACCGCAACACCCTGCTCGCCATGACCATCGCCGGCGCCATCTCCGGTTTGGCCGGCGCCCTCACCATCACGGGTATCGAGCCTCACTGCCTCACCATGCTCGCCGCGTTTGAGAACAACGGCTTCAACGGCTTCTCCGTCGCCCTCATCGCCGGCTCCAGCCCCATCGGCTGCATCTTCGCCGGCCTGCTGTTCGGCGGCCTCATCTACGGCGGCCAAAGCGTGCAGCTCGCCGTGGGCGCCCCCACCGACATCATCAACATCATGATCGGCACCATCGTCTTCTTCGTCGCGCTGGCCCGCGTGGTCACGCTTCTGGCCGACAAGCTCGGAAAGCGAGGGGCAAACCATGCTTAACAACATCCTGCTTCTGCTGGGCATCACGCTCATGTACTCCACGCCGCTGGTCTTCGGCGCGCTGGGCGGCGTCATCTCCGAGCGCTCCGGCGTTGTCAACATCGGCATCGAGGGCATGATGACTATCGGCGCGCTGGCCGCCGTCGCCGGCAGCTACTTTACCGGCAACCCCTGGGTAGGCTTTATCGCCGCGGGCGCCGCGGGCGGTCTGTTCGCCGTGCTGCACGCGCTGGCCGCCGTCACCTTCAAAGCCGACCAAAACGTCTCCGGCATCGCCCTCAACCTGCTTGGCCCCGGTATCGCGCTGTTTCTCGCCCGCCTCATGTGGGACGGCGGTACCCAATCGCCCACCATCACCACCCTGCCCAAGCTCTTTGGCTCCGGCGCCTTCCAAGGCACCCCGTGGGCAAACCTCAACGTGGATATCACGGTGGTCCTGGGCCTTGCCGCCACGCTGATCGTTTGGTTTGTGCTCTATAAGACCAAGTGGGGCCTGCGCGTGCGCGCCGTGGGCGAGCACCCGGCGGCGGCCGACACCCTGGGTATCAACGTCAGCCGCATCCGCTTCATCTGCGTGGTGCTCTCCGGCATCTTGGCGGGCTTTGGCGGCGCGTCCATCACGCTGGCCATCATCTCGCAGTTCACGCAGACCGCCGTCGCGGGCCAGGGCTTCATCGCCCTCGCCGCGGTGATCTTTGGCAAATGGACCCCTCACGGAGCGTACGGCGCATGCCTGCTGTTCGGCATGGCGCAGGCGCTGGTGGTCATCCTGGGCGGCGGCGCCATCGCGGTACCCAGCCAGATCCTGGCCATCCTCCCCTACGCGCTCACCTTGGTTGTCCTGGTCCTCTTTGTGGGCAAGGCCGTCGCGCCCAAGGCAGACGGCGTGCCGTATGAGAAGGGCTCGCGCGGCTAGGCATACACGCCCGCCCCGCATCGTCCAAACACGCACGGGCTCCCGCAAACAGGAGCGGGGGCCCGTCCTTTTAGACCGACTTCCACCCCGTCTCGCTGCGAGCACGCTCGCGCAGCCGCCGCGTCCCACCGGGCACCAAGCCGCCCCGCCCGGCTCGACGTCTGCGCGAACAGGCTTCAACACAGAAAGGAGCGCTTCCATGACGGATATCGAACTCGTCCAAGCGGCCATCCGGGCGCGCGAAAAGGCATACTGCCCCTACTCCAACTTTGCGGTGGGTGCCGCCTTGCTCTGCGCGGACGGCACCGTCTACGGCGGCTGCAACATCGAGAACGCCGCGTACTCGCCCGGCAACTGCGCCGAGCGCACCGCCATCTTCCGCGCAGTCTTTGACGGGCAGCGCGACTTCACCGCCATCGCCATCGTGGGCGGCCCCGCAGGTCAGCCCGTAAGCGAGCTCTGCGCGCCGTGCGGCGTCTGCCGGCAGGTCAGCGGCAGACGCTCCGCGCACAGGCTTTCGCCGTCCGGCGAAGCGGCAAACGCACCGGCGATCGGCCGGTCGAGCCGCACATGGATCCGGATGTTCTCCGCGGCCTTCGGCGCGGCCTTTGCCTCGTTCCACCGCGCGTTGTTCCCGCGCAGGTTGACAAGCTGGATGTTCAGGCGGCTCCCGCTTTCCCGGATCATGCTCCAGACGGTATCCGCCTCCGCGTCTGTGGAAAAAACGCAGTCCTCCGCTTCGAACTGAATATCCTCGTTGATGCCGCCGGCCGCAGTGCGTCCGATGTCCATACCGGCGTCCAGATACAAAAGCGCGGCATAGCGCACCAGAAAATCGCAGTACCGCTGCACCACGGGCAAGAAGGACGGACGGAGGGCAGCATAGTTGGCATAGTAGCTGTCCTGCAGGGCGGCTTTATTTTCGCCCAGCACCAGCTGTGTGCCGCCTGCTGCGCAGATCGCGGCCCAGGACAGGCGGAACGCCCGTTCCGCACCGTCCGTGTCCGCCTGCCGGAACGGATGCAGATAGGCCGCAAGCACCACCTGCTTTCCGGAGCACAGCCGCGCTTCACGGATCAGCGTATACAGATCGTAATAGCGGTCGTTCGGCGGCCAGACCTCAATGTAGACTGCATCCTGCTTCGTTCCGGCTACCGCCTCCATCGGCCAGTTGTTGACGGCGTTGAAGATCACGCCTGCAGCAGAGTCTTCCTTCCGAACTGCCTCCGCCGCCCGGTCGATCAGCTTCGGAAGCGCGTCGGTCAGCTCGACCGGACGCCGCTCCGCGTCCCAGACCTGCTTCGGGAAGCCGTAGGTGTCCATATGGATCCCGGAAAAGCCAAAGGCGACGGCCTTTCGGAATTCTGCCAGAATATGCTCCGACCAGCCGCAGCTTGGCGCGATGTTCATGTAATAGAGCCACCCGGCAAAGGTCATCGCCTGCCCGTCCATGGTATACATGGCCCATTCCGGGTGCTCTGCAAACAGCTCCTTTGCAGCGGCATAGACGGCGCCGTAGGCAATGGGCCGGATCCCGGCGGCCTTGCAGGCGGCGATCTTCGCGCGAATCGCGGCAAGGTCGGTTTCCCTGCCCATGGGATCGAGATACCGCTCCTGCGGCGGCAGCAGCATGTCGTGGCGGTACATCCAGTCATAAAACTGTACGGCGTTAAAATGCAGCCGCCGGAGCCAGTCCACGTCCTGCGTTTCAGTGTCCGCAGAGGTAAAATCCGACAAAAAAGCGTACCGTGTCACCTGACGGGAATCCTCCACAACGTCGATCGCACCCTCCCACTGTGCAGAGCCGGCTTCGACGGTGATTCCGTAGCTGCCGGCCGGCAGCGGCGGCAGGATCAGCGTCCGTCCGGTTTGGCGCACGGAGCAGTCGATGGGTGCTTCCAGCCGGTATACACATACGCGCGGCGCGTTCGCTCCCTCCGGCAGATACAGCCGTACCTCCTGCCCGGTCAGATACTGCGCGCGGTCAAATTCACAGATCAGCTTCATCCCTTCACCGCCCCCTGTGTCAGGCCGCCGACGACCATTTTCCGCTGGAACAGGATAAACAGCGCGACGACCGGGATCAGCGCGAGGATCGACGCGGCAAAGACCCACTCCCAGCGCGTGGCGTACTGCCCGTTGAGCCGCTGCAGCAGCAGCGGGAGCGTCATCATTTTCTCATCCGCGCCGACGAGCACCTTGGCGGTAAAATACTCCTCCCAGAAGCCCTGAAACGCGAAGATGGTCATCGTGCCGATCGCCGGCTTGGAGAGGGGCAGCATGATCTTGAAAAAAATCGTGCCGTGTCCGCCGCCGTCGATAATGACCGATTCAGGCAGAGAATCCGGCAGGCTTCGGAAGAAATTCCGCAGAAAAAATGTATGCCCGCAGACGTTGGTCGCCACATACACCAGAATCAGACCGGCCCGCGTCCCGATCAGTCCATTTGTCAGGCCCGGAAGCGGAATGCCCTTCAAAATCAGAAACTGCGGTATGATGTTCAGAAAGCCCGGCATCATCAGCGTAAACAGATAAATTCCAAAGAGCTTGTCCCGGCCCGGAAATTGGATACGGGCGAAGCCGTAGGCCGAGAGCGTGGAGATGAACACGGAAAGAACGTCCGTTACACAGGTATTGACGACACTGTTCCAGACCGCCGTCGGAAAGATCTCCAGCTCCAGAATATGCTGATACGCGGAAAAGTCCAGTCTGGTCGGAAGCAGTCTGGGCGGATATGGCAGCACATAGCTGAATTCCTCGAAGGAATTGCTGATCATGAAGAAAAACGGGACAGAAAAGACCAGCAGCGCACCGATCAGCAGCGCCCACAGCAGG
>ERZ833963.3082-NODE-3082-length-14092-cov-4.389542_pt1 | contig 14092 bp, 11 predicted proteins | sample MGYA00519693_ERZ833963 | MGnify/ENA primary metagenome ERZ833963 (study PRJEB31850, sample SAMEA3708748) | human gut metagenome | biome: human gut; feature: human-associated habitat; material: faeces | place: China | collected 2014 ... | reverse complement strand
TTCGTTCTCTTTTTTTGAAGATTTTCTTACAATATTTTAGGTTGCCTTCTTAAGTGCCTCCTAAACTATTTTTTTGTCCATTTTTCAAATTCTTCATCAGTAGCTAAAACATAATGAGTTCCATCTACTAAATGTTCAGTACCTTTTGTATAATCCACTCCACTTTCTTTATAATCATAAGTAAATGATTTACGCACTTTCTCTACACGTGGATTTGGATGAGGAATTGCACTTAATAATGATTTTGTATATGGATGAATTGGGTTATCAAAGATTTCTTCAGTAGTCCCTGTTTCTACTAAATGTCCTAGGTGTAATACCCCAATTTTATCACTGATATATTTAACCATTGATAAGTCATGCGCAATAAATAAATATGCAATTCCTGTTTCTTTTTGAATCTTTTTCATTAAGTTAACAACTTGTGCTTGAATAGATACATCTAACGCTGAGATTGCTTCATCAGCAATAATTAAATCAGGATTCATAATTAAAGCTCTAGCAATTCCAATACGTTGTCTTTGTCCACCTGAGAATTGATGTGGATAACGAGAAGCATGTTCTCTTGATAAACCTACAAGTTCAAGAATTTCATAGATTTTTTCATTTCTTTCTTCGATAGAAGAATAAGATTTATGAATATCTAAACCTTGACCAATGATATCAATAACTTTTTTACGTGGATTTAAACAAGCCATTGGATCTTGGAAAATCATTTGCATCTTAGTATGTAATTCTTTAGCAGTTGCTTTATCTAATTTTCCACCAATTTCTTTACCATTAAAAACAATTGATCCAGAAGTTGGTTTATATAAACGAATAATACTTCTACCAGTAGTTGATTTACCTGAACCAGATTCACCTACTAAACCATAAGTTTCACCTGGCATAATATCAAAGGAAATACCATCTACCGCTTTTACAGTAAAGTTACGATTAATTTTAAAATGTTGTTTTAAATCTTTAACGACAAGGATAGGTTCTTTCTTTTCCATTATTCAACACCCTCCTTTTTCATTTTTTCTAATCTGTTTTTTAATTCAGTTGGCATTTCAACCTTAGGTGCTTTTTCATGCATTAACCATGAAGCAACTTTATGAGTTGTACTACCAGGTACTTTAAACATTGGTGGTTCAAGTCTTAAATCAATATTTAAAGCATATTTATTACGTGGAGCAAAAGCATCACCTTTTACTTCATGTGCTAAGTTTGGTGGAGTACCTGGGATTGTATATAATTCATCATCATCTGTATCTAAATCAGGCATAGATGATAATAATCCCCAAGTATATGGATGACGTGGATCATAGAAAATTTCATCAATGGTTCCAGTCTCTACGATTTTACCAGCGTACATAACATTTACATAATCAGCTACTTTAGCAACAACACCTAAGTCATGTGTGATATAAATAACTGATAAATCTTTTTTCTTTTGAATATCTTGAATTAATTCAAGAATTTTAGCTTGGATAGTAACGTCCAATGCAGTTGTAGGTTCATCACAAATTAAAACATAAGGATCACAAGATAAAGCAATTGCGATAACAATTCTTTGTCTCATCCCACCAGATAATTGGTGAGGATAGTTTTTCATACGTTTTTCAGCATTAGTAATACCTACTAATTGTAATAATTCAACTGCTTTTTTATAAGCTTCTTCTTTTGGTGTATTGTAATGATGAATCATTGGTTCCATGATTTGATTTCCAATTGTCATTGTAGGGTTTAATGATGTCATTGGATCTTGGAAAACCATTGCAATCTTACGACCACGGATTTCGCTTTGCATTTCTTTTTCACTTAACTGACAAATATCTTTAGTAATTTTCTCACCAGTTTGTTCATCAGTCCAAGTATAGTTGATAGAACCTCCGTCAATAGAACCATTACCAGCCATAATACCCATAATAGCTTTTGTAGTAACAGATTTACCTGATCCAGATTCACCAACGATAGCGATTGTTTCACCTCTATATAAATCTAAGTTAACACCACGAATTGCATTAACAGTTCCACTATCAGTTTTAAAAGAGATATTTAAATCTCTGACTTCTAATATTTTTTCTCTTTCTGCCATAATTACATCTCCTTCATAGTTGGATCAAGTGCATCACGAAGTCCATCACCAAATAAGTTGAAACTTAACATTAAGATAGAGAAAATAATAACTGGAATTACCATCATGTAAGGGTAGATAGTAATTGAGTTAAATCCATCATTAATCAATGTACCTAATGAAGCCATTGGAATTGGTAAACCTAAACCAACGAATGATAAGTATGCTTCATAGAAAATTGCATTTGGAATAGACATCATAATCATAATAATCATTTGACTATAAATATTTGGTAAAATTTCTTTAAAGATAATAAATAAGTTACTAGCTCCTAAAGTACGTGAAGCTAAAACGAATTCTTCTTCTTTTACTCTTAAAACTTGAGCTCTTGTAATACGTGACATACCAATCCATTCAGTAAATGATAAAGCCATGATAATTGTGAATAATGATGCTTTCATTACCATTAATAACAATGTTAATATTACTAAAGTTGGGATAGAGTTTATGATTTCTTGAATTCTTTGCATTACTGAATCAACTTTACCTCCAAAATAACCAGAGATAAGTCCGTATGTCATACCTACAATCACATCAATGAAGATTGCGACTACAGCAATAAATAATGAATATCTTGTACCTGTCCAAACACGTACAAATAAATCACGCCCATAAGTGTCTGTACCAAAGAAATGTTCAGCACATGGCGAAATACTTGCAATTTTTGTATTGATTGCATCAAATTTATAAGATGAAAACATTGGTGCAAAAATTGCAAATACTGCGATAACTAAAATACAAATTAAACCGATAACGGCACCTTTATTCTTTTTAAAACGATTTAAAGAATCTTTCCAAGCAGGAAGTGATGGAGCAACAACGTCTTTAGTAATGTCTTGTTTATCTCCAACGAATTCAAAATCGTCTGGTAAAAATTCAATCTTTTCTAAATCCATTATTAATCATCCTTTCCTAATCTAATTCTTGGATCAATAATTCCATAAGAAATATCAATAATTAACATCATAAAGATATACATTGCTGCATATAAGAATGAACAAGATAAAATGATGTTATAATCATTTGATAAAATACTATTAATTAATAACTTACCTAACCCAGGAACAGAACAAATTTTTTCTACAACCATAGTACCTGTCATTAAGTTTACTAAAATAGGTCCTAAAATTGTGATTACTGGAATTAAAGCATTTCTTAATGCATGTTTGAAAATTAAAGTTTTACGATCTAATCCTTTTGCTTTTGCAAGAGTCATATATTCACTTGTTAAAACTGAAACCATTTCAGTACGTGTAAAACGTGCAACGTTTGCAATAACCCCAACAGATAAAGCTAAAATTGGCATAATTGATGATTTAATTGCATTCGATGAACTATATGAAGTTGGTAACAATCTTAATTTTGAAGCAAATAATAATAAAATTAACATTGCAAATACGAATGATGGGATGGAAACCCCAATTACAGAAATAACTGTAGCAATAGTATCCCAAATTGTATTTTTATGTAATGCAGCAAATACCCCTAAGAACATACCAATAACTGTTCCAATAATAACTGCACATAAACCATAAATCATAGATAATTTTGCAGCACTTCCTACAAGTGAAGATACTTGCATATCTTTATATAAGTTAAATGATACCCCGAAATCCCCTGTTAACATATTTTGAATATAACGTACGAATTGAACCGGAATTGGTTGATCCAATCCATATTGTGCTTCAATAGCAGCTCTGGCTGAAGCACTTAGTTTTTCATTGTTAATTGGAGAACCTGGTAAAAATTTAACCATTAAAAATAATACCATTAAAATAACGAATAAAGTAATTAACGAAATAACTAAACGTTTTCCGATATATTTTAAGGTTGAATTACTCATCTTTTTTCCTCCTTTATTTATTTAAAAAAGAAACACAATACAGAATACTATATTGTGTTGTCTTCTCTATGTTCTTTTTTAGATTGAACTATTTTGATACATATTCGAATGTATATGGAACACCAACTGGTTTAATACCTAAGTTTTTAACTTTTGTATTTTGTAAAGTAGCAGTTCCTTTTTCGAATACTGGAATATATCCTAAATCTTCACATAAGATTTTTTCTGCATCGATCATTAATTGCCAACGAGCATTAGCATCAGTTTCACTGTTAACTTTTCCCATGATTGAATCATATTCAGCATTTGACCAATGACCATAGTTGTTATTGTTGTCAGTTAAAGCTAATGTTAAGTAAGTTGTAGGATCACCATAGTCAGGTCCCCAACGAGTTACTGATAAATCGAAATCTCCATTCTTTTGTTTATTGTAGATACGATCTTGTTTAGTAGTAGCAACCATTTCAATTTTTAATCCTTTTAAGCTAGAGAAAGCATTTTGTAAATAAGTTGCAAATACATCCATTGGAGATTCATCTGTACCATAAGTTAATCTTAAAGTAATTTCAGATTTTCCTAATTCTTTTAATCCTTCATCTAATGCAGCTTGAGCAGCTTTTTTGTCATATGAAGTATATGTTGCAGCTTCATCACGGAAATCTTTTCCTTCTGGAGAAATTGATAATCCTGATGGAACAAATCCTGAAGCAGCTTGTGAACCATCTTTTAAGACGTTTTCACATAAATCTTTTCTGTTAATAGCTAATGATAAAGCTTTTCTTACATTTAAGTTAGCTAAATCACTATTTTCTAAATTTGGTTGAATGTAGAATAAGAACCCTTCAGAAATATTCTTGAATGATTCATCTTTTTTATATTTATCAACTAAGTCAGAGTTGATAATAGCGAAATCAGTTTCACCTGCTTCAAAAGCTTGAGCAGCAACTTTTGGTTCTTGAACTAATTTCATTACTAATTTGTCGATTTTTACATCTTTAGCAGCATAGAATTTATCATTTTTTTCGAATTCAGCTACTGAACCTGGTTCCCAGTTTGTCATAGTGAAAGCACCGTTAGCTAAAACAGAATCAGCGCTCTTACCATATTTATCACCTTGTTTTTCACAGAACTTTTCATTGATTGGGTAGAAACATGGGAATGACATTAATTCATCAAAGAATGAAACACGAGTAGTTGTTGTAACTTCTAACGTTTTGTCGTCTACAGCTTTTACACCTAAAGAATTTAAATCATCATCAGTTAAATCTTGTTCTGCATCGATTTTGTCTGATAATTCTTGAGCACCTGCGATGTTAGCAATACCATCACAGAACATGTAATAGTAGTTTCCTTTCTTTTTGAAAATTCTTTGCCATGCATAAACGAAATCGTTTGCTGTCACAGCATCACCATTAGACCATTTAGCATCTCTTAATTTATAAGTGTGTGTTAAACCGTCTTCTGAAACTTCTGAAGATTTAGCAATACCATATGTAGTAGTACCATCTTTAGCAGGTTTCATTAGCCCATCAATAATTGCATGTAATGCAGTAAATGAGCATCCGTCTTCGGCATCTGATGAGTCTAAATTTTTGATATCTAATTCACTTGAATAAGTGTAAGTAGATGAATCATCACTAGATCCCCCACACCCAGCAAGAGTTAGAGCCATCATAGCACAAAGTACCATAGATAATAATTTTTTCATTTTTTCTCTTCCCTTCTATAAATCGCCTTTGTATACACTAATACATATACAATAAAAATTTATGCTTTAATATTAGTACAATGCGTTATAGAAGTCAACAAAAAAGACGAACTTTGTATACAAAATTGTATTATTGTTTATACAAAAAATATATTTTTCAATCTACATTCAAGAATAAAATAGAGCAATTGTTTTTTATACATTTCATTTTGGCGTTTATATTAATTGGAAGACAACATATTTTTTTATTCTTTTTTAAGAAGAAACACAATACCGAAATATTGTGTTTCTGTTGATTTTATCGACTATTTTGATACATATTGGAATGTATATGGAACACCTACAGGTCTAATTACTAAACCTTTTACATCTTTATTTTGTAAAGTTGCAGTACCTTTTTCAAATACTGGGATGTAACATAAATCATCCATCATAATTTTTTCTGCATCAATCATTTCTTGCCAACGAGTATTAGCATCAGATTCATTAGCAACTTTATCCATTAATGCATCTAATTCACTGTTTGTATATTTACCATAGTTGTTACCATTAGTAGAAATACCCATTGTTAAGTAAGTTGTAGGATCACCATAGTCAGGTCCCCAACGAGTTGTAGCTAAATCATAATCACCATTTTTTTGTTTGTTGTAGATACGATCTTGTTTAGTAGTAGCTACCATTTCTACTTTAATACCATCTAATTTACTTAAAGCGTTTTGTAAATAAGTTGCAAATACATCCATTGGAGATTCATCTGTACCATAAGTTAATCTTAAAGTAATTTCAGATTTTCCTAATTCTTTTAATCCTTCATCTAATGCAGCTTGAGCAGCTTTTTTGTCATATGAAGTATATGTTGCAGCTTCATCACGGAAATCTTTTCCTTCTGGAGAAATTGATAATCCTGAAGGTACGAAACCTTTAGCAGCTTGTGAACCGTCTTTTAAAACATTTTCACATAAGTCTTTTCTGTTGATTGCTAGTGAGATTGCTTTTCTTACATTTAAGTTAGCTAAATCACTATTTTGGAAGTTTACTGAAATATAGAATAAGTAACCTTCATTAATTTGTTTGAATGAATCATCTTTTTTGTATTTATCAACTAAGTCTGAGTTGATTGGAGCAAAATCAGTTTCACCAGCTTCGAATGCTTGAGCAGCAACTTTTGGATCTTGAACTAATTTCATTACTAATTTATCAATTTTAACTGTTTTAGCATCATAATACTTATCATTTTTTTCAAATTCAGCTACTGAACCTGGTTCCCAGTTTATCATAGTGAAGGCACCATTTCCTAAAATAGTTTTAGCACTCTTACCATATTTATCACCTTGTTTTTCACAGAACTTTTCATTAATTGGATAGAAACATGGGAATGACATTAATTCATCAAAGAATGAAACACGAGTAGTTGTAGTAACTTCTAATGTTTTATCATCGATTGCTTTAACACCCATTGCATCTAAATCAGCATCTGTAATATCTTCTTCATTGTCAATTTTATCTGACATTTCTTGTGCCCCTACGATACTTGCAATACCATCACAGAACATGTAGTAATATTGACCTTTCTTTTGGAAGATTCTATGCCAAGCATAAACGAAATCATTTGCAGTAACAGGATCCCCGTTAGCCCATTTTGCATCTTTTCTGATTTTGTAAGTATGAGTTAACCCGTCATCTGAAACTTCAGAAGATGAAGCAACACCATTTACGACATTACCTTTCTTATCTGTTTTCATAAGCCCATCAATAACAGCATGCATTGCTGTAAATGAGCATCCGTCATCGGCATCTGATGAATCTAAGTTTTTGATATCTAATTCACTTGAGAAAGTGTAAGTAGATGAATCTCCTCCTGATCCCCCACAACCAGCAAGAGTTAGAGCCATCATAGCACAAAGCACCATTGATAATAGTTTTTTCATATTCTCTCTTCCCTTCTTAAATTATCTTTTGTGCAATAAATCGACACATTGTATACAATTTATCGATTTATTAACTTCATAATAGCGGATTAGTCTTTAAAAGTCAATACTATTTTGCATATTTGTATACAATACAATATATAAATTTATTAATATGATAGCTTTTTATCAAAAAGGACATAATATTTTCTCATTATGCCTTTTCTCTTTTTATTCAGTTTTTTCTACATATTCAAAAGAAATTGTTCTACATGGTTTAATAACTAGATTTTTTACTTTTGGATTTTGTAATGTTGCCGCTCCTTTTTCAAAAACAGGAATATATGCATAATCATCTAGTAAGATTTTTTCTGCATCTTTCATTTCTTGCCAATGTTTATTCACATCTGATTCAACCCCTACTTGACCTACAAGTTGATCATATTCACTATTAGACCATTTTCCGTAGTTGTTACTATTTGTTGATAATGCAATTGTTAAATAAGTTGTAGGATTTCCATAATCCGGTCCCCAACGAGTTGTAGCTAAGTCATAATCACCATTTTTTTGTTTGTTGTAGATACGATCTTGTTTAGTTGTTGCAACCATTTCTATTTTAATGCCATTTAATTTACTTAAAGCATTTTGTAAATAAGTTGCAAATACATCCATCGGTGATTTATCTGTACCATAAGTAATTCTTAATGTAATTTCAGATTTTCCTAATTCTTTTAACCCTTCATTCAACAAATCTTGAGCTTGTGCTTTATCATAAAACGTAAAATCACCAGAATCTTTTCTAAAATCTACACCACATGGGCTTGTAGCTAAGCCTGAAGGAATAAATCCTTTAGCAACTTGTGCACCATCTTTTAAAACATTTCCACATAAATCTTTTCTATTAATAGCATATGAAATGGCTTTTCTTACATTTAAATTTGCAAGATCTTCATTTTTAAAATTTATTGAGATATAAAATAAAAAGCCATCATAAACTTGTTTAAAAGAGTCATATTCTTTATATTTATCAACTAAATCAGAATTAATTGGCGCATAATCTGTTTCACCTGCTTCAAAAGCTTGTGCAGCTACTTTAGGTTCTTGGACAAGTTTCATCACAAGTTTTTGAAGCTTTACATGTTTTTGATCATAATAGTTTTCATTTTTTTAAATTCAGCTACTGATCCAGGTTCCAAATTAATCATCTTAAAAGCTCCATTACCTAAAATTGTTTTAGCACTTTTACCATATTTACATCCTTGTTTTTCAGCAAATTTTTCATTAATTGGATAGAATGGTGGAAAAGCAAGCAATTTATCTAAAAACGAAACGCGTACTGTTGTTTTTACTTCTAATGTATAACCATCCAATGCTTTTACACCCATAGAATTTAAATCATCATCTGTTAATTCTTCACCAGCATCAATTTTATCTGATAATTCTTGGGCACCTTGAATGCTTGCTATACCATCAGCAAACATATAATAATAACTGCCTTTTTTCTTAAAGATTCTTTGCCATGCATAAACAAAATCATGAGCTGTCACAGGATCCCCATTATCCCACTTAGCATCTTTTCTCAGTTTATAAGTCCATCATCAGATACTTCTTCACTTTTTGCTATTCCATAAGTGATATTTCCCTTTTTATCAGTTTTCATTAAACCATCAATAACCGCATGAATTGTTCGAATTGAACATTGATCATCAACATCCGAAGAATCTAAATTCTTAATATCTAATTCACTTGAATAAGTATAAGTTGATGCATCTTCTTTACCGTTACCCCCACAACCTGTTAATGATAAAACCATCAAACAACAAAGAAACAGCGATATTATTTTTTCATATTTCCTTTCTCCTTTTCTTCATAATTTAACCATATCCTACTTCTTTTCAAGAGTCACAAAATTATATATCCGCTTCCATTTTTTATTAAAAAAAGAAGTAGATTTCTCTACTTCATTATTTAACTACACTCATGGCAAGAGCTAAAGCACCTACAACACCGGCATTATCCCCAAGACCAGGATAAACAATATAATCCTTAATTTTATCTGTTGTTACTTCATCTTTTTGAATATAACCATTTAAGAATTCTTGAGTATATTTATGAATCATTGGGAATAGTTGTTTTTGATGCATAACACCACCACCAAGAATAATTTTCTTAGGTGAAAGAGTTAAAATATAATTAGCCATTGCTTGTCCAATATAATAAGCTTCTAAATCCCAAGCTGGATGATCCTCAGGAAGTTCACTTCCTTTAACTCCCCATCTTGCTTCAATAGCAGGACCGGCAGCTAAACCTTCAAAACATGTTCCATGATATGGACATTTACCTGAATATGTGTCATCTTCTCTTACAATCATTTTCATATGTCCCATTTCTGGATGAAGTAACCCGTGTACAAGTTGTCCACCAACAACGGCTCCTCCACCAATTCCAGTACCAATTGTAAGATAAAGTGCACTATCTAATCCTTTTGCTGCACCAAATGTCGCTTCTCCTAAGGCAGCACCATTGACATCTGTATCAAAAGCCATAGGAATATCATATCTTTCTTTTAAAGCACCCATAATATTATAATTGTTCCATCCTGGTTTAGGTGTTGTTGTAATATAACCATAAGTTGGACTTGTAAGATCTGGATCAATCGGTCCAAAGCTTCCTACACCTAATGCTTCAATTTCTTTTCCATCAAAGAATTTAAAAACATTTTCCATTGTTTTTTCAGGTGCTTCTGTAGGAAATGATTCTCTTTCTAAAACTTCTCCTTTTTCATTTCCAATACAAACTACAAATTTAGTTCCACCTGCTTCAATTGCTCCTAATTTCATTATTATAATCTCCTTTTTTTCCTTTACTCTTATTTTAAACAACTCTAATTATAAAGTAAATATGCAATTATAAATTGAAAAAGAGTTACATGATTTAGATGATAAATCTAAATTCATGAACTCTTTTTTCATTAATTATCTAAATAACGTGTATAACGATCTACATGTAATAATCTTTTTGCATTTTCTACACGTTCTTTAACTGGAGGTTTAATTCCTTCTAATTGATATGGAATATTCAATTCCTCCCATTTAAATACACCTAAAGTATGATAAGGAAGAATTTCAACACGATAAACATTTGAAAGTGTAGAAATAAAATGATCTAATTCAATTAAATCTTCATCATAGTCACTTCTTTCAGGAACAAGAACATGTCTAATCCAAATTGGTTTATCAATTTCAGATAAATATCTTGCCATATCAAGAATATTTTCATTACTTCTTCCTGTTAAAAGCTGATGTCTTTCATTATTAATTTCTTTAATATCTACAAGTAATAAATCTGTATACTCCATAAGTTCATTAAACTTAGAAAAGAAAGGTTCTTCTCTCGTGAAACATCCTCCACTGGTATCAATACACGTATTAATTCCTTCTTTTTTAGCAAGTTTAAATAACTCTAAAACAAAATCGATTTGAGCTAAAGGTTCTCCACCACTAATCGTAATGCCCCCTTTTTTACCCCAATATGTTTTGTATTTCATTGCTTGTTGAAGCGCTTTTTCAGGAGTATATTCTTCGTATTTCTTTGAACCCCATGTATCAGGATTATGACAAAATTGACATCTTAAAGGACATCCATGTAAGAAATAAATATAACGTACTCCTGGACCATCAACTGATCCAAAGCTTTCTATTGAATGAATTCTACCAATTGTTTCCATTTTTCCTCCGTAACAAAACAACCTCATAAGAGGTTGTTTTCATTATTTGATTAAGTTATTGATTACATATGTTCATGACAAGTTCTTGCGATAACGTCTAATTGTTGTTCACGAGTTAAGTCAATGAATTTAACAGCATATCCAGATACACGAATTGTGAAGTTTGCATATTCTTCTTTTTCTGGATGTTCCATAGCATCGATTAATTTTTCAGTTCCAAATACGTTAACGTTTAAGTGATGTGCACCTTGATCAAAGTATCCGTCTAATACTCTTGCTAAAGTATTTTTACGTTCTTCATCATCATGACCTAAAGTATCAGGACTAATTGTTTGTGTATTTGAAATACCATCTAATGCCCATTCATATGGTAATTTAGCAACAGAGTTTAATGAAGCTAATAAACCAGATTGTTCAGCACCATAAGCTGGGTTAGCACCTGGTGATAATGGTTCACCAGCTTTACGTCCATCAGGTAATGAACCAGTAGCTTTACCATAAACAACGTTAGAAGTAATTGTTAAGATAGAAGTAGTTGGTTCTGAATTACGATAAGTATGATGTTTTTTGATTTTTTCTAAGAATGTTTGTAATAACCATACTGCAATATCATCAGCACGATCATCATCATTACCATAACGTGGGAAATCTCCTTCAGTTTCATAATCAACTACAACGCCATCTTCATCACGAATTGTTTTAACTTTTGCATATTTAATTGCACTTAATGAGTCAACAACATGAGAGAATCCAGCAATACCTGTAGCAAATGTACGTCTTACATCAGTATCAATTAATGCCATTTCAGCTGCTTCATAGTAATATTTATCATGCATATATTGAATTAAGTTAAGTGTATTTACATAAATATCAGCTAACCAATCCATCATTTGATCATAAGCTCTCATTACTTCATCATAATCTAAATATTCAGAAGTGATTGGACGATATTCTGGAGCAACTTGTGTCTTAGTTTTTTCATCGATACCACCATTGATAGCATATAATAAGCATTTAGCTAAGTTAGCACGAGCTCCAAAGAATTGCATTTCTTTACCAGTTTGAGTTGCAGATACACAACAGCAAATTGAATAATCATCTCCCCATACTGGACGCATTACACAGTCATTTTCATATTGTACTGAACTTGTATCAATTGAAATTTTTGAAGTATATTTCTTAAAGTTTTCTGGTAATCTAGAAGAATATAATACTGTTAAGTTTGGTTCAGGAGAAGGTCCCATATTTTCTAATGTGTGTAAGAAACGGAAATCGTTTTTAGTTACCATTGAACGACCATCAGAACCAATACCAGCTACTTCCAATGTTGCCCAAACTGGATCGCCTGAGAATAATTGATTATATGATGGAATACGTGCAAATTTAACCATTCTACATTTCATTACAAAATGATCGATTAATTCTTGAGCTTCTTCTTCTGTAATAACTCCAGCTTCTAAATCTCTTTCAATATAGATATCTAAGAAAGTAGAAACACGTCCAACTGACATAGCCGCACCATTTTGAGTTTTAATTGCAGCTAAATAACCAAAATATAACCATTGAACTGCTTCATGAGCATTTTTTGCAGGTTCAGAAATATCATAGCCATAGATTTCAGCCATTTTTTTCATACCATTTAATGCTCTAATTTGTTCAGCGATTTCTTCACGACGACGAATGATATCTTCTGTCATTGAACCACTACCACAAACAGCTAAATCATGTTGTTTAAATGTGATTAATTCATCAATACCATATAAAGCAACACGCCGATAATCACCAACGATACGTCCACGTCCATAAGTATCTGGTAAACCAGTAATAATTTTATTACGACGAGCTAATCTAATTTCAGGTGTATAAACATCGAAAACTCCTTGGTTATGAGTTTTATGATATTCAGTAAAAATCTTGTGTAATTCAGGATCTGGTGTATATCCATATGTTTCACAAGCTTGTTCAGCCATTTTGATTCCACCAAAAGGCATAAATGCTCTTTTTAATGGTTTGTCAGTTTGTAATCCAACTACCTTTTCTAAATCTTTAAGTTCTTCATCAATATATCCAGGACCATAAGAAGTTAACCCAGAAACAACATGTGTTTCCATATCAAGAACTCCACCTTTAGCACGTTCTTCTTTTTGAAGTTCTTGTAATTTCCCCCATAATTTATTTGTAGCTTCTGTAGGACCAGCTAAGAATGATTCATCACCATAGTATGGTTTATAGTTATTTTGGATAAAATCACGAACATTGATTTCTTCTTTCCAAAGTCTACCTTTAAAACCATTCCATTGTTCTTTTTTTAACATGTCTTTTTTTCCTCCTCGAAATTTTAAATAACTGTTAGTTAAGCTTTTACAAAGTTTTGAATAATAGTCAATCGTTTTGCAAGGGATATCATTTAAACTATTATTGCCACTCGTCACAAAGCATTAATATTTTAAGAATAACACACACTATATAGGAAAAATATATCTTCCTCTGTTATCCACGCTTGCATTATATTATATTTTGTTTTTACAATTCAAGTAGTTTGCACCAAAAAAACAAATTATTTTCTACAAATTTAATTTACCTCATAGCAAGCATTAAAATCGATACCTGATTAACGCTTACAAAAAAGATTTTATTGCATCATAATTTTAAATATTATTGCTAATTAACTTAGCTTTTTAAAAAAATAAATAAATTTAATAAAAAGGCTGACTCTCTATATTAGGGAGTCAGTTTTTAATTGAACCCATACAATTACTAATTTATAACAAAATATATTGAAATAAAA
>ERZ833963.3072-NODE-3072-length-14149-cov-33.756705_pt1 | contig 14149 bp, 9 predicted proteins | sample MGYA00519693_ERZ833963 | MGnify/ENA primary metagenome ERZ833963 (study PRJEB31850, sample SAMEA3708748) | human gut metagenome | biome: human gut; feature: human-associated habitat; material: faeces | place: China | collected 2014 ... | reverse complement strand
GCTGCCGCACCTCGCTCGCCGTATCGGCACTTAGAATTATGCGGTATTGCCTAAACATTATATTTTAGAATTAAGGAGTACCCCTGCATGAAACAACAGCCCCCCGAACGCACCAAGCGCCTGGCCGTTATTGCGGCAGCAGCCGTAATTCTGGTTATGGTGCTGCTGATTATTGAAACATTCCGCCTGCTGTTGCCGGGGTTATGGACTGCATTTTCCAGCGGGGATGAACAGGCTCTGAGCGATTATTTGACAAGCGAGGGGCGGCTGCGCAGCTTTTTGACGCTGTGGTTCCTGGCGTTCGTGCAGGTGGTATCGCTGGTAATCCCGGCCATGCCGGTCCAATTGGCGGCGGGGATCGCCTATGGGCCGTGGAAAGGCTTTGTGACCAGCTTTTCGGCATCGGTGGCGGCAAACTTTCTGGTGTTTCTGCTGGCGCGCCGCCTGGCAAAAGTCATTGAACTGCTCACAGCGAACAGCCCCAAGGCGAATAAGTTGCTGAACAGCGTGCGCAACAGCAAGAACCCCTGGTTTTATACCATTCTGGCGTTTATCACACCGGGGCTGCCCAACGGCATCATTCCCTATGCCGCCGCTCATGCCAACATGAAGCCGAAACAGTTCTTTGCGGCTATCTGCATCAGCATGCCGATCCCCACCCTGCTGACCTGCCTGGCAGGCAGCTACCTGGTAACGGGGGACTGGCTGTTTACTGTATTGATCGAGGGCGGTATGTTTGCCGTGGTGGGCCTGCTGTTCCATAAGCGCAGCGCCGTAATCGGCCACGCCCATGAAGTAAAGGACCGGCACACAAGATAACACAAAAGAAGCCTCTCCGGCGTGCGGCCAACCCCGCACGCCTTTTTTGTATGGCGCTACTTGTGTTTTGCGGGTGTGGTGTGTATAATTTACTATGTATTACTATGGAAAAGAGCGAAGAAAATAGGCGGCGGCTCTGGCCAAATGATTCATTTGCCGGAGCGGCTGACCTGATGAAATTGAGATGCCATGGGCATCACACAACCGTTATTCATTATTCTTTCTTAATTTTTAATTTTACGCGTAGCGAAACGAGGCTTTCTCATGCTGTTGGACCCTGAACTGCATTATCTGGATAATGCCGCAACCACCATGGTGGACCCGGAGATTGCGGGTGCCATCCATGAAGCATTATTAAAGGATTGGGCGAACCCCTCCAGCCTGTACGAACCGGCGGTAGAAACCCATGAAGCCCTGACCACGGCCCGCGGGCAGATTGCCCGCACTCTGGGCTGCCAGGCCAAGGATCTGTATTTTACCTCCTGCGGCAGCGAGAGCAACAACCTTGCCGTGCAGGGCCTTGCCATGGCACGCAAAAACTGGGGCAGCAAAATTGTGGTTTCCGGTTTTGAGCACCCCAGCGTGCAGCGGCCCATCCGTGCACTGAAAGACCGCGGCTTTGAGGTGGTGGAAATCCTGCCCGAAGCAGACGGTCACCTGGATGTTGCCAAACTGGCTGCCGAGGTGGATAAAAATACCGTTCTGGTCAGCTGCATGGCGGTCAATAATGAAACCGGCACTTTGCAGGATATTGCCGCTCTTTCCACAGCCGTCAAGGCCAAAAACAGCCGCTGTGCGGTGCATGTGGACGCCGTGCAGGCATGGCTGCGCATCCCCATTGACCTGAAAAAGTGGAAGAACGTGGATACTCTCTCGGTATCCGGCCATAAAGTGCATGCCCCCAAGGGAATCGGCGCTTTGTTCATCCGGGACAGCGTGCGCCAGACGCTTTGCCCGCCCTACCTGGGCGGCCATCAGGAGCGCGGCCTGCGCCCCGGCACCGAGAATACCCCTTATATCGTTGGCCTTGGCCTTGCTGCGGCAAAGGGAGCCAAAAACCTGAGCGACCGCAATGCGCATATCCGCGCCCTGAACGCCCAGCTGCGCACCGGGCTGGAAGAGCTGGCCCAGCAGGCACCCATCACCCTAAACTCCCCGGCGGATGCCGTGCCGGAGGTGCTGAACTTTTCCACCAACTGTGTCAACAGCCAGACCTTTATTGAATATTTGAGCGGGCGGCACATTTATATTTCCGGCGGCTCCGCCTGCGATAAGGGCGAGCCGAGCCACACCCTGATGGCGATGGGCGCGCCGGACCTTGCCGTGCGCACGGCGCTGCGCGTCAGCTTTTGCGGGGACAACACCCTCGAAGATGTGCAGGCCCTGCTGGACGGCCTGAAAGACGGCCTGAAAGAGTTGCAGCACATCTGAAAAGATAACGCTATTGAATGAAACCATAACACCAGACACGAAAGGTTTGCCATAAACATGAAAGAAATCATCCTTGCCTATCAGGGCGAAATGACCCTGAAAGGCCTGAACCGCAGCAAATTTGAAGCCCGCCTGGCCAAAAGCATCCGCTACCGGCTGGAAGACCTGGGCAAATTCAAGGTGACCCAGGCACAGTCCACCGTGTTCATTGAGCCACTGGAAGATGACCTGGACATGGACGAAGCGTTCCGCCGTATTTCCAAAATTTTTGGCATTGTCAAAATGAGCCGCGCTGCCTGCTGCAGCAAGGATTTTGACGAGATCTGCGCCACGGCGGAAGCTTATCTTGGCGAAACGCTGCGCGGCATCCGCACCTTTAAGGTGGAAGCCAAGCGCGCGGATAAAACGTTCCCGATGAAAAGCCCGGAGCTGTGCCGCGAACTGGGCGCTTACCTGCTGGGCAAGCACCCCCACCTGCGGGTGAACGTGCATGAGCCGCAGCTGGAAATCATGGTGGAAATCCGCGATAAAGGCGCATATATCCATGGCCCCAAGGTGGAAGCCGCGGGCGGCCTGCCCGTTGGCACCAGCGGCCGTGCGCTGAACCTGCTTTCCGGCGGCATCGACAGCCCGGTAGCAGCTTATTGCATGGCGCGCCGCGGGCTTGCACTGCACCACATCCACTTTGCCAGCCCGCCGTACACCAGCCTGCGCGCCAAACTGAAGGTGCGCGCCCTGGCCCGCGAACTGGCAGAATATACCGGCAACTGCCAGCTGTTTGTGGTGCCCTATACCAAGCCGCAGGAGTATATCCGCGATAATGCGCCTGATGTGTTGTTTACCGTGCTCATGCGCCGCAGCATGCTGCGCATTGCCAAACTGGTGGCCGACCAGAGCGAGATGGAAGCTTTGATTACCGGCGAAAGTCTGGCACAGGTTGCCAGCCAGACCATGCAGGCCATTGCCTGCACCGACGCCGCGCAGAACCTGCCGATTCTGCGCCCGCTGATCGGCATGGATAAGACCGAGATCATTGCTATTTCCCGCAAGATCGGTACTTTTGATACCTCCATTGAGCCGTATGAGGATTGCTGTACCATCTTTACCCCGCCGCACCCCAAAACCAAGCCCAGCCTGGCGGAGATCGAAGCCGCCGAAGCCGGAATGCCCGGCCTGGCAGAGCTGGAACGGATTGCGGCGGAAACTGTGGAGAAAATCCCCATCCGCATCGGGGATGACCCGGAGTTTTAACAGCGCCAGATAAAAATTACCCTTGGATAAAGGACGGAACGAACCATGACTGCGGAGATCATTTGTGTAGGAACCGAGCTGCTGCTTGGCGATATTGTCAATACCAACGCCCAGTTTTTGAGCCGCGAACTGGCGGAACTGGGCATCAGCGTGCTGCACCAGCATGTGATTGGGGATAACCCTGGCCGCCTGCGTGATTTGGTAAAGGAAGCCAAAAGCCGCAGCGATCTGCTGGTGTTTTCCGGCGGGCTTGGCCCCACGGAGGACGACCTGACCAAGGAGACCGTGGCCGAAGCCTTTGGCGATACCCTGCACTTTGATGAAGCAGAATGGCAGAAGATCGTGGACTTTTTTGCCCGTACCGGCCGCGGCGGGCGCACCCCCACGGCCAACAACCGCAAGCAGGCCATGGTGCCCACCAAGGGGCACAAGCTGCCCAACGCCCATGGCACCGCACCCGGTGCCTGGTTCGAGGATGACGGCTGCATTGCCGTGCTGATGCCCGGCGTTCCACGCGAGATGAAAGCCATGTGGGCGGAGGATATCCGCCCGGTGCTGTTGCAGCGCCAGAACTGTACCATCCACTCCAAAACGCTGCGGGTGCTGGGGGGCGAAAGCAGCATTGCCAGCAAGGTTTCCCCGCTGTTCGCCAGTGAAAACCCCACGGCAGCCATTTATTGCAAAATCGGCGAGAGCGAGATCCGTGTGACCGCCCGCGCCGCAACCGAGGCGGAAGCCGAAACGGCCTGCGATGCCCGCATTGCGGAGTTCCGCAAGATTTTGGGCCCCAATGCGTATGATGTGGATGTGCCGGGGCTGGAATACACTGTGGTGCACCTGCTGCAGCAAAAAGGGCTGCATGCTGCCACCGCGGAAAGCTGCACTGGCGGCCTTGTGGCAGAAAAAATCACCAATGTGCCCGGCTCCAGCGAGGTGTTCGGCTATGGCTTTGTGACCTATGCCGAAGCCGCCAAGGCAAAACTGCTGGGTGTTGACCCGACTTTGATTGCACAGTATAACGTGGTTTCCGGCCCGGTGGCCGTGGCGATGGCTTACGGCGCTTTGCAGGCAGCGGGGGCAGATCTGGCCGTGGGCATTACCGGCATTGCCGGGCCCGGCGGCGCACTGCCGGGCAAACCGGTAGGTACCGTCTACCTGGCCGGTGCGGATGCCCGCAGCGGCAAAGCCTGGCTGATGCGCCTGGAACTCGGCGGCTATGCCGAGCGCAGCATCATCCGCACCCGCGCCGCCCTGTACGCCCTGGACCTTCTGCGCCGCATGGCCCTTGATATCCCTCCCGAAAACGCCCACCCCGTCCCCTCCAAAGATGTCAAACCCGAAACCCTTGATATTTAAGGCAACACCGCACAATTCCCGCCTTACGGCTTAAGCACCGCTCCGGCGGCTGCGGCACGGCAAAACTCCTAACTCCTCCCTCCTGACTCCTAACTTCAACTTTCCACCAAAGGGGTGTTTTAATGCTGCAAATCCAAATGCGAATCCTGCGTGTGTTTGGGCTTTCCAAAGCGGAGATGAACTCCATCATTGAGAACGCCCAGGCCGAAGGCAGCCCCAGCCTGCGCCTGCAGGAGCGCGATGGTGAATACCTTGTCTGCGTGCAGGCATCAGCCCCCACCCAGGCAATGGCGGATGAATACTGCGAAAAGTGGGTGCAGAAACTGCGCACCCGCTTTGGCGATGCCTGCTATGGCTTTGAGGATACCACCCTGGCCCAGGCCGCGCTGGATGCCCTGCTGAAAAAGCGCCGCCTGCTTGTTGCGGCGGACGAAGCCACCGGCCGCCTGTTGGGCAACGCCCTGCGCGGCCTGCAGCACAGCGAAGCAGCGTTCGATTTTGGTAACCAGACCTACCTGAACCCGGCGAACGCCCGCCGCATTGCCGCGCCGGAAGCTCTGCTCAAAAAGTTCCCCGGCGATATGGTTCAGGCCGCTGCAGGCCGCGCTCAAAGCGCTTTGCTGCTGGCCAATGCGGATTATGCCGCCGTGTATATGCCCGCAACAGTGGGGCAGGCGCCTTTTGTGCTGCTGTGCAGCCGCATCGGCGCGGCAGCCTGTGCCCTGAGCCCCGAAATCTCCGATATGGCAATCGCCAACCATATTCTGGACTTGGCCCGCCGCCGTGCATTGGGGATGCACCTGGGACCTTCCGCTATTACCTTCAAGCCGGGACGGGAGCGCCCGCTGCTGCTGGTCAGCGGCGAAGGCCAGCCGAGGCCAGGTTTCCGCTTTACGCTGCGCCGCAAGGCTGCCCCGGCCAAACCGGCGGTTAAGCCCAACGCCCCGGACAGCTACGATGCAGAACCGGTCCCCGATTACGATGCGCAGCCCACTGAACCCAAACCGCAGGCTACCCCCACCGGGACCATTACCTTTGAACGCCCCATCGCCCAGCCTGCCGCGCCGCAGCCAACACCGGATCCGCTGGACCTGCGCACCGCAGGCCCGCAGGCTGCCGCCGAAGCGCGCGCCCGCCGCGCCGCAGAAAGCGAGCTGGACCCGGACCTGGAACTGTGTGCCACCCGCACCATCAAAATTTCCCGTGCAGATTTGGAGCAGGCCATGGCGGCTCAGCAGGCAGCAAAGCAGCAGGAGCAACCCAACCCGGAACCGCCCGCTGCACCGCAGCCGGAACCCCTGCCGGAGTCGGAACCAAAAGCTTCTATCCTGGATGATGATATCCCGGATTTTTCGGCAGGGTTGGACCCCGCCGCGCTGGAAGCAGCCCGCAAGGCGGACGAAAAAGCCCCGCCGCGCAGCACCGATGAATTCCAGCGCGCCGCCAGCCAGTTGTTTGAAGACGATGAGGATGACGGGGAGGACGAAGAGCCCACCATTACCTTCCCTGGCCGCGGCAAAGCCAAACCGGCAGTGCCGCGCCCCCTGGCAGCAAAGCAGGAACCCAAACAGGATGCCATCCACAACCGCAGCCTTGCCATGATCGAGCGTGCCGAGCGCCGCCACCGCCGCAAAGCGATTGCCGCAGTGGCTGTTATTGCCCTGCTGGTTCTGGTGGGTGCTGCGGTGCTGCTGGGGCTGACCCGTGGTTGCACCGTGAAAGCCCCTGCCTATAAAAATTACGGCACAGAGCAGTTTGATACCCAGGCGCAGGCATATTTGAAATCCGCTGCGGCAGAAAACGAAAAAATTATCGGTTATCTTGCGTTCCCCGGCCAGAGCGGCCAGCTGGTGTACAGCGGCTCCCAGCCGGGCGATGGCGCTGCCATCAGCGGCACCAACTACCTGAACGCTTCCATGCCGTCCAACACGGTGCTTTCCTGCGCGGATGCCTCGCTGGCAAGCCTGACAGACCAGACAAACTTCAGCCAGAATGCCGAGTTCACCCTGTACCTGAGTGATGTGACCTACCATTTCCGTGCGGTGGCAGTGTATAATACCGATGCCGCAGGCACCGAGAATGCCTTTACCCCCGCCAGCTATGGGGAACTTTCGGATTATTACAGCTATGCGGAGTTCAGCCAGAGCATTAAGGAACGCAGCCTGTTTGATACCGGCAATACCCCCGGTGATAAGGAAACCTTCCTGACCCTGATGAGCACCGGCGGCACAAACGGCACGTTTGTCTATGTGACCGCTGTTCTGTTGCCGGATCAGGCCCAGTAAGCTTGGGGCAATACCGCATAATTCTAAGTGCCGAAGCGGTGTTTAAGCCGTAAGGCGGGAATTGTGCGGTGTTGCCTTGGATATACCAAGGAATGATTAAGCCCCTGTTCCCGTACATATACTAGGGTGTGGCGGAATAAACCGCTGCACGCTGGATGGGGAAGGGGGTTTTTGGATTGAAAGAAGAAGCGGCACTGGCCCGTACGGTCATCAAAAAGCGGCTGGCGGGGCAGCCGGCACCGGATATCTGGTTTTTGATCATTTTGATGCTGCTGGTGTGCTATGGTTTGGTGATGCTGTTTTCAGCCGGGTATGCGGTGGCGCTGTACCGGCGCGGGGATGCTTATACCTACATCCGCCCCCAGCTGTTGTTTGCGGCGTTTGGTGCGGCGGCCATGTACGCGGCCAGTCTGGTGGATTACCACATCTGGCACAAACTGGCGTGGCCAATCATGGGGGTATCGCTGGCGTTGCTGGCAATCGTGCTGTTCATGCCGGAATATAACGGCTGCAAGCGATGGATCGTGCTGCCGGGGCTGGGCACCTTGCAGCCCAGCGAGATCGCCAAGTTTGCGGTAGTGCTGGTGTTTGCCCACATCATCTCCCTCAACCATGACAGGATGCAGACCTTTGTAACCGGGGTGCTGCCCTTTATGGTTATCCTGGGGGCGGTTACGGTGCTGATGCTGCTGGAGCCGCATCTGTCCGGCACGCTACTGATTTTGGGCATCGGCGCGGTGCTGATGTTTGTGGGCGGCACGGGCTTAAAGTGGTTTGCCCTGGCAGGCATTGCCGGGGCCGGGGCCATTGCGGCGGCGGTGGTGCTGCTGCCGGAGCTGGTGCCCTATGCCATGGGGCGGCTGTCCTCCTGGCGGGACCCCTTTGCCGATCCGCTGGGCGAAGGCCACCAGACCATCCAAAGCCTGTACGCCATTGCATCTGGCGGCGCGGCCGGGCTGGGGCTGGGCAACAGCCGCCAGAAATACCTCTATGTGCCGGAACCGCAGAACGACTTTATCTTTTCGATTCTGTGTGAAGAACTTGGCTTTGTGGGCGCGGCTCTGACGGTGGTGCTGTTCCTGCTGCTGTTTTTGCGCGGCATGTCCATTGCAGTGCGCGCGCGGGATAAATTCGGTGCGCTGCTGGCCGTTGGCTTTGTGGTGCAGGTGGTGCTGCAGGCGGTGCTGAACATTGCCGTTGTTACCAACACCATCCCCAACACCGGCATCAGCCTGCCGTTTTTTTCTTCCGGCGGTACCAGTTTGATGATGCTGCTGGGCGAAATGGGCATTGTGCTCTCCGTTTCGCGCCAGGCGGACGCCCGGTAACGGGAATGTGCAAATTTTGTGATGGGGATTTCACAACTTTCGGCAGTTCTGCGCTATTGAAACTGGCGGAATAATACGGTATAATAACCAAAAAAGATTTGTAACTTTTTTGCAATCTTCCCAAAAGAAAAGGAATGCTATGCAGGAAATCAAAACAAACCCAACGGTGCGGCACACCACGCCCCTGCAGCTGCTGGCGGCGTTTGCAGCCACGGTGGCAGTGCTGTTTGTGCTGCTGCTGGGGGCGTGCGCGCTGCCGGCCCAGCCGGTGCTGGAACATGTGTATGATTCAGCCCAAACCATCCAGCAGGAGGGGCTTTACCCTGAATATTTCGGCTTTAAGCTGTTCCAGATGGATAACTATACCGATACCATCATGCTGTTTGAAGCGGCCGCCATGGGCGAGCAGGATCCCTTGAACGCCATGATGACCGCAACGGCCTATAACGTGGATAACTTTGAAACGATGGCCGGTGACCTTGCTGTCTATTGCGAGCGCACCATTCCGCTGTCCACCGGTGCCCAAAAGACAGTGCAGCTGGTGCCGTTCTCCTATGCGCGGTACTGGCACGGCTACCTGATCTGGCTGCGGCCGCTGCTCTGCGTTATGTCCATCACCGGTGTGCGCGTGGTGCAGTATTTGGTGCTGTTTGCGCTGCTGGCGGTTATTTTGTGGCAGCTGCGGCGGCAGTGTGGGCTGCGGGCCATGGTGTGGTTTGCCGTCAGCCAGCTGGCGGTTACCGTGTTCTGGGTGCCGCATCAGGTGCAGTATTTTACCACTTTCTGTATTGCGTATGCGGGCTGCGCGTGGGTGCTGGCCAGGCCGCGCCGCGCCGGGCAGCTGAGCATTGCCCTGGTGGTGCTGGGTACCTGTACGGCGTTTTGTGATTTGCTGGTCACCCCCATCATCACGCTGGGGCTGCCGGTGGCGGTGTGGCTGTGCTGCCTGCCGCAGCGGGCGTCATCCGGTGCCAGGCAGTGTCTGCCGGTCATCGGCGGCAGCTTGTGCTGGGGGGCAGGCTATGCCATGTGCTGGGGCCTGAAATGGGTGCTAGCCACCCTGATTACCGGGCAGGATATCATCGGCGATGCCATCCACCAGGCCGGGGTGCGCACCACGGCGGATACCTGGCACGGCATGGAGCTGAGCTGGGGGAACATCTTCCGCTTTGTGGGGGATACATTAAGCCAGCGCGGGCTGTTGTGGCCGGTGGTGCTGGTGGTTATTTTGTGCATTGCGGCGTTTTTGCTTTGCCTGCGCAATAAGGAAGCTTTGCTGCGCGCGCTGCCCATTGGCCTTACCGCCCTGATGGCACCGGTGTGGCTGGCGCTGCTGCGCACCCATTCCATCCAGCACGGGTGGTTTACCTGGCGCAGTTTAACGGTCAGCATTTTTGCGGGGCTGGCTTTTCTCTATTATTCCTGTGGGATACGGGCGGGCCTGCGGCGTTTGCGCGGCCAAAAACAACAAGGGTGAAAGTAGTTATGAAGGACGAAGAAAACAAGATGCAGTCTGCTGCCCCGGAGCAGCAGGCCCAGCCGGAACAGACGCAGCCGGAAAGCGAACCGGCCGCGGATGCGGCCCAGCCGGGAACTGAAAACGAACCCAAGGCGGAAACCACAGCACCGGAAACGCCGGACAAAAAGAAACGTCCCCTGTGGCGGAAACTGCTGGCGGTGTTTGCTGCGGCGCTGGCGGTGCTGGTGCTGCTGGCGGTGCTGTACATTAACGGCAAGTTGGATCTGATTCATTACGATGACGGCACGGTGGAAAGCGTTGGCACCGTTGATGCCGAGGAGGACCAGGACCTGGATACCACCGGCCTGACCCAGGCCACAAATGACGAAATGGAGATGCCGGAGGGCAGCCCCTTTGCGGACGAAGATGTGCTGAACATCTTGTTGATCAGCACTGATGAACGCACCGATGCCGTGAACGACTGGGATGCGTTTACCCATCTGAACGAGCTGGACGGAACAAAAGCCACCACGGAGTTCAGCTCCGATGCCCGCGCGGACAGTTTAATTCTGTGCTCCCTGAACATCAAGGACGATACCATCAAACTGGTTTCCATTGAGCGCGCCACCGGTGTGCCGATTCTGCTGGATGGGTACGAGGGCCAGTACGACTGGATCACCCACACCTTCCGTTACGGTGGTGCCCGCCTGACGATGGATACGGTGGAAGACTGCTTCAACGTGCAGGTGGACCACTATGTGCGGTTCAATTTTAACTCCTTTGTTCAGATTGTGGATGCCGTGGGCGGCATCGACCTGAACCTGACTGAGGACGAAGCCAAGGCGCTGAACTGGGAGGTTCCCTCCAACTCGATGCTGATCGTCAACAAGGTGGAACCAGGCTGGAACCACTTTGACGGCTATACCGCATTGCAGTATGCCCGCCTGCGCGCCATTGATGATGACTGGCACCGCGTGGCCCGCCAGCGCACCGTCATCCAGGCGGTGCTGGACCAGATCAAGAGCGCTTCGGTCACCGAGCTGAACGACCTGCTGGACGCCGCCCTGCCGGTGGTGCAGACCAACTTTACAAAAACTGAGATCGCTGCCTTGATGGTGCAGCTGCCGGGCTTTTTGGGCGTGACAGCAGACCAGATGACCCTGCCGGTGCAGGGCACCTATGGCGTGCGCAACGGCATGGATGACCGCCCCATGATGGATCCTGATTGGGCTGCCAACATTGCGGTTTTGCAGAACTTTTTGTATACTGATATGACGGCAGAGAAAGCCATTGCCGCCGGTACCGCTACCCCGGAAACGGCTGACGGTGAGGAAACCGCTGTGCCCGAAACCGTGAAAGTGCAGAGCAAAAAGAATGACACCGTCCACACCTACCTGAAAGACAACACGACACCCATTTACTGGGATTACCCGCTGGAAGATGCCGATTTTGGTAATGCGGATTACCGCGTGTTTCTGGCCGGAGAGACCCGCGGACAGCCGCAGAACACTGCCATGCGCAAGGCGCTGTTCCAGTACCTGCACGAACAGCAGGGGGTGAATGTTCAGCTGGTGGAAACCGGCGTGGGCGAAACCCAGGTGCTGGAGCAGTACCTGCGCACGGGCGATGAAAACTGGCTGAACCACTACCTGAAGCTGCAGGGCAGCTGTGCGGATGCGGAAGCCGAATACTGGCGCTGGCTGTACCAGTATAACCGCCAGCAGGGCGGCACTATCCATGTGGCAGGGCTGGGCACCGAGCGCAATACCGTAGTTTCGATGTATGGCCTGCTGGCTTTGGCAGATACGGAGATCGAACCGGCAGAGAGCATTGCGGACTTTGTGCAGGCCCTGCGGGATGAGGATATGGCGACTGCCCTGCAGCTGTTCAAGACCGCTATGGAGGAACAGCCCGATGCGATGGCAGACTATTTTGGCGATGCCTATGCCCACCAGGTACAGCAGCTGTATGCCAACCTGCAGGTGAACACAACCTATAAGGGCAGGCTGGACCGCGACGACCTTGCCATGATGGACAACATGAACTTTGTGCTGCGCCAGTACCCGGACGATAAATTCTTTGGCCAGCTGAGCAACGGCCATGTGACCCAGAGTGCCTGGAAGGACGGCAATTATATTGCCAACTACAGCCGTTTCGGCATGCTGCTGAACGGCGAAGGCTCCCCCGTGCAGGGCGAAGTCTGCTCCATGCTGACGATCTATACCCAGCGCGGCAGCAGCGGCCTGCTGGGCGATGATGCCGAAAACGACTATTACGACCTGACCGCGCTGGCGGAAGCTGCGGGCAAAGAATTTATTGCCACAGGGGCGGATTTGTTCCTGGCGCTGGACAACAAGGACACCCCTTACACCGAGCAGAACGGCCTGATTAAGCCCGAAGTGCAGGCCGAAGAAAAGCCGCTTATGGATTATTGCCAAAAACTGATTGTACTTTTTGACACAGAAAATTAAAATTCCCCGTTGACAAGGCCGCGCCTTTGTGTTATAAATACTTTAAACCAATGAAGCGAAAGTAAAACCACAGGCGCACGCACAGAGAGCCCCCGATGCTGGAAACGGGGTGGTAAGCGGAGTGGATAAATGGTTCGCCGAGGGCACGGGGAAAAGCTGGGCTGAGTATCCGTTGACGGAAGCCTCCGTTACAGGGCAGGGGAATGTTAGTTCTCCGCAGAGCGGTTGTGCAGTTTATGGCACAGCAAGCAAGGTGGCACCACAGATTATTTGATTGATCTGCCCTTGCACAGAAAGCTATTTCTGTGCAAGGGCTTTTTGTTATACCTGGCACAGACCACAAACAGGAGTAACACCATGAAAAAGCAAAGCATTACCACCATGCGGGAGCGATGGCGCCGGGCAAACTGATTGCCCGCCCCGGCACTGCCGGGAACAAACCGCCGATACACCTTAAATGTGAATGATAAAAAGGAGCTTTTACCATGAAAAAGTTTGTTGCTGTTCTGTCCGCCGCCGCTATGCTCGCCACCCTTGCCGCCTGCGGTTCCACCGCCGCCACCACTTCTACCGCTGCCTCCAGCGCCGATACCGCTGCATCCACCAGCAGCGAAGCTGCTGCCGCAGATGATACCGCAAAGTCTTACAAAATTGCGGTGGTCCAGCAGCTGGACCACGCCAGCCTGGATGAGATCCGCACCGCTGTGGAAGCAGAGCTGGACGCCAAAGCCGCCGAAAAGGGCATTACCATTGAGTACAAAGATTTTAACGGCCAGAACGACGCTACCACGCTGAACCAGATCGGCACCCAGGTGGTTTCCGATGGATATGATGCGGTGGTGCCCATTGCCACCCTGGCAGCCCAGTGCATGGCCAATGCCTGCTCCGAAGATCAGATTCCTGTTGTGTACGCCGCCATCAGCGACCCTGCCGCTGCAGACCTCACCGGCTTGGATTATGTCACTGGTACTTCTGACGCGCTGAACACCCAGTTCATCCTGGATATGATGCTGACAATCAACCCGGATGTCAAGACTGTTGGCTTGCTGTACTCCAATTCCGAAGCCAATTCCACCACCCCCATTGCCGAAGCAAAGGCTTACCTGGATGAAAAGGGCATTGCTTATGTGGAAGGCACCGGCAACACCAACGATGAAATCATGAGCGCCGCCGCCAATATGGTGGGCAAGGCTGACGCTGTGTTTACCCCGACCGATAACGTGGTTATGGCCGCCGCAGCTGCTGTTTCCGAGACGCTGACTGAAGCGGGTATCCCGTTCTACACCGGTGCCGACAGCTTTGTTACCGCCGGTGCCTTTGCAACCTGCGGAGTCAACTATACCGAACTTGGCACCTACACCGCTGATATGGTGCTGGATATCCTGGAAAGCGGCAACGTTCCTGAATACCATGTAATGGATGGCGGCATCATCACCGTCAACACCGAAACTGCCGCCGCTCTGGGCATTGATTACGCCGCTTTCAGCGATATGGCCAGCCAGGTTGTGGAAGTTACAACCCAGCAGTAAGAACCTAAAAGAATAAAGAAGAATAATGCAGGTGTGGTGCCAGCAGTACCACAATAAAAACAGGAATGCAGCTCCGGCGAGAGAAAAATCCCGCCGGGGCTGCATACCTGATTAAAAAAGCGCCGTGGGTGGCACACTGCAATGATTCATTATTCTTTATTACTTAGGCAACACCGCACAATTCCCGCCTTGCGGCTTAAGCACCGCTCCGGCGGCTGCG
>ERZ833963.3070-NODE-3070-length-14167-cov-31.794289_pt1 | contig 14167 bp, 18 predicted proteins | sample MGYA00519693_ERZ833963 | MGnify/ENA primary metagenome ERZ833963 (study PRJEB31850, sample SAMEA3708748) | human gut metagenome | biome: human gut; feature: human-associated habitat; material: faeces | place: China | collected 2014 ... | reverse complement strand
ATCACCCGATATATGAGTGTGGTGTACACCTTGTAGATATGGTGTATTTGCAAAGACCTCTATAAAACAAATTCCAGTTTGTATGTATGGTAAATCTAAACTGTATTTTAGCAATATTTCCTGAGTGGGGGCGGAAAGCGCCCCCAAAATGATAAAATGGTGGCAAAAAGCGCCACCACATATAATAAACAAAGGGTTCAAGGGAAAAATGCCTTGCTAGAACAGCATTTGGATGGAGACATCTCTAATGCGTATTTAGCCGTCAACCTAAGAAGTATCAAAGCAGCCAAAACAGCAGATGAATCATGCAACATTTCCTACTGGTTAAGTAAATTGAATAGAAATTAAATGCTGCTCAATTATGCAATCTATATGAATCTGATATGCTGAGTATACAGAGCGGTCAACAGGTACGCCCGGATATTACGGATGTCTGACGGGTTCTTGTTCATTGCTTCCAGAACGTACTCTATGTGGCTGCTATTCAGCTTGAGAAAGCGGGACTTGACCACTTGCTGCGGCATATCCTCGCCGTTGATGCGGATGGTCGGAGCGGTAGAGCAGACAGCATAAAGGAGATGCTTGCTATCGCAGAATCATCAAGGCCGTGATCTACCGCAGAAAGAGAAAAGGCCGCAGCCTCCATAACAGAGGTTACGACCAATCTCTCATAAGAAAATACTTCCTTATGAACGGAAACGGTTGATGCGCCTGACTTTTCGCCAGACGCATCTATACCGTTTCGTTCAAATGGAGGTGACACCCAGATTTGAACTGGGGAATGAGGGTTTTGCAGACCCTTGCCTTACCACTTGGCTATGTCACCGGATAAGAGAAAACGGCGAGGTTCGCCGTTTTCTCTGTTTTTGGAGCGGGCGACGAGGCTCGAACTCGCTACCTCGACCTTGGCAAGGTCGCGCTCTACCAGATGAGCTACGCCCGCAGATGACGCCGATGTTTCAGCGTCATGGTGCCTCCGGTCGGAGTCGAACCAACGACACGCGGATTTTCAGTCCGCTGCTCTACCAACTGAGCTACAGAGGCATATGGCGACCAAGATGGGGCTCGAACCCACGACCTCCAGCGTGACAGGCTGGCGTTCTAACCAACTGAACTACTTGGCCGTATCATGGTGGGAACAACTGGACTCGAACCAGTGACCCCCTGCTTGTAAGGCAGGTGCTCTAACCAGCTGAGCTATGCTCCCGTCCTTGCCGCCGGAAGGGCTTACCATCGCAACGGCAAGGATAATTATACTAAAAACCGGCCGCCATGTCAACAGGAAAATCAGATTTTTTCAATCTTTTTTCTCAAGGCTCTGGATCAGCCCCTCCAGCTCCGGGCCGGAGAAGTGGTACACCCGGTCGCAGAATTGGCACGTCAGGTCGCAGGAGCCTTGCTCGGCCAGAATGGCGGAGAGTTCGTCCCGACCCAGTGACAGCAGCGCCCGCTCGATGCGGTCCCGGCTGCACCCGCAGCGGTACTCCACAGGCTCCTGCTCCAGCACCTTCACCTCGAAGTCCGACAGCACCGTCCGCAGCATGGCCTCCGGGTCGGGATTCTTTTCCAGAATGGCGGAGACGTTGCCGGCGGCCATGATACCGCCCTCCACCTTGGCGATGGTGTCCTCCCCGGCGCCGGGCATCAGCTGGATCAGATAGCCACCGGCGGCCTTGACGCTCTGATTCCGGTCAATGAGCACCCCCAGAGCGCAGGCGGTGGGGATCTGCTCGGACTCCACGAAGTAGGCGGCGATGTCCTCGGCGATCTCGCCTCCCAGCAGGTTCACGGTACCCACATAGGGCTCCTTCATGTGGAGGTCCTTGATGACCGTCAGGGAGCCCTCCTGTCCCACGGCCCCACCCACGTCCAGCTTGCCGTCGGGGCGCAGGGGCAACTCCGTCTGAGGATTGGTGACGTAGCCACGGACGTTGCCGTCGGAGTCGGATACCGCCAGAATGGTACCCAAGGGGCCGCTGCCCTTGATCTGGAGGGTCAGGCTGGCACCGTGGCCCTTCAGGGCGTTGCCCATCATGGAGGCTCCGGCCAGTGTCCGGCCCAAGGCGGCGGTGGCCACCGGCAGGGTCTTGTGGATCTGCCGGGCCCGCTCTGTCAGGTCCCGGCTGCTGATAGCGGCGGCCTGCACCAAGCCGTCGGATGTAATGGCACGCAAAATATGATCGCTCATGAAAATGACCTCACTCTCTGATACAGGAAAAATAGATCCGCTGCTCGTTTTCCGTGGGACGGCGCAGCTTTCCGTCGCCCCAAGTGCGGATATCGTTGAAACCGGCGGCCCTCAGCCAGCCGGTGAGCTCCTCTGTGGTATAGGCCCGCTGCCGGTGGATCTCCAGCTCCCGCTGCCATGCACCGTCCCGGCGGCGGTCGAAGAGATCCATGTAATAGGTACACAGTCCCCGGTGATACTCCGTGCGCCAGACGCAGTAGGTGTCCTCCGTCTCGTCCAGAAAGACCTGTCCATCCAGCGCCGCCAGCTTGGCCACGGTATTGATGTCGAACACCAGCAGCCCGCCGGGGGCGATGAACAGGTGCAGCCGCCGGAAGGTGCGCTGCACATCGGCGGGGCGGGTGAGATAGTTCAGGCTGTCCAGACAGCAGATGGCGGCATCCACCGTGCCGTAAAGATCCAGCTGGGGCATGGACTGGTGCAGGAAGATGGGGGGGATGCCCTCCACCTGTCCGCTTTTCTCCATGGCGGCGGCCAGCATCTCCTCGGAGCCGTCCACGCCGATGAGCTCATAGCCCCGGTCTGTCAGCAGCCACGTCATGGTGCCGGTGCCGCAGGCCAGATCCAGCACCGTGTGGACGGGGATACGGCTGCGGCGGAAGAGCTTTTCCAGAAAGTCCGCCCGCTTCTCGTAGCCTACGTCGGTGGTCAGGGCATCGTAGGACGCCGCAAGCCCCTCATAGCTGCTCATGACCGTCCTCCTTCATCTTGCCCAGCACACTGACGTAGCCGCCGGCCCCGTTGAGGAGAGCCCGGTTCACCCGACTGATGGTGGCGCTGGAGGCGCCGGTGCGCTCCAGTATGTCGCTGTACACCATGCCCTCGCTGAGCAGGGTGGCTACCTCGTAGCGCTGCTCCATGGAGCGCAGCTCGGCAATGGTACACAGGTCCTGAAAGAAGGCATAGCACTCCTCCTCCGTTTCCAGAGCCAGAATGGCCCGGTACAGCCGCTCGTTTTTCTCCTTGGTGGCGATGGTGGTCTTGTGCGCCATGGAACATTCCTCCGTTTCTGCTGGATGTACTTTCATATTGTATCATGGTAACGTATGAAAGTAAACGGGCGGCGGAAACTTTTTTGCACCTGCGGTGCCGGGGGTGCATAGAGTGGAGGGTAGGATACGAGAGGAGGGCTGGCTGTGGCTGTGACCGTTGAACCTGTTTTTCCGCCCCAAGTGCTGACTTGGGAGGAGCTGCCGCTGCTGACAGTGGAGGCAGAGCTGCCCCATTGGGAGGGAAAGAGGGCCTTCTGCCGGTATTATGCAGCGTGGGGCAGGGGACTGCTGGACTATGGCCGCCGGGTGCTGCTGCCGCAGTTGGCGGAGCGATGTCGGAGGGCTTTGGAACAGGGCGGGATGCTGCCGCTGACTACGGCGGCCCTCCGCAGCCGTATCGTTCGGGAGACGGAGCATGGTGTGAGCATCTGCACGGAGCTCACGGGGCCGTGGCCGTACCGCTGCCGGGGCGATGTGTGGGCGGATGGTCTGCCGGTAGGACTGGGAGAGTGCTTCCCTCCCCATGCGCTGTGGCGCCGCTGCCTGCGGGAGACGGCACAAGAGCGGGGGCTGGTCCTGCACCCCGGCGATTTCTGGTTGGGGGAGGAGGGACTGCTCCTGCCGGGGAGCCGTCCCAGCGGGGGATACGAGGTGGTGTGTTTGCCCTACGACCAGGAGCTGGGGCCGCTGGATCCACTTGGGCCGTGATGGGCCGGTAACGAGTACATGAACGAGTCTATTGGCGGCATCGCCATCACCGTCTACGCCACCTAGGACACCGTGGAGAGCGACAGCTTCAACAACACCTATGATGCCAACGCCACTTACCCTGTGGTGAACGTTACGGAACGGAAGGAGGCTCTGACCAACGACGGCTACTATTACGGCGGCGGTACTGCTGTGCAGGTTCAGGAGGGTACGCTGGTCATCAATGGCGGCACCTTTGCCTGTGAGCCGTACAGCAACCCGACTTACGGTTACAACTTTCTGATCAACTGTGTGGACAGCGCTTACAAGAATGGTACGGCGAAGGTCATCATTCAGGGTGGTACATTTATCAACTTCGACCCCTCCAACAACTCCGCTGAGGGTGCCGGCGCAACTTCGTGGCCGATGGTTACAAGGTCGTGCCTCAGACTCAGACCAACGGTGACATTTGGTATACTGTGGTTGCTGAGTAATTCCCTGCATCAAAAAGAGCGCTCTCCCCGGAATGAGGAGAGCGCTCTTTTGATGTGTGAAATCATTCCCACTCAAGTCTTGGGCTTTGATTTAGGGTTATAAAATGCACTCTTGATACGCATTTTGTCCAAATAATCCACGTATTTCGGGCTGTACATAGGTTCCTTACGAATTTTGTAGCCGTTTTGTAGCCAGCTATTTTATACATACTAACCGTTCGCAACGACTTGTTTTGAATGATTTGCGACAGGTTTTGATATGATTCCCGCCAATAATCACCCGGAAATTGACCGCCTGATTCACCTCAAAAAACATCTTGGAGGTATGACCATGAGCAAACTTATATCCTGTCAATTCAACATAGACACAGCCTGCGTGGAATCGGTTTTTGATGATGGAAGCCAGATTTCCATTGACTGCACCGCCGTTGAAAACGAAGTTGCCGATAACCGCTTCCAGCGGTCAGAGCTGGATTATCTGATCTACAATGATCCACTTGCGTATGCCGATCTGGTTCTGAACGGCGATCCCGAAGCCTACCTGAACGCCGTGACAGATTACGCCCCCCCTCGATAGCTGACGGGAAGAATATAGCGCAACGGGTTGCGTCTGTCAATGGTCAAGATGAACGCTTCGCGCCATTGACTGCCGCCGCCTGCCGCGCTTTTGGGGCAGACAAGGCGGGCAGGCACAGATTGTGCCTGCCCGCCAAAATCAATTTTTGCATAAATCCTGCCGTATATGGGGCAGGCAGTGAAAAAGCGCAATCGATTTTTGTCGATTGCGCTTTGGTGGGTGGGAATTGTTCTATGAACTTTTTTACAAAATCACTCCTGCTGGAAATGCCGCAAGAAAACTTCATTCGCCGCTTGTAGGGATTTGTGATACTCGCGGTAAGCGGGGCTAAGCCTCTGCATTGCGGGAATGAATACATCGTTATAGCCGCTCTCCCTTTGGAATTGCTTTAGATATTCTTGCAGTCGGTAGGCGGGAGATGCCTTATACTCCTCCGATTCCACAACCGCTCGATAATGTTCGAGCAGTTCCTTGTTGTCGTGAATATACTTTTCCGGGTCTGTCATAGCTGCCGCAAGTGCAGCAGATGCGCTTTGCGTCACAGCAGCATCAGCATTTCCTCTAATCTCATCAAGATACTTCTGCACGTCGCTGGGAACGGCTATTGAAATGCCGTCCAAGTATCGGATGATCGTTTCAAACGCTTCTCTCTGCTCATTCGTTTTGATTGCTTCGCTCAAAAACGGAGCGAAGTGCAAGCATACGAATTTTCCATAGAAGCCCGGAAACTTATCAAGGATACGGTTCAATATGGATTGCTTGTTTTGAAGCGCCTCCACTTGTCTTTCAATTTGCTCCCAATCGCCGCTTTCCGCAAGTTGTTTTATCAATGCCTGCTTTGTTTGCAGCTCGGCGATTTCAAGTTCTTTCCTGTTGAGGACATCGTAAATTGCTGTACGGCTATCATTCTCAAGAATTGTGCGAATCTCTGGAACGGAAAAGCCCAGTCCACGCAAAACTGCAATTCGCTTGAGCTTCAAAGCATCTGTCTCGGAGAACTGCCGATACCCGTTTTCTGTTATCCTTGGCTGGATTAGTCCCTGTTCTGTGTAATACTCAACTGCTTTTTTGGTCAGGTTACATTCTTTGCATACTTCATTTATGAGCATTGTACTCACCTCCAAGTACAGGATAAGCTATCCCCCAAGGCGACAGTCAATAGGTTTTTCAAAAAAATGAGTTAGAATATTCCCTTATTGTACTTGAACTGTGCATACAAGATAAAGCCCAAGCCGATGACGAGCGCCGGAATAACAATGAAAGACATTGCCGTTTCACTCCAGAAAGTTGTGACAAATGCCGCTATCAAAGATACACCGATGATAAGCGTACCTGTGCCGACGGCTCTCCCATACTTCGGTACATCTTCTTCCTTGACCTTTCTTCGGTTGTAGGAATGTATTGTGCTGATATTTCCAGTCATATTCACAATTCCAATAACGGAGATGAATATGCCTAAGATCAACAGAGCGATATTATCCATTCGCTTCCTCCTCAAAAATAAAACAGTTCTTCAAATTTCTTGTCCAGAGCAATGCAGAGGATCAATGCCAGCTTTGCGGTGGGGTTGAATTGCCCTGTTTCAATGGAACTGATTGTGTTTCTCGATACACCAATCATTTCCGCCAGTTGTGTTTGGGATAGCTTTTTCTCTGCGCGTGCTTCCTTGAGGTTGTTTTTCAATTTCAGCTCGTCATTCATTCCTTGACCTCCACAAGCCGCAGGACAAAAAAGGCAAGAAATGTGAGGCACATCGCTAAATAGAGAATGCCAAGGATCAAGTCGATTTTTCTCTTTAGACTTGCATACTTTACAAGAGTGTGGGTGGTAAGGATGCTAAAATAAACAACCCACGGACTTAGAAAGTATGTTTTTGTGAAGATACGAAAGATAAGAGTGAGAACAACGCAGACCGCAGCACCGACACGTCCGGCAATATTTCCTGCCTGCGCGGTTACTTCCATCTCCGCCAAATCCCTGTTTTTGTTCTCTCTGCGGCTGCTTTCCAAAATCTTCTCTTTATTCATTGAACGGAATCGCCCCCCCTTTCCAAGTTTTCTTGTCATTATTATATCGTTGCCAAGTAAACTTGTCAAGCGCAATTATCTTACCGTCCGGCGTCTTTTCCATGAACGCCGCACTTTTTCGCTGCCTCGCTTGCCGCCCTGCGGCGTTCCTCGCTGTACGGGGCGGTCAGACGGAAAGAGAAACGCCCCTTGCGGATTTCAAACTCCATGCAGCCTGTTTCCGGGTCTGCGTCGGTCTGGCGTCACTGGTCGGGGTGCTGTCCGGCGTAGGCGGCAAGCCGCTTCTTTAATGCTGTGTTGTGGGTACGGATATGGATTAGCGGGTCTTGCTCATCAAACCAAATATCGTGGTCTTTTCCTGCTTCGTAAGCCCTGTTCTCATGCAAGCTCCGTTCTGTCCGTAGGCATGGAAAAAGGGCAGTCGATTTCTCGGCTGCCCCTTATGGGTGGTTTATTTAGTTTTACTGTGTGCTGTTCTATAATCGGTGTTCAGTTTTTCAAAACTTGCTGGTGGCAAACAGCATTTTGAGAAACTTCGCGATTACTGAACTTTGAAAATCCCATTTTTACACGGAAGGACTTTATTCCCCTTCTTTACTTTAATCGCTGTTATTATAAAATTTGTCAAATCTCCACACGACATTCCAATATTACCAAGTGAAAAAATCAATACAAAGGTGATAAACCCTGGCATTGTTTCTGGGATGACAAAAGTGCATATTGAAGGAATAAACCCCAACAGTAACACGGGAACCAACAGCATTCCTAAATATCTTCTCTTAGTTATAGGTGCAGTAAACCATGTCATAAGACCGGATTTGACCCTGTAAATTTGAACATTATTTTTTGAAGAAATACAAATGGCATGGAGCAATTCATGAAGTGGTAATGTTAAAATTGAGCTAATCAACCCAATTATCATTGGTGTTAAAGATGCTTCAAAGGCTCCTATATATCTACGAAATTTGACCAGTAGAATTGCATATACAATCACAAAAAGGATGGACAACAACAATACTCCTCGACCTAAATTACCAGAAAAGTCGACTTCGGACTCTTTAGAATGCTCAGGGTCTTTAATCTTTGTAATGTCCAAAGATTCTTTCAGATAAAAAGATAACATTTTTTAGCATCTCCCTTCTGTCCAATGTATTTTGCTTCAGCCCCATCTCATCTGGAATAATTATATCAAGAACTTTTGAATAAATCTACCATATATGCTGAAACCATCTAAGCAGTTTCTATACCTTTTGTCCAGTTGCTCGCAGCAGACTTCGCCACTTCACTGGCGGCTTTCCGGCGTTCCTCGCTGTATGGGGCGGTCAGACGGAAAGAGAAACGCCCCTTGCGGATTTCAAATTCCATGCAGCCCGTGTCCGGGTCTGCGTCGGTCTGGCGGCACTCGCCGGGGTGAGCTGCGGCATAGGCGGTCAGCCTGTTCTTGAGGTCGGTGTTGTGGGTGCGGATATGGATAAGGGGGCCTTTCTCGTCAAACCAAATATCAGTGGTCTTTTCCTGCTTCGTAAGCCCTGTTCTCATAAACTCTCCTTTCTGCCCTCTGTCGCACAGGAGTGGCATTTTTCGGCTGTTTTCTCCGGCTCTTGACTTGGGGAAAACGGCGATTTTCAAACAGGAGCGCGCCGGACGATGTCTGCCCTGTCTGACGCGCTCCCATTCGATAAAATGCGTTTTTTCCGGCTCTACACAGGAATCAGCGAGCTTCGTCCCTCGTGACCGCTTTTTCTCTGTGCGGATGGAAGAATCGCCACAGATTATTACGCTGAATCACATCCTCATAGCTGCGGACTTTCCCGCGCAGCTCCGTATTTTCACGCTCCAATTCTGCTGCACGGAGCTTGCCGCGAACAGACTTATAATCGGAAATCTCCTGCTTCAAACCGTCAATCTCAGCCTTGAGTTTTGCAATCAGTTTGTTTGCCGCATCCAACGCCTTTTGCAGTTTGGATTCCTTTTTCTCTGCTGTAACGTACTTCTTTGCCAGAGTGGAAAGTCGGTCAAAGTCCTCACGCTCCACGGCAACTTTGGATGAGAAGGGAATGGACGTTGCCACGATTTTTTCGATAGACCGCACATCGACCCGCTGATTCTGGATTTTTTCAATTTTGCTCCCAAGCGTTGCTGCCTGTTTTTCCTGCTGACGGTTCTGCTCTGTGAATTCTGCCAGCCGCGCCTGTTCCTGCTGCACCTTGAACTGCGTCACCGTCAGGTGTTCCTCAGAGCTGCCGCGCTCGCCTCGCTCCACATCGTCATACCCTGCCTTTCGCATGGCGGCGAAGAAATCATCTTGCAGAACGGAATAGGATTTTCGGAGCACGGTTTTTCCGTTTGCGTTCAGCAGCGGTTTCCCATGCTCGTCCAGCGCGGGCTTGGAGTCCCACTTTTTACTCATACTGACCTGCTGTATCGTTTCCTTAACTGTCCCAACCAGTGATTTATCCTTGCAGCGTTTCGACCACAGGATTTGCTTTTCCACGACGGGAATGTAGACCACATGAAGGTGATAGTGGTACACGTCCTGCCCCAGCGCGTCGGACATGGCGCGGTTGCGCTCGTCGGCGTGCATGACTGCCGAAAGGATATACTGCTCGCCGCCGACGATTTCTATTGCGGATTTATAAGCATCGGTGTAAAATTGTTTTGCGAAGTCATAGCCGCCGTGATTATGAAAATAGGCGGTGTTTACGTCAAAGACCAGCTCGCCGTAGAGAAAGGCATCCTCTTTCAATCCACGGGTGGAGATGATCCCGTCCTTTTTCAACTGCTCAAACATCTCCGCATATCCGGCGGCCGGTTTCTTGAAATGGACATTGAGGTGCGTTCTCTCCGGGACAATATCCTGATTGACATAGGATCCCTTTTCCCGTTCGTTGTGTTGCTGCGCGTTGCCGATTCTGGCAGCGGTCAGCCTCATACTTCTTGCGTTGGTACGATGGATACCGTCGCCTCTTGCCATGGGCATTTACCTCCTGATTTCAGATTTCGCAGGACAAGGTGGCTTTCGGGGGAGCACTTCTGCGGAAGTGTAATAACCCACTATGATACTTTCATCCTGCGGCTGCAAAGTATCGTGGGCTCTCCGAGGGGGAACGGGGAATGCGGCTTCTGCGGAAGCCTCTGCCGTGGCTTGCAAGTAGTACCCACTTTGCAAAATCCACGGCGTGACCGCCAGCCTTTCAGCAATCGAATTTGCTTCAACGCTGCCGCCCACAGGCAGAGAGAATTTTGAAAATCCTCTCCGCCATCCATCTCAAAATCTGCGGGTTTTTCGATGGGGACGGGGAACGCGAGGGGATAGCAGCCAATGCTTTACCTTGTCTGCCAGCAACAGGAGCGTGGCACGCTCCTGTCACAGCTCCCAAGGAGGAACAGTCCAGCGATAGCTCTGCGGAACGCCGCGCCGGTCAAGATATTCCTGCCGCGCCTGTTCGCGTTCTTCCTCGGTCGGTGCCGTCTTATACCGGGAATAGAGCTGCCGGTTCAGCATGGCGTCGAGCTTCTGCTCTAAGCCCTGACGGATTTCCTCTTCGTAATCATCCTCGCCCCGCAGATGGTACATGGTGAGGTCGATGAAGAGATCATAGGGAATTTGTACGCTTTTCATTTTCCTATCCTTTCCTATCCGCGACGGTCGCAACGATTGCGACGGTTGCTTTGATGGCATCATTTCCACCGTCGCGACCGTCGCAGCCGTCGCGCTGTCCTCATTCGATTACTTCGTACTCAACATTGTCGATTACCATATAGGTGAGCTTCACCTGCCGCCCGGAGTGTTTTGCTCTGTTCTCATACCTCACATGGTACTCGTCCAGCAGCCTGCCGGATTTAACGTTCAGGTATTTGGTGAGGGCATTTGCCGCCATGCCTGTATTCACCGCTTCCGCAAGCTCGGTCGGACTGCCTGTCCATTCTCTGCTTTCGGAGGAAACAAGCTGGGAAACCATATCCAATACCGGGTCGGGCGGCTCCTGATACGGCTCGTTCTCTGTCCGTTCAAGGCTCCATATCTGCGTGTCGGCATCTTTTTTCAGATATAGAATCTGATCCTGTTGATCTCGCCCCACGGCATCGACCGTGGCCTCCAATGCTGTCCGTTTCTTCTTCTGCATCAGGAGTGCTCCGTCTGCACAACCGAGAAGTCCTGTTGTGCCGGAGATCGTTTCAAAGCTGTCCCCGGCTGGCTGTTTTCTTGTGTGATGGACGGTAACGATGCAAATGCTGTGCCTGTCTGCAAAACGCTTGAGTTTGCCGATGATCTCATAGTCGCTGGCGTAGCTGTAAGCCTCCCCTCCGGCTTCCCGAATCTTCTGCATGGTGTCAATGATAACCAGCTTCGTATCGGGGTGTTCCTTTATGAAATTCTCAAGCTGCTCGTCAAGACCGTTTCCAATTTTGTTTGCTGCCGTTGCAAAATGCAGGCTGGCGGTATCCGCCACGCCGTACATCATAAACATCCGGCTCTGGATTCTCTGGAAATCATCCTCCAGTGCAAGGTACAGAACCGTACCCTGATGGACTTCGTAGCCCCACAGCCTTTGCCCTGTGCTGACATGGTAGGCAAGCTGCGCTACCAGAAATGATTTTCCGATTTTGGGCGCTCCTGCGAGGATATATGCCCCGGAGTAGAGCAGACCGTCTATGACGGGCGCTCTGCTCTTGTAGGCGGTCTGATACAGCTCTGTCATGGAAACCGTATGAAGATAATGCGGGTCGTTCATGCGTCGGATTCTCTCACGCATTTCCTCAATATTTTCCTCCGGGGGATTGCTTTCGCAGGTTTCATGTGGTATGCTCTGGTAGGTTGAATTGTGAGGCGGCTGCCCTCCATCTGCTCCAACAGATGGGATGAGGGCGGTCGTTTTCTCATTTTCCGTCATTGCGCTCACCTCCGGGAATCTGGAAGCCGTAGAACTTCTGCTTGAAATACTGGGCAGGGCATTTTCCGGCTACGGTCAGATAGCCATGGGCTTTCAGTTCCCTGTTCATTTCCCGGACGATCTGATACGCCTTGCTGCGGCTGATTCCCATGATCTCTGCCACCTCTGACGCTGTGATAAACTGTGCTCTCATAGTACCTCCTGTTTCAATGTGATTTTCCTCAGTCTGCGTATCTTTTGTTCACGCTCCTTTCCCCAGTCTCTCCGAAATACGCACCCTGAGTACATATTTTATTATACGCACACAAGATGCATCTGTCAAGCCTTTAGAAAATAAAAATATGCACTTGCAATTCGCTTTATTCTGTGGTATGATATGGACGAGGTGAATCAGATATGGACAATTTCGATTATCCCGCCATCGGGCAGAGAATCAAGCAGCTTAGAAAACGTAAGGGGCTGAACCAGACCGAGCTGGCACAAATGCTGAAAAAATCTCTCCGCACCGTACAGAAGTACGAAACCGGAGAGATCGAAGTGTCGATTGCCGTTGTCAATCAGATCGCAGACCTGCTGGACACGACCTCAACCTATATTCTTGGGTATGAATCCAGCACGACGCAGATCAGGACGCTTGCCGACGTAATGGACTTCCTCTTTAAGCTGGAAACGGTAGAGGGCATCGACTTCAAGATCAATGTGCAGAAGCCGCCCCGCAGCAAGCAATGGGAGTGCTCCATTTCTTTTGATGGAAAGAGCACGGCGGAGTTCAACGCGGATATGTGCCTGTTTCTTGAACAGTGGGAGGACGAGCGCAGCGAGCTTCGCGCCTATAACTCCACGCAAGCGGCATACAAGCGGTGGAAGGAGCAGACTTTGGCATATTACGCCGCGAACGCAGTCAAATGCACAGAGCCGGAGGAGCTTGACCGCGATGAGCGAATCGCAAAGCGGACGGAGTTTCTGGAAAAGGAATACGGCAAAAGCGAGAGTAACGAGTAAATAACCCCTATCAAAGCCTGATTCTTGAGGGAAGGAGGTAAAAATGTCAGTAACAAAAGACGGCGACACCGGTCGCTGGATGTCCCAGATCCGCGTGACGGACTGGACGGGCAAGACCATCCACAAGAAGAAGCGTGGCTTTGCCACCAAGAAGGAAGCCCTGCAATGGGAACGGGACTTCATCAGCCAATCCACGGGCAGCCTCGGCATGACCTTCGGTGACTTCATCTCTCTGTATGTCAAGGATATGGAGCACCGCCTCAAGCCCTCCACCGTTGCCAGTAAGAAATGGCTGATTGACCTGAAGGTAACGCCTTTCTTCAAGAAAATCCCGCTGAACGAGATCAAGCCCACTCATGTGCGCCAATGGCAGAACTCACTGACCAGCTATCGGGATGAAAACGGCAAGCCTTACGCCCAGACCTATCTCAAGTGCATCAACAACCAGCTCACGGCGATTTTCAACTACGCAGTCAAGTATTACGGGCTGAAAGAAAACCCCTGCCACAAGGCGGGGAGCATGGGCAAGAAGAAAGCCGACGAGATGCTGTTCTGGACAAAGGACGAGTTTCAGACCTTTATCGAGAGCATGAAAGACCGCCCCGCCAGCTACACGGTATTCATGACCATGTACTACACGGGAATTCGGGAGGGAGAGCTGCTGGCGCTCACGCCGTCGGACATCGACTTCGAGAAGAAGACCCTGACGGTGAACAAGAGCTATCAGCGCCTCGGCAAAGAGGATATTATCACCACTCCGAAAACACCGAAAAGCATCCGTACTATCCCTATTCCCGACGGTCTTTGCAACTGTTTGCAGGAGTATATGTCCCATTGCTACGGACTGCAAAATGATGATCGGCTGTTTCCCTACACCAAGAGCTTTCTGTATCACGAAATGGAGTATGGCTGCAAGGCTTCGGGCGTGAAGCGGATACGGGTGCATGACATTCGACACAGCCACGCCAGCCTGCTGGTGGAGATGGGCTTCTCTCCGCTGCTGATCGCGGAGCGGCTTGGACATGAAAAGGTGCAGACAACGATGGACACGTACAGCCACCTGTACCCCAACAAGCAGGTGGAGGTAGCCAGACAGCTTGACGGCATTATGCCGTGAGCTTCTGGCTACAAAAATCGCTGCAAATGTAGCCATTTTGTAGCCAGTAAAAAACAAGAATCCTGAAAAACGCTGTATTACCAACGCTTTTCAGGATTCAGAAAACACTAAATATTTATTCCCACTCC
>ERZ833963.3065-NODE-3065-length-14186-cov-123.312858_pt1 | contig 14186 bp, 8 predicted proteins | sample MGYA00519693_ERZ833963 | MGnify/ENA primary metagenome ERZ833963 (study PRJEB31850, sample SAMEA3708748) | human gut metagenome | biome: human gut; feature: human-associated habitat; material: faeces | place: China | collected 2014 ... | reverse complement strand
GTCCTTCACGGATCAGACAGGCATGGGGACAGAGATCGCAACGGGCGGCAAGCTCGTCCCCTGCTTCTTGTCCCTGTCCTGTAATCTTTTCAAGATGATAATATGCTGCTTCTTTCATAAGGCTATCATTTTATTAGCTTGGCAATGTTGATACAAAGATAATCATTTCAGAGAACAAAAAACCGGATATAGCGAATTATTTAGCTATATCCGGTTTTTTGCTTGCCGCAAGGATGGGGAGGAAGCAATGATCAAATGACGACACGAGTCTGCCGATATTTCTCACGGAACTCCGATGGAGTGCAGCCTTTATATTTCTTGAACAGTCGGTTGAAGTTGCTTAGCGTGTTGTATCCGCACGCATATCCAATCTCGCTCACACTCATTGAGGTGTCTACCAGTTCACGGGCAGCGTGACCCAGTCGGGCTTCTACCATATATTCGCTCAGCAACCGGCCCGTATGCTGTGCAAAGTATCGGCTGAAAGCACCCGGCACCATTCCGACCAAGGCCGCTACGTCGGCCAGTCGGATCTCCTCGGCATAATGACGGTCGACATAGTTCTTCACGATACGGATGCGCTGACTGTCTGAGGTGTCGTCATTACTGGAAAAACTGTTCGATGCCAGTGTCCGCCACTCACCAAGGGACAGATGGTAGAGCAGATCAAAGAACTTGCTGACCGTGAAATAGCCAGTGTAATTCTTGAGTGACGACAATAATGAATAGCAACGCATGATAGTATGTGTATCAAAGACGATGCCGCGTCGCGCGTCGTCCATCATCTTGCGAATGCTATGGAAAGCATTCATCTTAAACAATGGGTTGCTGTCAGCATCGAGATTGAACTGTAGCGTCAGCTCATGGATCTGTTGTGACTGGCAGCCGCCTTGCAGCCAGCCGTGCGCCAGTTCCGGCTCACCGATGAGGACGAGTTCGAGGTCACCGATCGTCTCGACGTTGTCGCCGACGATGCGCTGTGCTCCTGCGCCGCCCTCTATGAAATTCAGCTCCAGCGTCTCGTGCTTGTGAACTGGAAAGTTGAAATGACTCTTTTGGCGGTCTGCGATATAGAGGAAATCGCCTTCCTTGATAGGAGAGAGCTCGTAAAAGATGTTGTTAGCCATGAAGGAAATGCTTTAAATTGGATGACGCTGCAAAGGTAGGGGAAAAGGGCGAATACCATGGGTGGCATTTGTGTGACAGGCTGTCCCGTTTGTATCATGATACATCACAGATAGTAGTAAGATACATACGGGTAGGTGGTAGTAAAGAATTGTATCAGAATGAGTCAACAAAGTATTATCAGGTAGCGTGTAAATCGCTTAACTTTGCAGCGTAAAAACCTAAATACGCAGAAACATGACAAACAACAGAATTTATGCAGTATTCATACTATTATGGAGCATGCTACTCACTGTAGCGGCGAAGACCGTGGAAGTGAAGACCAGTTTATGGACTGGATCACAAGCTATGGGTAACTGGGAGAAGTGGGTACAGATTGATGCTTCCGCCTTCGCCAACGCTGAGGTGGGTCAGGTCATCGACGTACACGTTGCAGCTCTCGACGCCCCAGGTACCTACCATCAGGTGATGCTCAACAATGGTTCGTGGGCAACCCTTGCGGGCTCCGAGGCTGTCAATCTCTCCTCTGCTCCCACCGACGCACGCTTCACCATCACCGACGCTATGCTCACAGAGTTGAAGTCCGGTGGTCTCATCGTCAAAGGTGCTTACTACACCGCCGACGCTGTATTCCTTATTAAAGAGGTGGAGAGCAGTGCCAAGGGTAATCCACTGATGACAATCTGGAAGGGATCACAAAAGATCAGCTGGAGCGACAAGACTGGTAACTATTGGCTCTCGATGCCCGCCTCGCTCTTCACCAATGCCAAGAGTGGTAACCGTCTGCGCTTCTATTTCTCCAATCTCGCTATCGGCGCCCAAGGCAACATCGTCACGGGCGACTGGAAGCAGATGCCCGGACTGCCCGCCACTAACGGCTATACCGGAAAGAACCTTACCGCCTCCTATTTTGAATATGACATCACGGACGCCACGCTGACATCCCTACAGAGCAATGGCTGCATCGTCAGTGGAGTAGGCTTTACCCTCGACAGCGTCAGTCTCGTCGACATGAAATGTATCCCCCTCATCAACGCCACCGTCAACGATGCCGACATCCGTTGCTGGGAGAAAGGTGAGACACCCGTGCTCCGCGTCAACCTCGAGAACCTCGAAGACAGTAAGATGACCACTGACGTGACGCTGTCCCTGCGTACCGACAGCTACAGCGATGTCGCCACGATGCACAAGAGCGTGGAGTTGGCTGCCGGTGACAAGCAGACGGTGACCTTCGACCTCAGTGATAAGCTCCAGCCGGGATTCTATCACGTCGTCGTAGAAGGCAACTACAGTCTGCTCAAAGACTTCAACATCGGCTACGCCCCCACAGACATCACGTCGACCGTCGACGCTCAGAGCGACTTCAAGTCCTTTTGGGAGAAGGCCAAGAGCGACCTGAAGGCAGTCAGCCCCGACTACAAACTAACGCTCATCGACTCGCTTTCAACAGGCAAGAAGAACGTCTACCTCGTGGAGATGAAGTCCATCGATAATGGTGACGGCATCCCCGTGACCATCCGTGGCTACTATGCCGAGCCAAAGGCCGAGGGAACCTATCCCGCCATCATCATGGAGAACGGCTACGACAGCGGCTACGAACCTTATATCCCCTCCACTGACGGTGACGAGGGCTGGTGCATCTTTTCACCATGAGCAACCGTGGTCAGCTCGTCAACAACCGTGCGCCCTATAAGGATGAGAACAGCTTCTACGGCGACTGGTTCCAGTACAATTTCGGCAACAAGGACACCTATTATTATAGAGGTGCTTACATGGACGTGGTGCGTGCCATCGACTTCATCGCCTCCCGCGACAAAGTACAGCAGCAGAACATCTTTATGACGGGTGCCTCGCAGGGTGGTGCCTACACCATCGCCGGTGCAGCTCTCGGTGACGGACGTCTCAACGCCATCGCTCCCACCATACAGTTCATGGGTGACTTCTCCAACTACTTCAAGGTCGGTGCATGGCCTGCCAACTACGCAGAGCAGCAGCGCAAGAGCTTCGGCATCACTGAGGCCGCGATGTACGCCTTCTTGTCCTATTTCGACACGAAAAACCTCGCACCCTACGTCTCCTGCCCAGTGACCACGAGCATCGGACTCCAGGACCCCGTCTGTCCTCCACGCACTAACTTCGCACCCTACAACCACTTCGCCTCTACCGAGAAGGCGTATATCGTCAATCCGACGCTCCAGCACGCCACACCGACGACATGGTATAACATCTATATGGACTTCTTCAAGAAGCATCTAAAGAACAATACCGCAGGTATCAGCAACATTGAGAAGGAACAGCGCACGGATAGTGCCTGCTACAATCTCAACGGCCAGCGCGTGGACAAGTCCTATCGTGGCGTGGTCATCAGAGACGGAAGAAAATACGTGCAGAGATAAGCCCTTCGCAGATTATCTTGGCTATACATTACACTTTATATGCTCATATCAAAAAGTCATAATAACTAATAACTGTAAAATGAGAAAACTTCTATTCTTCTTAATCCTTTTCACCTCCATAGGTGCAAAGGCCAGTAACTACACGGACCTTACGCTGTACAGCGGCGACGACGTGACCTACGACGGCAACTGGTCCAACTACAAGGTTATCAGCAAGGACAACCTTGCCCTTGCCGCCGCCGGTGATACCCTTATCGTGCATGTCACCGCCATCAGTACGACAGAAAAGACACAGTGGCCGCAGGTATTTCTGAACTATGTTTCCACAGGATGGCCAAAGATGGCAAGCGTGTCTTTGTTCAACAGCACATCCGTCCTCACGGCTCCTTACGATGCTAAGGTCGTGCTCACCGACAGCATGGCTAACGTCATCAAGAGTGAGGGCTTCGCCGTGAAGGGCACCTACTATACGATGAACAGCGTCGTGCTGCGTCATGTCAATGCCACCGCCTTCACCAACATCTGGAGCGGGTCGCAGGTTATCGACTGGACGGGTGCGGTGAAAAACGCCTGGGTCAGTATCGGTAAGGATGCTTTTGCCACAGCCAAGGCCGGGCAGTATCTGCGCGTCAGCGTCGACAATGTCAATGGCTTCTCTTCTGTAGGTCGTGTGCTCAACGCCAATGGCTGGAAGCAGTTCGACGGATACACACAGGTCAATCCTGTCGCCGGAAAGTACTTCGAGTATAAGCTCACCGATGCCGTCGTAGATGCTCTAAAGGCTAACGGACTTATCGTCAGTGGTGTGGGCTATACTGCTACAAGTGTAGACCTCGTCGATACCACCCTCTTGGCCAATGTCACCGCCACGCCCGACAAGACTTCCATCAAGGAATACAAGAGCGGTGAGACCCCGCAGATGACGCTCGCCGTGACAAACAACGAGAGCACGGAGCAGCAGGTCGCCGTTGACGCCTATCTCTATGAAGATCGTGTTGACGCATCTACCTCTACCCGTCCCGCCTACCAGCACTATACCGACACCGTGACCGTGGCAGCCAACAGCACGCAGAATGTCACCGTGACGTTTGACAAGCTCACCACACCGGGTGTTTACCGAGTGCTGCCACTCGTCAACGGCCAGCAGTTGTCCTTCAAACTCGTCAACTACGGTTCCGCTGTCAACAGCTATAATATCGCCTATGATCTGGAGGGCACCAACCCCACTACTGATTCCCAAAGCGACTTCAAGACCTACTGGGACAACGCCAAGGCACAGCTCGCCACTATCCCTATGAAGGCCACCATGACGGAGGTCAGCGATGACGAACTCTCTGCTACCGGCAAGAAGAACAAGGGCAACCGCACCATCTATCTCGTCACCCTCCAGAGTGTGCCTGACGTAGCCGGTGAGGCTCCTGTCACCATCAAGGGCTATCTCGCCGTACCAAAGAAAGCCGGTAAGTATCCGGCACTCATCTATTATCAGGGTACCGATGCCGGCAAGTCGAGTCTCGCCGAGCAGTCGACCTTCTACAATGGTGACAACTGGGTGGAGTTCCGTATCTCCACACGTGGACAGATGCTTTGCCGTGACAGCAAGTACAACTATGACTTCTACTCTTATTGCTGGGGCGACACTGCCAAGCACTACTATCGCAACGCCTACCTCGACTGCGTGCGTGCCATAGACTTCGTGAAGAGTCTTGAGCAGGTCGACGCTGCCGACATCTTCGCCACTGGTGCCTCTCAGGGTGGTTGCTTCACCTATGTAGCCGCTGCACTCTCCGGTGCCTTCCGCGCCATCGCTCCAGGCATCACCGGACACGCTGACTTCCAAAACGGCATGCGCATCGTCAACTGGCCGCGCGCCAAGTTCCTCGCCGCAGCCAAGACACTCAGTATGACGACAGAGCAGATAAACCAGTTCAACAGCTACTACGACGTGAAGAACTTCACGCCATACATCTCATGCCCTGTCATCAGCAACTTCTCGCTTCAGGATGCAACCAACCCTACGCGCACGAATATTGCCCCCTATCTGCTTCTCAAGACACCTGCTGCCGACAAGAGTTACTATGTCAACAACTATCTCGGTCATGCTACGTCGAGCGACTTCGGTACAAAATACATGAACTTCTTCAAGCAGTATCTCACGGCTACCGTTAATGTCGGCAAGAGCGGCTGGGCTTCTTTCTCCTCACCTTGGGCCAGCCTGACACTCAACAGCGTCAATGGCCTGACGGTTTATAAAGTATCAAAAGTCGACAATGGGAGCGCCTACTGCATTGCAGTTGACGCTGCACCCGCCGCTACCGGCTTGTTTCTCAATGCCCCAGAGGGCGTCTATCAGCTCCCGGTAGCCACGACAACGCCCGATGCCGTTAGCGACAATCTGCTCTCACCTGTCACTGCTTCTACTACGACCGTCAGTGGCGACTATTATTTAGGTGTGAAAGACAATACTGCTTATCTCATTAAGTCTTCCGGTGATGTGACCCTCAATCCCGGATTGGCTTATATTCCTGTCAGCGCACTCACCGCATCAGCCGCTAAGACTCTGAAACTCGTCATCGGTACACCGACTGGCATCAACACTACTACTGTCAGTCAGACCGACGGCAAAGATGCACAGACATACAATCTTGCCGGTGTGAAATGCGGGAAGAATTTCCGTGGCTTAGTGATTAAGAAGGGAAAGAAATATTTTCAATAACATTTCGGTAACTGTTCTGTCGGAGGCATGCTTCGCTGACAGTTGCCCAAGATAAACCATTTATAATATAGTACATCAATGAAGCAAAAAAACATTTATATCCAACCGAGCATAAAGATTCGGGACATCGACAATGATTCCGATCTCCTTGCTGACAGCAAAACGCTCCCTGTCGCAACACCTGCTAATAGTGAGGAGGAGAAGCAATACACGCCCGCAGCTAAGACCTTGACTGATGGTGGAGGCTGGAACGTGTGGGATGACAACGATGAGTAATTCTTCATTATTATCTGACAGTTAGGTTTTTATTCATTTAGGAAACATCGTTGGGCACAGAGGGCAGAGATTGCTCTCTGTGCTTTTTGTTTGATGGTTGTGGTCGTGCACGGGGAATTGTGTCAGCCTTGGTGAAGATTGTATTGCTCAGATAAGAATAATAGCACTAACTTTGCAACGAATAAGAACCATAACTAAGAATCAATGTCCCGTAATTTTCTATTTATAGCAATTCTGTTTTGTTGCTCGTGTTCGCAAGCCGAACAAGTGACCAACGCCACGGGCGTAGAGACATCCTCTGACTCTACAGCAACCTTCACTTCTGCATCTTTGTGCAATAGACAGGCAGATGCCCGAACTCAAAAGGTCTACAGCATTCTCTGTCAACTCTATGGGAAACGCATCATCTCCGGCACCGTGGCCAGTGTGGACTGGAACACAGCAGAGGCAGAGTATGTGAATAAGTGGACGGGAAAGTATCCTGCACTCAATGCATTCGACTATATCAATTTCCGCAAAAGTAAAGATGTAAATCCCAACGGATGGATCGACTATACCGACATCAGTCCTGTGAAGAGCTGGTGGGGGCAGGGAGGGCTGGTCAGTTGCATGTGGCATTGGCAAGTGCTTGCCAATGACGGGTGTGACTATACGTGTACTCCGGGAACAGGCAGTAACGAAACCAGTATCAACCTTGACGAGATCAACGATCCGTCATCCAAAACCTATCAGCAACTCTTCAAGGACATGGATCAGATAGCGGGCTATCTCGGCAAGCTGCAGGCCGCAGGCATCCCCGTTATATGGCGTCCTCTGCACGAAGCTGCCGGCAACACTTATGAGTTCAATGGCGGCAAAGCCTGGTTTTGGTGGGGATCTAAAGGTGCCGAGCCTTTCAAGAAACTCTGGCGGCTGATGTATGACCGCTTCACCAACAAACATCATCTCAATAATCTTATCTGGGTGTGGACAGCACAGACCGGTGACGAGAGCTGGTATCCCGGCGATGATGTGGTGGACATTATTGGCATTGACCGCTATGGAATCCTGCAATACCCGGCCATGAAGTACTATCAGTCCTTGTCCACTTCCTACCCCCATAAGCTCATCACTATGTCGGAGTGCGGCAATGGCGACAACAACGCTATGGCCGACTTGGACAAGATGTGGAATCGTGGCGCTCATTTCTCGTGGTTCATGACGTGGTATGATTATGATTATGACTATGACAACGGCAAGAGCGCAGAGCACCGCTACGCCACGGAAGTGTGGTGGAAGGATGCCTTCAGCCATGACTATGTGGTGACAAGGGACGAGATGAAGGCTCTGTTGCAGAGCAAATAACCCTTATGTGCTGAAACTTTCACTTAGGATATACTTGAACTAAAATGTACGATTATAAATGAGAATCAAGAAATCTATCGTCATTCTTTCCATGCTCTTTTCATGTCTTTGTGAAAACATGGACGTTGTCTGCGCAGCTGCCCAGGCAGATTCGGCAGTGTCAGAGCATATTATCCTTATAGGTCCAAAGACCATAGGGGGAGGCTGGAAAGACAACATCGTCGTCTTGCCACAACAGTTTGCTGATACCAAGGTCGGTGACATCATCAGAGTGTACACAGCCACGGCGAAAAGTTTCGCGCAGGGATGTTTCCAGAATCCTAAAGACTGGAAACCGGTCGCTCCGGAATATGCTTACTTCAACATAGGCCGCACCTTTTCACTCACAGTCACTGACTCCATTCTACCTCAGCTTCGTGAGCACGGTCTTGCCATTGGAGGCCATGACTATGTCATCGGCAAGGTGACGCATGTCCCGGCTGCACTTATCTCAGAGAAGACCTTGTGGCGAGGACCTTCTGTCATCATGCGCAACGATTGGAGCGTCTCGGCACCTGTTCGCAAGGACTTCCTTAAGGGCTTGCAGAAGGGAGATGTTTTGCATTTCCAAGTGAGCAGAGTGGCAAAAGGTGCAGCCATCAAGGTGATGAACTTCACTTATCAGGCCTTTAGTAAGGATGTCGATGGCGTGCCCATTGGCGCCGACGGACTCTTCTATCCTATAGAAGATGACGCGCAGTTAGCCGCTCTCCAGATTGCTGGCAATGACGGTACCGTCATGCGTGTCGGCGGAAAGGACTATCGCCTCGACAAGATCTCCGTGATTCGTCAGCAAGGCGGCATCGACCCCGATGTATCTCATGCACAGCGCGCTCCTAAGGAATATGCCTTACAGCTGGGTGAGCTCTTCTATGGTGAGAAGGTCCTTCCCTCAGACAATAGTGGATACCTCGCTCTCACTGCCGAGCGCATGCAGGATCTCACGGCCGAAGACTGTCTTGTCATCAGCTATAAAGGCTCGCAGCAGGGTGCCAGACTGTCCTTTCGTGAAAACAAAGGCGGGTGGCCCGACCTCAGTGGAAGCAAACAACCGGCATGGTACTCACTCGATGGTAATGACGTTGTGCTCACCCTCGACGAAGCCATGCTCGACCGACTGATGACTTCGGGAATGGTTATCACCGGCGGAGGCACAACACTCACGAGAGTCAGTATTCTGAAAGTGCAATAAACAATCATCTACTCAATATATCTCACGACAATCATCATCAATCAACTATCATGAATAATCGCATCTTCTTATGGCTGATGCTTCTCTTAGCAAGTGTCAGTCTCCATGCCCAACAAAAGCTCACGGGAACCATCACCGACGGCAGTACCAAGGAGCCGCTTGTCGGGGCTACTGTTCAAGTGCCAGGAACATCTCACGGCACCGTGGCCGACTTGGACGGTCACTTCACGTTTGAGTTGCCGGCCGGCAAGAATATTGTGCAGGTGTCTATGATTGGCTACAAGACTCAAGTGGTCAATGTCAAAGGCAAGCAAACCATCCAGGTTGCTTTGCAGCCTGATGCCGGTATGCTTGAAGAGACAGTCGTAATCGGTTATGGTACCATGAAAAAGCGTGATCTCAGTGGCGCTATGACACAGATTAAAAGTGAGGACATCATGAAAGGCGGATCGGCTGACGTGGCTCACGCCTTGCAAGGTAAGGTCGCCGGTGTGCAGATCTCACAAAACGACGGTTCTCCCGGCGCAGGAGTGAGTGTCACCGTGCGTGGTGCCAACTCGTTCTCAACCAGTTCACAACCACTTTATATCGTCGACGGCGTGCCTTTCGGTACAGATCCTAACAGCACACCATCCAGTGGCGCCAACAGTGGCAACAACCAATCCACGAGTCCCCTGTCGATGATCAATCCCAATGACATCGAGAAGATAGAGGTGCTCAAAGACGCTTCGGCCACGGCGATCTATGGTTCACGCGGTGCAAACGGTGTGATCATCATCACTACTAAACGCGGACAAAAAGGCGACGGACATCCCAAGGTGGAGCTTAACGCCAAATGGGGAATGTCAAAGATCGCCAAACGGGTGAAGACACTCGACCCCTATACTTATGCACTCTATCAGAACGAGAGCTACAACAATAGCCTGAAGTACGATGGATCTGTGTCTATCAATCTGCCCTATCCCGGCAAGTGGACATACACCTATATTAATGGTGAGGCTGACTATTCAACAGGTAAATATGAAGCAGCACCGGAGGACTATCTCAATCCTGGAACCTATACCGACGAGCACGGCAACAGCTATGTCGTCGAAGGTGCCAACTGGCAGGACCAGATCTATCAGACCGGCTGGCAGCAAGACTACAATGTCAGTGTCAGCGACGGCAGCGACAAAGGATGGTATAACTATTCCGGCAACTACACCAAGCAGGACGGTATCATCAAGAACACAGGTTATGAGCGTTATGGCATCTCCATCAACATCGGGCGCCACATCATCAACTGGCTGGAGATTGGCACGGGCAGCATCTTCTCCAATGCTGTCACTGACTTCCAACGCACCAACTCCGAGAACACCGGCATCATCCGCTCAGCTCTGATTTTCCCTCCGACCTATGGCCCCGGTGCTGCCACCGAGCAGCTCGACAACCTCAACTGGCTGGCTGCCAACCCAAAGGCATATATCGATGGTGCCAAAGACCAACTCAAGCAGATTAGCTGGTTCTCCAGTTCCTATCTTGAAGCCAAGCTCACACCGTGGCTGAAGTTTCGTCAGAACCTCGGCTTGGGTTACAACGACTCTCATCGTGGTACTTATTACGACCGTCATACCCAAGAGGGTAAGTCGCCCTACGACGGTAAGGGTGGCAAGGCTACCAGCATCTGGAAGAGTCTGACATCTGAGAGTATCCTCACCTTCGACAAGACGTGGGGTATCCACCAACTCAATGCCGTAGCCGGTATGACCTTCGAGAAAGGTACCGGTGAGACTACGGCCATGACCGTCACCAACTTCCCAACCGACTATACCAAGGACAACGACATGAGCCTGGCCATCGGCACGCCGAACATTGAGAGCAGCACTACCAAGCAGACGCTGGAGTCGTTCCTCGGTCGTGTCAACTACACGCTCATGGACAAATATCTTTTTACCGCCAGCATGCGTACTGACGGCAGTTCCTCTTTCGCCAAAAACCATAAGTGGGCAACTTTCTTCTCCGGTGCCTTTGCCTGGCGTGCCAGTGAAGAGAAGTTCATCCAGGACCTGAACATCTTCTCCAACCTGAAGTTCCGCCTGAGCTTTGGTCAGACCGGTAACCAGGCCATCGGCGCCTACCGCACCCTCACTGTGCTTCAGGCGGCTAAGTATCCTTACAGCGATTCTTTGGAGAGCGGACTCTCTACCATCGATTGGCGCGGACCTACGAATCCTAACCTGAAGTGGGAGACTACTGATCAGTTCAATGCCGGTATCGACATGGGCTTCATGGACAACCGACTGCAGTTCACCGTTGACTATTATCATAAGAAGACCCGCGACCTGCTGCAGACAGTTACCATCCCTTCCAGTTCAGGCTATAAGCAGATGCTTGTCAACAGCGGCAACGTCACAAACGAAGGTTTGGAATTCACGTTAAACTACGACATTCTTCGCAACAGTCCGATGAAGTGGAGTGTCAACGCCAACCTCAGCTTCAACAAGAACCGCATTGGCGGTCTTGACGGAGACCAGTTTGCCACATCACTTTGGTCAGCTGCCGACCAGGCCTTCCTGCAGCGCAATGGCAAGCCGATAGGCACGCTTTACGGATATGTTGAAGACGGTTTTTATGACAACATCGCCGAGGTGAAGACGCGTAAGGAATATGCCAACTATTCCGATAAGGAAGCGCTTAAACTTGTCGGTGAGGTGAAATACCGTGATCTCAGCGGCGACGGCAAGATCACGTCAGAGGACCGCACCATCATCGGTGACACCAACCCTGACTTTATCTATGGCCTGACCAACAATCTGACGTGGAAGAATTTCAATCTCTCGTTCCTCTTGCAGGGCTCTCAGGGCAATGACATTCTGAACTATAACCTCACCGACATCAAGATGGCCAACCTCGGTAACGTGACGGTCGATGCCTATAACAGTCGGTGGACTCCCGAGACCGTCGCTACAGCCAAATGGCCGAAAGCCACTTCCAGCTATACGCGTAAATGGTTGATGAGTGACCGCTATGTAGAAGACGGCAGCTATTTGAAGATGAAGTACATCACGCTCTTTTATTCTCTCAACAAGCCCTTCAAGTGGATGGAGCGCATGAATGTCTCTTTCACCGCCAACAACCTCTTCACCATCACAGGCTACAGCTGGTTTGACCCAGATGTCAATGCGGGAGGCACCAATGCTGCCTGCCCGGGTGTGGACAGCTATTCTTATCCGAGTGCTCGCTCCTTCGTCTTGGGACTCAACTTCGTGTTCTGATGAGAGTGTATCCAACATTTACCAATTACACCTTATTATTATATAAACAATGAGAAAACATATATTTATCATCGCCATCCTCCTGCTGTGCACCCTGGCACTGGGCAGTTGCAGCAGTTGGATAGAAGAGGATCCCGACAGTCTCATCACCGATGAGAAAGCGGGCGACAGCGACGATGCCGCTGATCAGTGGGTCACCGGCGTATACAGCAAATGGATCTACGACATGTTCTGCTGGGGCTATTTCCCCAAGGTGCTTGAGATGGATGCCGACTATATCAGCGGACCTGACTGGCTCTTCAACTCTCTTGGCGCCGGTAACTTCCAGGGCGACCCGCAATCTGTTGACGCTCTTTGGGAAGGTTGCTATGGACTCATCGGCCGCGCCAACCTTGCCGAGACGCATATTGCTGCCATGAAAAATATCTCTGAGGCTGTGAAGAACAACGCCATCGGCGAGGTGAAGTTCCAAAAAGCCTTCGCCTACTTCCTTCTTGTCAGAGCTTATGGGCCTATTCCCGTACAGTTCGAGCAGGAGACTACCGATCGCAATAAGCAGCAACAGCCCAGGCAGAGCATCGACTCTGTGTATAACTATATCACGAAAAGCCTTGAAGAGGCTGCCGGCATGATGTACAAGGATACCGATGCTGCCTACAAGGCTGGACATGTCTGCGCTGGTAGTGCTGCCGGACTGCTGGCCAAAGTCTATGCCACAGAGGCTTCCGCTGCCATGCCCGCCGGTACACAGATCACTGTGCGTACAGGAAAAGCTTATGAAGGTTCCGGCGACAACAAGGCGTTTGCACCGCTGGTAAGCCACACCTTCAGCAAGCAGACTGTCGCAGGATATGAGAATCTCGACGCGAAAGCATTGTATACAAAGGCTGCAAAATGGGCTAAGGCTGTCATTGATGGACAATACGGCTCGTACGAACTGCTCCCCTACGACAAGCTGTGGAACAAGAACTACAAGACTGCCTCTGAGTTTATGTTCTCCATTGGCTCTGTCAGTGGTGATACCAAGTACAAGAACAGTGTCCACAACCAGTATGAGGGCACGTTCATCTCAAAGGGCTCCGAGTTTATCCAGACTGGTGGATGGATCGGCTGCACCCGTCACTGGTATGACCTTTTCGACGATGACGACTACCGTATCACGAAAGGCGTGAAGCATCGCTGGCGTTACTATTATCATCAGGAGAAGAATCTTGGATTCTATTATCCCAACACTGATAAATACAAACAGATGGTGGCTGACAAGGTGGCTCCGTTTAATGATGGCGTCAACTACTATACCACCATGGACAACCAGTGTCTGGCTTTCACCACGAAGTACGAAGATGTCACCGACGGCTCCACCGAGCAGGCTGATGCCAACTGGCCGTTCCTGCGCTATGCCGACGTGCTGCTCATCTATGCTGAGGCCGAAAACGAATTGGGCAATCAGCAAGAGGCGCTGACCTATCTTAATAAGGTGCGCGAACGCTCCAACGCTCAGACCGGATGGCTCGAGGGCAACGGTGGGCTTGGCACCACAGAGAAGATGCGCAGCGCCATCATCGAGGAGCGCGCTAAAGAGTTTGCCTGCGAGGCCGACCGCCGTTGGGACCTCATTCGCTGGGGCATCTATCTCGATGCCATGAATGCACTCGGTGGCAGCGACGACAGTGGCGTGAACAAGTCACGCACCAGCCGTAATCTGCTTTACCCCATTCCGGCAGCAGAGCTCAACACCAATCACGCCATCAAGGGCAACAACCCGGGATGGAACTAAACCAACTTATCAACTAGGGTGTCCAGTTAGATGTTCCGAGAAACAGAGGCTGATATCACCCGTTGAG
>ERZ833963.3063-NODE-3063-length-14190-cov-9.864379_pt1 | contig 14190 bp, 15 predicted proteins | sample MGYA00519693_ERZ833963 | MGnify/ENA primary metagenome ERZ833963 (study PRJEB31850, sample SAMEA3708748) | human gut metagenome | biome: human gut; feature: human-associated habitat; material: faeces | place: China | collected 2014 ... | reverse complement strand
AAGAATAATTTCACTACTGAGCCAATTTTCTTTGCTATTCCGGACTAGATAGTAGCTTTATAATTTAATAGAAAAAATAAATAGCATTCATATTATTAGAATGTAGTTCTTCTGAATAGAACTACATTCTATATATGAATGCTATTTTTGACTTCGATTTATTTTTAATCAAAACCAAATAACAACTTGCCATGAGTTTCATTTATTTCGTTTTTCAAGTAAAATAGTAGTAATCATTTAAAAGGGGTTATATAATGTCAGGAATATTTATATCATTTGAAGGACCAGATGGAGCGGGCAAAACGACTGCACTTGAGAAGCTATTGCCACTTTTGAAGGAAAGAACTGATAAAGAAGTCGTTCTTTCTCGAGAACCCGGCGGCAGTATCATTGCTGAAAAAATCCGAAAAATTATTTTGGATATTCATGATGAAGAAATGGACCCTAGAACTGAAGCTCTATTGTACGCAGCGGCTAGACGTCAGCATTTAGTTGATGCTGTTTTGCCAGCTTTAGACGAAGGCAAGGTTATGTTGAGTGATCGTTTCGTTGATAGTTCAATTGCTTACCAAGGTGGCGGTCGTCAAATTGGTACCAAAGAAGTTACTGAGATCAATGATTTTGCTATCGATGGCCATTTGCCTGATTTGACAATTTACTTTGACGTGACGCCAGATGTTGGTCTTAGTCGAATTAGAAAAGACCACGAAGGTGCAATGGATCGTTTGGAGAAGGAAGCTTTGTCATTCCATCAACGTGTTTATGATTCATACATGGAGATCGTTAAGAATAATCCAGATCGAATCAAAACTATCGACGCTGCCCAACCTGTGGAAAAAGTCGTTGCTGATGCTTTAGATGTTATAATCAAGAGATTTCCCGATGTTTTTAATGGAGGAAAATAAATTATGAAATTAATTGTTGCAATTGTCCAAGATAAAGATAGCCAACACTTAGAAGCTAACTTAGTGAAAAACAATTTTCGTGCTACTAAATTGCCATCAACTGGTGGTTTTTTGAAAGCCGGAAACTGTACCTTCTTAATCGGTGTTGAAGAGGAAAAAGTTGACGATGTATTAGCTGTTATCAAGAAAACTAGTCATACTCGCTCACAATACGTTACACCAACATTCTTGATGCCAGAGGCTGCTTCAAGCATGGCTGATCCAGTTGAAGTTCAAGTCGGTGGTGCAACTTGCTTCATTTTACCGGTGGATAAATTCGTGAGATTTTAATAATGGAAAGTTTAGTAAAAGAACAACCGCGCGTAGTTCATGAGTTTCAAAAAATTATTTCTTCCAATATGTTGTCGCACGCGTATTTGATCGATAGTGCTTCATCAAAAGTCAGACAACAAATGGCAATTTGGTTAGCGCAAAGCCAATTTTGTGATAACTTAGTAGATGGAGCACCTGACCAAACGTGTCAAAAATGTCAGACGATTGCTTTAGGCGATAATCCTGACGTTTTAGAAATCAAGACTGATAAAAGAAGTATCGGTGTTGATGACGTTAAGTTTTTCAAAAAAGAAGCTAATATGGCCGCTACTCAAGGGAAACGTCGAATCCTGATTATTGATGAAGCAGAGAAGATGACCGTCCAGGCTGCTAATAACTTGTTGAAAACAATTGAAGAACCAGAAGGTAATTTGATGATTATTTTGTTGGCTGAATCTGCTAAACAGTTGTTGCCAACGATTCAATCACGTGTGCAAATTTTTCATCTTTCTAATCAAAGTAATGAAGATGAAATTGCAGCGTTAGTTAACTTAGGATTTAAAGAAGAACAAGCCAAACGTGCTTTAAGAGTCACTGATATTAAATACTTAGAGACTATTGACGGTGAAAAATTTCAAGCATATACCACAGTTATAACGAGTTGGTTGAAAGAAATTAATAAACAAAAAATAAATTCATTTGTGGATATACAGACTGACGTTATGCCGTTAGTAGAGAATAAGGATCAACAACATTTGTTTTTCGACATGTTGAATCAAATTTTTAGTGATATATTATCAATAAGGTACAATTTAGAAAAATCGACATTAACATCTGTGGATATCTTGTCAAATAAGAGTATTAAACGAGTTATCCAAATGTCAGATGATTTATTCACAGCACAACAAATGTGGAAAAGTAATGTTTCGTTTCAAGCTATTTTAGAAGATTTGTCATTAAAATTTGTGGATTAGTAGGTGAAATCATGGCAGAGAAAGATTTATATGATGAATTTGAGACAATCACAGATCAACTAAATGATATAAGTAAAAAAGTTTCTTTGCTTAAAGAAGAATTGTCAAAGACTCTAGAAGAAAAAGAAGAGTTAAAGATTGAAAACAAAAATCTTCGCAAGCATTTAGAAAAGATGGGTTATGAAGATAAGGATTTTAATGGTAATAAATTATCCTATTCACGATTAAATTTGGAAAGTTTATATCGCAAAGGATTTCATGTTTGCCAACAATTTTATGGAACTCATCGTAAGGACAAAGAAGAATGTATCTTCTGTACTAATGTCCTTTATGGAAGTAATAAGAAGAGTAAGAAAAAAGCAATTAAGAACAGATAAGGGGAGCTATTTGAATGAAGGAACAAAGAAGTTTTGTTGATAATTCGAAGGGCTGCCTTTTTTTAGTGCCAACACCAATTGGTAATTTAGAAGACATGACTTTTCGAGCTGTTAACACGTTAAAAGACGTCGATTTAGTTGCTGCTGAAGATACGCGTAATACCAAAAATTTATTAAATCATTTTGAAATACCAACAGAATTAATAAGTTTTCATGAACATAATACTGCTCAACGTATTCCAGAATTAATAGAAAAAATGAATCAAGGACTAAAAATAGCTCAAGTAAGTGATGCTGGGGCACCATCAATTAGTGATCCCGGTAAGGAATTAGTTAAAGCTGCTATCAAAGAAGAGATTCCTGTCGTACCATTGCCAGGAGCGACTGCTTCAGTTACAGCTTTAATTGCTTCAGGAATCAACCCACAACCATTTTATTTCTACGGATTCTTACCCCGAAAAGGTAAAGAAAGAACTCAAGCTTTAAATAATTTGGCTAATCGTGAAGAGACAACGATTGTTTACGAGTCACCTTATCGAGTAAAAAAAACCATTCAAGATTTGATTGACAATTTTGGTGGTGACAGACAAATCACTTTAGCTCGTGAATTAACGAAGATTCATGAAGCCTTTCTGCGTGGCAGTTTGGATCAAGTAGCTGCTTATTATGAGGAAAATGACCCTAAAGGCGAATACGTCTTGATTATTGCAGGTAAGCCTGAAGAGGTCGCTCAAGTTGAGTCTGACGACGATTTAGTAAGCTCAGTCGATAAATTGATAGCACAGGGATTAAAACCTAACAAAGCTATCAAAGAAGTGGCTTCACAAAATGGTTTAAAGAAACAAGAAGTTTATAATTTGTATCATGGAATTGGAGAAGAATAATCGTGACTGAAAAAAGAACCTTTTCAATCGAGATGGAAGTACCTTATTATTTCGTCAACTTTACCGGCGACATGCGTTTGTCAGCTCTAGTCGATGTGATGTTGTTGACGTCAGAAAAGCAGTTGCATCAAGCAGATATCGATAGTAGTGAAATGGTAAAGAATAACGGCTTAGGTTGGGTCGTGGTTCAATATCACATGGATATTGATAAGATGCCAAGACTTGGTCAAAAAATTAAAGTCACGACTCAAGCAACAAGTTTCAATAAGTATTTCTTCTATCGTGATTTTTGGATCGATGACGAAGAAGGCAACCGCATGGTCAGTGCAACGAGTGCCTTTGTCTTGATTGATATCAAACAACGTAAGATTGTCAGTGCAGCTGATAGATTGGATGATTTGTTTGGAGCAGTTGAAACTACCAAACTTAAACGTTTCAATCGGGTCAAAGTACCGGATGACTTTGATTTCCAACAAGCCCAACATATCGGTTACTACAATATCGATGTTAATAAACATGTTAATAATTCATATTATTTTGATTGGATGGTTGATACCTTAGATATCGATTTTATCGGTAGTCATCAATTGACTAGCATGGATATTAAGTACGACAAAGAACTCAATACGGAAAGCCAACCAGTCGCATATGCTAAACTAGATAATACGAACAATAAATCTATTCATTGGATAAAGAACGGTGACGTGCTGAACGTTATTGCTCAGTTTGAATGGAGAAATAAGTAAAATGCAAACAAAATACTTGTTTACAGAAAAAATAGTGCTATGATAGACGAGTACTAAAAAATTTGGAGTAGGATTCAAGGCGTTAAGTGCTGGTGGAACGGAATGTGAACACCGGACAAAGAGTTATCTCGCGATCTTGTTTCCGCATTCGCCACTTTATATACGTCTTAAGCCTATATCTGGTGGCAGCTCCGTCTAGGAGATGTCGATTATGAACAGTAGAAGTACAGTAATAAGCGTGCAAGAAGTCACTTGGATGGCATTGTTGATCGCAATGCAGATGGTGTTATCAAAGCTTTCCGTCGGGAGCAACACCTTGAAAGTCGGCTTTAGTTTCATTGCAATAGGATTATTAGGTTATTATTTTGGACCAGTGAAAGCTGCCATGGCAAACGTTTTAGCTGATGTTATCAGTAACGTTGTAATGCCATCGAGTGGTGGATTCTTCCTAGGATTCACTTTCTCAGCTTTAGTCGCTGGCGCAATTTATGGTTACATGCTTTACAACCATAAAGTAACAGTTTGGAGAAGTTTAGTAACAGTGCTTTTGATTACAGTAGTTGTCAATACTGGATTGAACACGATATGGATTCACATGATGACAAACGTTCCATATTCAGCATTGTTGATTACCAGACTACCAAAGGAAGCATTCAGTTTGGTTTACCAGACAGGGCTTTTGTATATCGTCCTTAAGTGGATTGATAATTCGAAATTTAATAAAATCGGCCAATAAGCGGTCGGTTTTTTTTTATCCCAAATTCTGTGTTAAAATAAATTCTATTAAGAATGAGGGATTAACATGAAAATATTAGCATTTGATACATCTAATAAACCACTTTCTGTCGCTGTAGTTAGTGATGGCAAGGTTTTAGCACAGATGGAATCCACTGAAAAAAAGACACACAGTGTAACACTTTTACCAGATATCCAAGCTTGTCTAAAAAAGGCTGGTTTGACTGCACAAGATTTAGATTTGATTGCAGTGGCTAAAGGTCCAGGCTCATATACAGGGGTAAGAATTGCCGTGACAGTAGCCAAAGTTTTGGCTGATACCTTGAATAAGAAATTAGTTGGAGTTTCCAGCTTGAAATTATTGGCAGCTAACGGGGATAAAGCACACATCCTAGTGCCATTGATGGATGCTAGAAATGACAATGCTTTTGCTGGAGTTTACCAAGTTAATCGGGATGATTTGAGAAATATTATTGAAGATCACCATACTTCAATGGCTAAGTTGTTTGAGTCATTACAAGATTACAATCAAGATCAACTTGAATTTATCAACGCAACGCCAAGATTACAGGAATTAATTCAAAATCAATTTCCCAAAGCAAAAATTATTATGAGTGAAAATTCATTGCCAGATGCATCCAAGTTAGCTCAGTTAGCTGAAAATACAAAACCTGTTGAAAATATCGACGATTTTGTACCAACTTACTTACGTTTAACTCAAGCTGAACACGATTGGTATGCTAAGGGACATAAGGACGACGGCAATGTTTCCTATGTTGAAGAAGTTTAAGAGTTTTTTTACTAGTAATAAAACTCCGAAATTTGATTTTGAAGAGAAGGTAGTGACGGTTGAAGATCAGAAGTTTGTTTTGAGAAAAGCAGTTCAAACTGACGATATTCAATATATGCAAATTCAAGAGACCATCTATCCCATTCCGGTTCCATGGCCTATCGATATTGTAAAAATGGAGATCGACAACAAAAATGCCTTATATTTGTCACTTGTTCATCGAGAAAAAGTTGTGGCATTTATTGGTATTTCTTTGAGTGACAAGAGTGAATCGCACATTACTAATTTGGCAGTTCACGTTGATTATCAAAATATGGGTATTGGACATTTGTTGTTGAATCAAGCCTTTAGTTATTGTCGCCAGCGTAATTTTGAAAAAATGTCATTAGAAGTTGACGTTACTAATAAGCCAGCTTTGGCATTATATGAAGCTTTTGGTTTCAAGACTAAGACCGTTCATAAAAAGTATTATTTTAGAAATCATCACGACGCTTTGGAAATGATGGTTGATTTGTAAGGGAGATTACTGTGAAAAAAGATACATTAATAATGTCATTTGAAAGTAGCTGTGATGAAACTAGTGTCGCTGTTATTAAAAATGGTAAGGAAATATTATCAAATATAATTGCGACCCAAATTAAGAGTCACCAACGTTTCGGAGGCGTGGTACCAGAAGTTGCCAGTCGTCATCACGTTGAAGAAATCACTAAGTGTATCAATTTGGCTTTAGATGAAGCAAAAGTTAGCTATGAAGATTTGGACGCTGTGGCTGTTACTTATGGACCAGGTTTAGTCGGAGCTTTGTTGATTGGTATCATGGCTGCTAAGACAGTTGCCTTTGCCCATAATTTGCCATTGATCAAAGTTAACCACTTGGCAGGACACATCTATTCAGCCAATTTCGTGACTGAGTTGCAATATCCATTCATGTCCTTGTTGGTTTCTGGTGGACACACTGAATTAGTATTAGTTACAGCTCCCGGAGTTTTCAAGACTCTTGGTGATACTCGTGACGATGCTGTTGGAGAAGCTTATGACAAAATTGGTCGAGTTCTAGGAATCAACTATCCAGCAGGTAAAAAGGTTGACCAAATGGCCGCTGTTGGTAAAGATACCTTTGATTTTCCACGTGCCATGGTGCAAGAAGATAATTTGGACTTCAGTTTCAGTGGTTTGAAGAGTGCCTTCATTAATACCGTTCACCACGCTGACCAAATTCATGAAGAATTGAACAAAGATGACCTAGCTGCAAGTTTTCAAGGTGCCGTTTTGGATATCTTGAGTAACAAGACTTTCCGTGCTCTAAAGCAACATCCAGTTAAGCAATTGATTGTTGGTGGAGGAGTTTCAGCTAACCAAGGTTTGAGAAAACGTTTGGCAAAAGATATCAAAGACAAGAATTTGGATATGGAATTAGTCTTTCCACCATTGAGACTTTGTGGTGATAACGCCGCAATGATTGGTGCTATGGCTCAGATTCAATTTGATAAAGGCGACTTTGCGGAATTGGATTTGAACGCTGATCCTAGTTTAGATTTTGATATGGAATAATTTATAGGGATGCTATCGAAGTTTTTATCGATGGCATCTTTTTTTGTTTACGCCAATTTTGAAGAAAATATTGTGATATATTCTAATCAGCAATTTTTTTAATTAAGACTCAGAAGGGTGTAAAAATGACAGACAGGATCAGTTTAGGATTAGATATTGGTGTTGCCTCAGTTGGATTTAGTGTATTAGATATTGATAAAGGAAAGGTGATTGAATTAGGAGCTAGGTTGTTTAATGCGACCGTTGCCGCTGGAAACCAAGATCGTCGTGATATGCGCGGTTCCAGAAGATTATTGAATCGGAATAAACAACGTCGAAAAGACGTAAGTAAATTATTCCAAGAATATGGTTTATTAGACAATTTTGATAGGGATAACTTCCATACAGCATTTAATAATAATTGGAATCCTTATGAATTGCGTGTTAAAGGGTTGACTAAACAATTAAACAAGGAAGAATTAGCCGATAGTTTGTATCAAATTATTAAACGTCGAGGAATCAGCTACGCTTTAAAAGATGCTGATGCAAATGAAGATGGAACTGATTATTCATCAAGTTTAAAAATCAATAGTCAAGAATTAATTGAAAAGACTCCAGCCCAGATTCAATTACAACGTTTGAATGATTACGGCAAGGTTAGGGGTAAAGTGATTGTTGGAGACGATATTGATGACCAAAAAGTATTGCTGAATGTTTTTCCAACGAATGCTTATGAAAAAGAAGCAAGACAAATCATTGCCACTCAGCAACAATTTTATCCAGAGATTTTGACTGGTGAGTTTGTAAAAGAGTACTGTCAGATTTTGACAAGAAAAAGAGATTACTTTGTTGGACCTGGTAATGAGAAGTCTCGAACTGACTATGGGATTTATAAAACCGACGGTCGTACCTTGGATAATTTATTTGAGGAATTAATTGGTCACGATAAAATTTATCCAGATGAGTTAAGAGCTTCGGCGGCATCTTATACTGCACAATTATTCAACGTTTTGAATGATTTGAATAATTTGAGAATTTTGAGTTATGAAGATGGCAAATTAACTCAAATTGATAAAGAAAAGATAATTGCGGAAATTAAAAATAATACGACAGTAGTAAACATGTTGAACGTTATTAAAAAGGTTACAGGTTGTCAAAAGGATGATATTAAAGGATTTCGTCTTAACGAAAAAGATAAGCCTGAAATAAGTTCGATGCCTATATATCGTAAAGCTCATAAAGATTTTCTTAAAGTTGGTATTGATATCACTGATTGGCCGATAGATTTTATTGATCGTTTGAGTTTTATTTTGACGTTGAATACTGAGAATGGAGAAATCAGAAAACAAATTAACAAACGATTAGTTCCTGATTTTGATTTCCTGAATGATGACTTGGTTCAGTTGATTATTGATAATAAAGATAGTTTCGATATCAAGACTAATAACAAGTGGCATCGTTTCTCATTGAAGACTATGAATAAATTAATACCAACAATGATTGAGCGTCCGGTCGAACAAATGACTTTGTTGACGGAAATGGGTTTAATTAAAAAGGATACTAAGCGTTTTGAAGGTAATAAGTATTTGCCTTATAAAGAAATTGCCAATGATATCTTTAATCCAGTTGCTTCTAAATCTGTACGTGAGGCTTTGAAGATTGTTAATGCAGTATTGAAAAAGTACGGCCATATTGAATACATAGTTATTGAAATGCCACGTGATAAGAATTTGGATGAAGAACGAAAGCAAATTGCAGATTTTCAAAAGAAAAATAAAAAGATTAAAGATGCAGCATTCAATGCTTTTGTTAAAGCGGTTGGCAGCAAAAAGAATGTAAAGATTGCTCTTAGTAAAAATCGTAAACTTCAGATGGGAATTCGTCTGTGGCATCAACAACAAGGCATTGACCCCTATAATGGTGAAGAAATTAATGCAAATGATTTAATCAGTAATCCCGATAAATTTGAAATTGATCACATTATTCCACAATCTATTTCTTTTGATGATGGTATCAATAATAAGACATTGTGTTTTGCCTCAATGAATCAAGTTAAAGGACAAAAAACACCATATGAATTTTTGAATGAAGGTCATGGCCAAGGTTATGCTAAATTTAAGGCCATTGTTAGTAAGAATAAGAACTTTAGTAAAGCCAAACGGGATAATTATCTTTTTGAAGAAAATGTTAGTAACATTGAAACTAGAAAAAGATTCTTATCACGTAACTTAGTCGATACAAGATATTCTTCTCGAGTGGTACTTAATAGTTTGCAAGAATTTTTCCATGAAAAATCTGACGATACTAAAGTGACAGTTATTCGGGGTAAGTTCACATCTAATATGCGTAAACATTGGCATATTGATAAAACTCGTGATACGTTCCATCATCATGCTATTGATGCTTCAATTATTGCTGCTACACCATTCTTGAGAATGTGGAAAAAGGGAAGTACGATTTTCCCAACTAAGATCAATGAAACCTCAATTGATATCGAAACTGGCGAGATTTTAGACGATAAGAATTTCGATAAAGTGATGTATGAGGAACCATATAGTGGATTCATTTCCGAAATCATGAATGCTGATGATAGAATTAAATTCTCACATCAAGTTGATAAGAAGATGAATCGAAAAGTTAGTGATGCAACAATCTATTCCACACGAATTGGTAAATTGTCTAAGGATAAAAAAGACGCCGAGTATGTTGTGGCAAAAGTGAAAGATATTTATAGCGTCGATGGATATGAAAATTTCAAAAAAGTCTACAAAAAAGATAAAACTAAATTTTTGTTGTACAAGTATGATCCTAGGACTTTTTCTGAATTAGAGAAGATTGTAATTGACTATCCGGACAAAATTGAAAAAGTACAGACAAATGGCAAAATTAAGGCTGTAGATATTAGTCCGTTTGAGCTGTACCGAAGAGATAATGGGATGGTTAGGAAGTATTCAAAGAAAACTGGGCCAGCTATTAAACAACTTAAGTATCTTGACAAGAAATTAGGCTCACATATTGATATCACACCGAAAAATGCTAATAATAAACATGTTGTTTTACAGTCATTAAAGCCTTGGAGAACAGATGTTTATTTGAATCATGAAACTGGTGAATATGAAATTATGGGAATCAAATACTCTGATCTAAAATTCAATAAGAATGAGGGATACGGGATTAAGAAAGATAAGTATTTAAAAATCAAGAATATTGAAGGCGTATCAGAAAATTCTGAATTTATGTTCAGTCTGTATCGAAAAGATAGAATTAAGGTTCAAGATATGGAAACAAATGAATCAGTGGAATTGTTATTCTGGTCAAGGAATTTCTCTAATAAAAAGTACGCCGAATTAAAACCGATATCTCAAATAGATAATGATAAAGTCTTACCAATCTATGGAAGGGGAAGATTAATAAAAAGATTAATACCAAAAAATTGTAAGATTTGGAAGGTAAATACAAGTATTTTAGGTGATACATATTATCTTGAAAAAGAGTCAAATTATCCACAAAAAATTCTTGATTAATCATGATGGTATGGTATTATTTTTACTTGTAAGGGACGCCTTATGCGTATGTGCGCACATACGGTTAAAGTTTTACTGTTTTTAAATTCTTTAAGATCTACAAAAATAAGGATTTATTCCGAATTTACCACCTATTTTAAGTAATAGGTGGTTTTTTTTATAAAAAATTTGGAGGAATGTCTATGGCTTGGAGAATTGTTCATATCAAGGAAGGGGATGTTCTAAGACTTCGTTTAGATAATTTAGAAGTTTTGAAGCGAGATAATAAAGTCTTTATTCCGCTATCCGATATCACGATGGTAGTTTTGGAAGGTAATCGAACCATGTTGACGACCAAATTAATGTCACGGATGAGTCAGAGTAATGTTGGCTTGGTAATTTGTGATGATAAGTATTTGCCAGTAGGAATCTATTTGCCTTATGGACAGTACCATCACTACTCTAAAAGAGTGATTAAGCAATCTTCTTGGAGTGATGAACAAAAAGGAATCATTTGGCAAGAAGTTATAGGACAAAAGATGCATAATCAATTAGCTTTTGCCCAATACAGTGGTGTCGAAAACGAACGTTTAGAATTGATGGAGGATTTGATTGATGATTTGCAAGTTGGTGATACGACTAATCGTGAAGGACATGTAGCTAAAGTTTATTTTGATTCATTATATGGCAAAAGCTTTACTAGAAATGACGATTGTTTGATTAATGCAGCGATGAATTTTGGTTATGCAATACTCCGTTCTTGTATGGCTCGAATTGTGGTTGGCAATGGTTTGGTCACGATGCTTGGTATCTTTCATCGAAATGAGTTTAATAGTTTTAACTTAGTTGATGACTTAATGGAACCTTATCGACCGTTGATGGATTATTGGGTCAATGAAAACGTGCTAGATGATAAAGAATACTTGAGTTACGAATCGAGGTTGAAAATTATTGAATTTATGAATCAAAAAATCAGAATCAATAATAAGAAGATGACGATTAATAATTCGATGCAGGAGTACGTTCAAAGTTTCATCAGTGCTATTGACGAAACTGATCCTAGTTTAGTTATAAAGATTGGACTAAATAATTTTGTGGGAGAGGAAAGTTGAAATATCAAAATATGAGAATGTTATGTATGTTTGATTTACCTGTTGATACTCCGCAAGAACGTCGTCAATATCGTATTTTCCGTAAAGAACTATTGAGAAATGGTTTCACAATGTTGCAATATTCTGTCTATTATCGTGCGGTTCAAAATCGTGCTGCTGGTAAAAGATATGAAACGGCCATTAAAAGCTTTCTACCCGTACATGGAGAAGTGAGATTAGTTTCGGTCAGTGAGAAGCAATTCAATGATATGCAGATCTTAGTCGGTTCTAGAAGTAATCAGGAAACCATAGTCGGCAGTAAAGAGTTGGTGATCATATGATTTTAAATATTGAATTAGAAAATCAGAAGTTCCTGGAATTGAATTTTGAAAATGAAATTTATATTACTGGAGAAAATCGTCAAAAAATTTGGCAAGTTTTTCGTAGTTTGTATTATTATTTCAACAAAAATCCAAAACTGACAACTAATGTTTATGGAGAGAATAAAATTGAGATTACTTGTGATGATGAAGCTGTTTCAATAAAGAATACTTTGCCGTTTTTTATTCATAATCGAGAAAGTATTTATCAACAAATGCTTTATAAGAAGGACACGCTACTCTTTGATTTCTTGAATAGTTTTGAAAATGATTTAGAGATTGATCGTTCAATTGAGCAACTAAATGATGAGTTATTGAAGATAGAAATTTTGTTACAACAACATCTAGATAATTATTCTAATAATCTTCAAAGTGAATTTTTGAATTTTTCTTATGCGGATTTACTTAAAGCCAAGTTATTTATGGGTTATAAAGAAAACGGATTAGATTATCCATTGGAATTCATGGATACAGAATTATTATTAGATGAGTTTTTGAACTTTTTGAAGTTTCGATTGGAGAATACGGGGCTGCCAGTTTGGTTGATACTTTATAATCTAGATAGTTTTATTAGTTCTAAAGACATTGAGTCACTTTTAATTGAAGTTAAAAAGTTAGTAAGAGAATACGATCTAAAGTTAATTTATTTGGGAAATGATTTGAATAATGTACCGCTTGATGCTAGTGAAATGGATAATGTTGTAATATCTACCAATGAATTTCATCAGTTGTTACCAATTGACGAACTAATAAAGTCGATTCAGTTATATTATCCAAATGATTTGCAGTTATCAAAAGATGAAATTGCACATTCTTTAAAGAGAATTTTTTCTTTGATTGGAAGTACTGAAAAAGTTTTTATATCTAATCAAGATTTGGTATTATTAAAGGTAATGAATGAGATTTTAGGATATGAGACGTCATATGATTTAAGAACTCAATCGTTAACAGATGCAGAAGCCAAATTTTTGGAAGATTAATTGACGGATTAAAATTTTGAATTTGAGGAGGACATGGGTATGAAGACAAAGGGAAAGGGCGTGAGCCTGTCTCAGCTCTGGAAGCGGAACGCGGTGGTGGCCGCCATCGCCTTGTTCGTGTGCGCGGCGGTCTATCTGAACTGGAACTACGAGCAGGAGACGGCGGCGGGAAAGACCCTGGGGGAGTCCACCATGGTGGACGGACAGACGGAGGACCCGCTGGTGGGGGCCTCCGGCACTGCCGGACAGGAGGACCCGACAGCGGGCACGGGTGAGGCGGGGCAGACGTCCTCCTCCAACAGCTACTTCGCCACTGCCCGCCTCAACCGCCAGCAGGCCCGGGACAGCGCCCTGACCCTGCTCCAAGAGGCGGCTGCCGGGGAGGATGCAGACCAGACCATGAAGGACCAGGCCAACGACACCATCCAGGCCATGGCGGACTACACCGTCACCGAGGCCCAGATCGAGAACCTGGTAGTAGCCAAGGGCTATACGGACTGCGTGGCCTTCATCGGGGACGAGAGCGTCAGCCTGGCGGTGGCCGCGCCGGAGGGCGGCATCACGGAGGCGGACACCGCCCGCATCGTGGACATCGTCACAGAGGTGGCCGGCTTCACCGCCAGCCAGATCAAGATCATTGAGGTGGAGTAGAGACGCGCGGGAAAACAGGATAAGAAAGAAGAGGGGAGCGCTGCTCCCCTCTTCTTTCTTATCTGATTTCTGCTGGGTGAGATGTCTCTATAGATCTCGCTATGTGTTGATTGAAGCAGAGAGACATGATAAAATAAGAAAAATTTGTTTTTCATCCCGCGTATTGCAGCATAATCGAAAGAATAAGAAATTTAACTTGTGAGAGAGGGTAGATCTGATGTTTTACAAATCAGTTGTCGTGGAATGTTCTACCGGTACAGAAGACCTGGCAAAGGCTATCGAAAAAAAGGCGGAAGAAATGATGAAGAAGGGTACATATAAATTGGCAGCCA
>ERZ833963.3060-NODE-3060-length-14198-cov-38.147918_pt1 | contig 14198 bp, 11 predicted proteins | sample MGYA00519693_ERZ833963 | MGnify/ENA primary metagenome ERZ833963 (study PRJEB31850, sample SAMEA3708748) | human gut metagenome | biome: human gut; feature: human-associated habitat; material: faeces | place: China | collected 2014 ... | reverse complement strand
GGTCAAGCACCTTGCCGACCATTCCAGCGACTTTATGAAGCAGTTGGAAAAGGCAAAGTCCGCCCACGCAGGCAACCGTTCCGAGTGTGAGACCAAGCTTTCTGCCCTGCGCAAGGAGCAAGCCGAGACGCAGCGGAAGATCAATGCACTGATCGATTCGCTGGCTGACTTCAGCGACAGCACCGCCGCAGTCCACCTGAAAAAGCGCATTGAGGAGCTGAACGGTCAGGATGCCGCCCTGAGCTCCCGCATCCGGGAATTGGAGAGCCTCACCGACAACGGTGTTCTGGGCGGCATCGAGTTTGACGTGATGCGGCAGCTGCTGACCGTGTTCCACGACAACATCGACGATATGACCGTGACGCAGAAGCGTGCTGCCATCCGCACGGTGGTGCGCAAGGTAGTATGGGACGGCAAGGTGGCGCATGTGGTGCTCTTCGGTTCACCGGAGGATGAAATCGACTGGACCACCTTCCCCGTAGACCCGGAAGAGGACGACAACGACCCCGAGGGCGGTGGAGATGGTTCCGATTCTCCGTCCGGCGTTCGCTGGGGTGAGGATAGCAAACGAGATCCGGATGCAGTTCCGGCGGGAGCGCAAGAGCGGCAGCACCGTTTCCCTGCAAGAAACACTGGAAGCGGATGGGGAGTCTGCCCTGACGCTGGCGGATGTGCTGCAGGACAGCTTTTGCATGGAGGAATGCTGTGAGAAGAAGGCAGACCTGCTCCGGGTGCGGCAGCTGCTGGAAACGCTGCCTGCGCGGGAGCGGCAGATTCTGCTGCTGCGGTACGGGCTGGCCGGGCAGCCGCCCCTGACCCAGCTGGAAACGGCACAGCTGCTGGGCATCAGCCGCAGCTATGTGTCCCGTCTGGAAAGCCACGCGCTGTGCCAGCTGCGCCAATATTGGGACAAAAAACCGGCGCAGGAGTGAAACATTTCTCCTGTTCCGGTCTCGGAATCCTTATTCGGTCAGCGCGCTTGCCTGGATCTCGTCCAGCTGCTCAAAGGTGTACAGCCGGCTCAGCGCCTCGACCAGCTCCTTTTTGGAAAGGCGCGGCGGCAGGCCCAGTGCATTCAACAGCTTTGCCTTACGCTCTGCGCTGCCCGGCTTGCCGGAGAGCCCCCATTCGTACAGGTCCGTGTAGGTGATCTGCCGGCCTTCCGGGCGGGCAGGCGCTGCGCCTGCCTCAGCCCCGAGGGCATCCCGCAGAGCCTGCAGAACGATAGCATCCTCCACACCTTCCACCCCCAGCAAACCTTCCTTGCCGGGCTGCTCCTTGCGCTTTTCCTTGCCATGAATGGCGGGCACATAGGCCTGCACCACGTTCTTTTCGCCCACCAGATTCGTGATGTAGTTCCGGATGCGGAAGCCCGCCGCATCCGAATCCGTCAGCAGGATCAGCCCGTTTTTCTGCGCCAGCGCTTTGAACAGCTGCTGGCGCTTTTTGTCTTTGTAAATGCCAAATCCATCCGTCAGCAGGATCATGGCATCGGTCAGGTGCGCAAGGCGGGCGGCATCGTATTTGCCCTCCACGATCAGCACCCGGCCGGTATGGATCATTTCATTCTGCATCATCGTCCACTCCCTGCCATGGCCAGCCGGCACAGCGCCGTTTCCAGCAAGATCTGCTCTTCCACCGGCTGGCTCTTCAGGCTCTGGTCCAGCTCCAGCAGCACCTGCAGGCAGGCTTCGATTTGCCCCAGCGTATAGTGCGACGCCGTTTCGGCCGAGCGCTTGAGCCGGTAATCGCTGCCCTTGTAGCCAAAGTCCTTGAACACCGTACTGTAGTTCTTTTTGCGGGCCGCGCCCAGCTTGACCCGGTACAGATCCACATAGCTGCCGATCATGGCCGCCGTGATGGCAATGGGCTCCTGCTGCAGGCGCAGAAGGGTCTGCAATTTCTTGCAGGCACCAGTGGCGTTTTTGGCGGTGATCATGCGGATCATCTCAAACACATCGGCTTCCAGGCTCACGGTGCCCATATCGGCCACCATGGCAGCGGTCACGGTCTGGTAGCCGGACAGCGCACAGAGCTTGTCCACCTCGTTTTCCAGCAAAAATGGATCCTCGCCACAGCGTTCCAGCAACGCAGCAGCCGCGCCGTCCGGCAGTGAGGTTCCCTGTGCCTTTGCCCGGTCGATCATCATAGTCTTGAGCTCAAAGGGCCGGGGTTTGGCCAGCTCTTCAACGTAGCCGATGACCTTGCACTGGGCAATGAGTTTCTGGGCCGATTTTCCGGCCTTGAGCTTGCTGCGCTCCAATGGGAACACACTGCCCAGCACCACCACCGCATTTTCCAGGCTGGCCAGCGTACTGCACAGCTCGTCCAGATCCTTTGTGCCGTATGCGCCCGGGTCCACCTCCGGCAGCACCACCACGCGGCGGGTGCCAAAAAAAGAGATGGTGCCCGCCGCCATGATCAGTCCTTCGATTTCCGGAGCCGCACCGTCCAGCACGGTTGCGTCCTCATCACTGTCTGCCGAGAGAACACGGACAGCCGCGTTCACCGCCTGCCGCACTAGATACCGCTCTGTGGAATAAAAATAGTACACCGGGCAGCCTTTGTCGGCCAGCTGCCGGAGTTTTGCCTCGGTCGCCAAACCGTTCTCCTCCCTCTGCTGTGAATGGTAATATACTTTAACGATTGTTATTGTACCACACTCCGGCCGGATTGCAAAGCATCACTCTGCCCGCCAGCCGCCGGAAGGGCGCAGGCTGAGGGAAGCATATACCGCTTCCCCGCCCTGCATCCATTGGTAATGATCACTCCGGCTCAGCAGCTGTTCCCACTGCACGGCCTCCGGCTTTGCCGGAGATGCCAGCAGCCACTGCGCCCGGACCGGTTCGGCCAGCGTCACCGTTCCGCTCACGGTCACGAACTGCTGCTCCCCGATGGTCAGCCGCACAAGGCAGCCGAACCGGGTACGCAGGGTCTCCACCGCTGCGGTCTGCGTCTGCCGGGTGACGGCGCTTCCCACCGGCTGCACTGCCACTCGGCACATCGTCCGGGCAGGCAGCGTGCAGGCATTTTCCGGGTCCAGACGCAGATCTGCCAGCAGTTCCACCGTGGTCACGCCCCGGCGGGCCAGCTGGTTTTCCACCGCCCGCTGAGTGGATGCCCCACCCCGGAACAGCACCACGGCTGTGTGATTCTGGCTGACCACCACCGCCGGGCTGTTGGCACTGCCCACAAGGTCGACGTGCACCACATCCCGGCACAGGGCGTTGCCCACGCCAATGGCAAGGACGGCCGTCATCAGGATGCCCGGTACAGCCACCCGCAGCCGTACCTTCCAGACATGTGCCAACCCGCACAGAGCCATCAGCAGCAGACAAACAATGGCTGCATAGTTTGTGTCAAAATACAGCCCCGCGCCAGGCTTGGCGCTGACCCACACGGCCCAGCGATTCAGCAGGCTGGTCAGAAATTCCGCCGCTTTGCCAATCATCGTATATAACGGCCCGGCTGCCGGGACCAGCCCCGCAAAAGCGGTGCCAAGGCTCAGCAGAAGCATGGGCTGCACCAGCCAGAGCACCGCCACGCCGGAAGCCACCGCCCACAGGCTCACGCTCAGCCCCCGCAGCACCAGAACTGGAAAGGTCGCTGCCGAAGCACAGACCCCGATGCACACCGTCTCGGTCAGGCTGCTGCGGACATGTCGCAGGATGCGCTGCAATACAGAGGGCTTTTTCTTCCGGGTCGCGTGCGCTGCAAAGAGTGCATGCAGGTGACGGGAAAGCTCCGCACCGGCCAGTGTACCCAACACAGCGGCAAACGACAGCTCAAAGCCGATATCACACACGGCATAGCTGTTGCGAGCGGTCATCAGGATGCCCGCCGCCGCCAGTGAGGTGAGGGCGTCCGATGCGCCATAGATCCACACACCCAGTGCGCTGACCCATACCGCCACAGCCGCCCGGCAGACAGAAGGCGTAAAACCGGTGACCCCTGCCAGCAGCAGCGCCAGAAAGGCCGTAAACAGCGCCTTGACCCGGCGGCTGCGATAACTGCGTTCCCGCCTGCGTCGGCCGAACACCGACCCGAACACGTTCCCGCACAGGATGGACACATGCATCCCGCTGACCACCAGCACATGGGAAAGGCCCGCACCCCGGTAGGCGCTGCGCAGGGCGGAAGAAAGATGGTTCCGGTCACCCACCGTCATGGCGGCCAGAACCCCGCCGGCATCCTCGTTCATCTCACCGCGCAGGCTGGTACTGAGCCGCTTTTGCAGGCGGCCGGTGCGCGCCCGGAAGCTGCTGCTTTTGCCCAGCCGGGCAAAAGCCTGCGGCTCCCTTGCCCACAGTACAACGCCGTCGGCAAAGAGGGTTGTACGGTCGGCAGGCTCCGGCGCTTCCAGTGCAAAGCGCCCCTCCACCCGCTCCCCGGCTTCACAGACCGGCAGGGTATCGCATTCCACCCGGAACTCTGCCGCCCGGCCGTTGACCCGTTCCACCCGCAGCACCGCATCCACGATACCCGGATAATAGGATGCCGACACCGATTCCACTTCTGCCGTCAATGCTACCGTCTGCCCGGCGTATTTTTCCAGCGTTTGTTCCAGACGGGCATTGGTATGTCTCGCGGCAGCCAGCCCGGCCGCCGCACCCAGCAGCAGGCAGAGCAATGCTTTGCGGGTGCGGTCCGGGATGCACAACAGCAGGCAGACGGCTACAAAAAATGCCGCAAACGGCACAAAGAGTTCCGTTTGCGGCAAAAAATCGCATACTAACGCAACACCCAGCATTCCGGCGCAGAATACGCAGAGCGGGCGTCGCATGGCGGCTTAGTGGAAGAACAGGGGCAGCGGCTCCAGGAAGATGATATCCTTGCGCTCTGCTGCGTCACCCTCGGCCAGAACAGCAGCCTGGCCCACGATGGTGCACTGGGTCTGCTCGGCCAGTGCATCCAGAGCTTTCAGCGAACCACCGGTGGAGATCACGTCGTCCACCACCAGCACGCGCTTGCCGCTCATCTTGTCCAGCTCCTTGCGGTCAATGACCAGCTTCTGCTTGCCGGCGGTGGTAATGGACTGATCTTCCACCACAACGGGGTCCGGCATATACAGCTTGACGCCCTTGCGTGCACAAACGTAAGGCTTGCCGCTCTGACGGCTCATCTCGTGGGCCAGCGGGATGCCCTTGGCCTCTGCCGTCAGCAGGATATCAAACTCCGGGCACTTCTTCAGCAGCTCGGCGGCAGCGGCCACGGTGAGCTCGGCATCGCCCAGCATGATGAAAGCGGCAATATCCATGTGATCGTTGACCTTGCAGATGGTCAGCTCACGGGTCAGGCCTGCAACGTGCAGGGTATAAGTTTCAGCCATAATCAAAATCTCCCTTTCGTATCGGAATCAGACAGGCAGTTTTTCGCCGCCCAGAACATGGAAATGCAGATGCTTCACGGTCTGGCCGGCATCCTCACCCACATTGGAGATGATGCGGTAGCCATTTTCCAGCCCCTGCTCCTTGGCCAGCTTTGCGATGACGGCAAAGATGTGGCCCAGCAGGGCACCATCCTCCTCCGTCAGCATAGCGGCAGAAGCAATGTGCTTTTTAGGCACCACCAAAAAGTGCACCTTGGCCTGGGGGTTGATGTCGTAAAACGCCACCACCTGCTCATCCTCGTACAGCTTTTTGGAGGGGATCTTGCCCTCTGCGATCATGCAAAACAGACAATCTTCCATGGGGAACACTCCTTCCTGCTTCTACATAAACGTCCTAGCCCTTTCCGTCACGACGTGAGCCTTGAGAGGGCTAGCCCGTTTTATTTTTTAGCCCAGGGCCTTCTTGACGATGGCACCCACAGCAGCCAGTGCCTCGTCGATCTTGGTCTCGTCCTTCAGGCCAGCCATTGCAAAGTCCGGCTTGCCGCCGCCCTTGCCGCCGGCGATAGCAGCCAGCTCTTTCACCAGCACACCGGCCTTCAGGCCCTTTTCCTGTGCCAGCTTGTTGACGGTGACAGCCATAGTGATCTTATCCTCGGCCTTGCCCACCAGCACAGCCACCACAGGGTTCACGGCCTTGTCACGGATGCTGTCGCACATACCGCGGAGGGTGTCGCCAGTGGTACCGGTAAAGTATGCAGAGGCGATCTTCACGCCGTCTGCTTCCTCGGCATTATCGAACAGGCTGTCCACCTTGGAGGCGGCGATCTTTGCCTTGAGCTCTTCCAGCTCCTTGCTCATAGCCTTGTTCTCAGCCATGACAGCCTCGGCGCGGACAGGCAGTGCAGTGACATTGTTAGCCTTCAGGGTATTGGCCACGTTGTGCAGCATAGCCTCCTGCATGTTGGCGCGGATCAGCAGGTTGCGGCCGGTGACAGCCTCAATGCGGCGGATGCCGGCGGCCACGGAGCTCTCGCTCACGATCTTGAAGCCGCCGATCTGGGCAGTGTTCTTGACATGGGTACCGCCGCAGAACTCGGTGGACCAGCCCTCGATATCAACGACGCGCACGACCTTGCCGTACTTCTCGCCGAACAGAGCCATCGCACCCAGCTTCTTGGCCTCCTCCACAGGCATCTCCTTCACGGTGACGTCCATGGACTCGAAGATCTTGTCGTTGACGATCTTCTGCACACGGGCCAGCTCCTCGGGGGTCACGGCACTGAAGTGGGTAAAGTCGAAGTGAGTGATGGAGGCATCCTGGTAGGAACCAGCCTGGTGCACATGATCACCCAGCACCTCACGCAGGGCAGCCTGCAGCAGATGGGTGGCGGTGTGGTTGCGGGCAATGGCCATGCGGTATTCCTTATCGACCTTTGCGGTCAGGTGGTCACCCACCTTCACGATGCCGCTTTCCAGCATACAGGTGTGGACGTAGTAGCCCTTGGGGGTCTTTTTCACGTCCAGCACGCGCAGGCTGCAGTCGGCACTGGTCAACACGCCGTGGTCAGCGGCCTGGCCGCCCATCTCGGCGTAGAACGGGGTCTTGTCCAGCACCACCAGCACGCCTTCCTTGGCCTGCTCGTCGGTAGCAATGGCGTCGGTCAGGGTCTCCTCGTCGCTCAGGGCAACCACCACGCTGTTGTCGTTCAGGGTATCGTAGCCGGTGAACACAGTGGGCTCGGCGGTCAGGCCGCCGAACAGATCCTCGCTCCAGCCGGAAATGTTCTTTTTCAGGCGCTCGGCGCGGGCGCGCTCCTTCTGCTTCTTCATCTCAGCGTGGAAGCCTTCCTCGTCGATCTCCAGGCCCTGCTCCGCAGCGATCTCCTTGGTCAGATCCAGGGGGAAGCCGAAGGTGTCGTTGAGCTTAAAGACGTCCAGGCCGCTCAGCAGGTTCTGGTGGGCCTTTTCCAGAGTGTCGATCATGTTGTTCAGGATGTTCATGCCGGCATCGATGGTACGGGCAAAGTTTGCCTCTTCGGTGCCGATGACCTTCTTGATATAAGCATCATGCTCGCGCAGCTCGGGGTATGCACTCTCACTGGACTGGATAACGGTCTCCACCAGGTCCACCAGGAAGGGGTGGTCGATGCCCAGCATCCGGCCATGACGGGCTGCACGGCGCAGCAGGCGGCGCAGCACATAGCCGCGGCCCTCGTTGGAGGGCAGGATGCCGTCGGACACCATGAAGGTGCAGCTGCGGATGTGGTCGGTGATGACGCGGATGGAAATGTCGGTCTTGGGATCCTGCTTGTAGGTCTTGCCCGCGATGTGCTCCACATGGTGCAGCACGCTCTGCACGGTATCCACCTCAAACAGGTTGCCCACGTTCTGCATCACGCAGGCCAGACGCTCCAGGCCCATGCCGGTATCAATGTTGGGGCGTGCCAGACGCTCGTAGTGGCCCTTGCCGTCCGCGTCGAACTGGCTGAACACCAGGTTCCAGATCTCCATATAGCGGTCGCAGTCACAGCCCACGCCGCAGGTCGGCTTGCCGCAGCCGTACTCGGGGCCGCGGTCAAAGTAGATCTCGGAGCAGGGGCCGCACGGGCCGGAGCCGTGCTCCCAGAAGTTGTCTTCCTTGCCCAGACGCACCATGTGATCCGGGGCGATGCCCACCTTCTTGGTCCAGATGTCGTAGGCCTCGTCGTCCTGCTCATACACCGAGATGTGCAGGCGGTCCTTGGGGATGGCCATCCACTCGTCGCTGGTCAGGAACTCCCATGCCCAGGGAATGACCTCTTCCTTGAAGTAATCCTGGAAGGAGAAGTTGCCCAGCATCTCAAAGAAGGTGCCGTGGCGGGCCGTGATGCCCACACGCTCGATATCCGGGGTACGGATGCACTTCTGGCAGGTGGTCACACGATGACGGGGCGGCTCTTCCTGTGCCAGGAACCACTTCTTCATGGGAGCCATGCCGCTGTTGATCAGCAGCAGGCTGGGATCGTTCTTCGGCACCAGCGGGAAGCTGTCCAGACGCAGATGGCCCTTACTTTCAAAAAAACTCAGGTACTTTTCGCGCAGTTCATTCAAACCGGTCCATTGCATAAGTTTTCTCTCCTCAATTGTCCTTGGCGTTTGCACGTCAGATTTTTATGATGTTATGGCAGAGGGGCAGACAGGCGCAAAAAACAAAACAGCCTCCATCCCAATCAAGGGACGAAGGCTGTGCTGCTCAAAACTCCGTGGTACCACCCAAATTGCAAAGGATAAATTGTCCCCTGCCGCTTTCGGCGCGTTAACGCTGCGCAGCGTCCGGTTTGCATTCGCCGGAAGCTCCGGGGTGGCGCGAAATGGACCCGACCGGAACGCCTTGCAGCCTGCGGGCGTTCTCTCTGGACGGTGGTGTGTACATTTCTGGCCCCATCATTGCCATCTGTCATAATTTCACATCACACAAGACGGGCACTCAGCCCCCTTGCGTACAGCTAAATTATAGCATACGCAAAACGTTTGTCAACGGTTTTGAGCAAAATTTACGGCACCCAGATGCGGTCTGCACGGGTTATCTCGCCGTTTTGGATGGTCACGGTCGTGTTTCCTGCATTCCACCCATAAGCATCTTCTTCATTGCTCATTGCATCACAAACCGTCCGATCTCCCTTTACGATCACTGGGTCGGCTTCAAAGTCTGCTGCACCGTCCGATAGTTCGATATCGTCTGCCATAACAAGTTGCTTAACCACTCCAACTTCATAATAAGCGGGATAATCATCCCATGTCAGAGTCCGGTAGTGGTCATCCTCTTTGCATAAGTCAATACCACCTTCTTCTATTCCACCGTTGATGGTCACATAGTTGTTTTCTCTCTCAACGCTTTCCACTGTTAGGGCTGTAATTTCCTCTGTCCCGTTTAGATGTGTTATAATGGTATCTCCTTCGCTCAATGCTTCAATATCTGCGGCTGTGTACCGGTCATAGTCGTATACAACAGCATTGTTGATGGTATTCTTGCGTTCACCGACCCATACTTTATCGCTTTCAAAGCTGATGTGATAAGTGCCATCCGAAAGTGGGTCACTCAGTAAAACACCTTGCATTGGGTGTACTTCCGTTTTTTGCGCCTCCGAAGATGTCGTGCTTGCCGTGGAAGCCGCTGTGCTTCCAGCCGTGGAACTGGACGCCCCACAGCCCACCATTGTTATTCCAATAGCCAAAAGCACAGTAAGTGTCACTATTTTATGGTTCCATCTCATACGAAAACCTTCTTTCTCTTGCTTGACGGAACGTTTCCGTTCCGCTACAATAAAAACGAATCAAGAACCCATTCTATTGCGACTGATTTTAAGATAGAGAGGAATTTCCCGTGAAAATTTTAAAAGTAAAGTGTCTTGCCCCTACCCGGCTGGACAATTATCTGACCCAGCAGTACCCCGCCCTGACCCCCGGTCGCCTGAACAAGGTGCTGCGGGAAAACAAGATCAAGCTCAACGGCAAAAAGCAGCCGCTTTCCACCCGCGTGATGGCGGGCGACGAGATCAAGCTGTTCATTCTGGACGAAGTTCTGGACGCCGACAAGCGAGTGGAGGGCCCGGCGTGGAAGAACGCCCGCGGCCCGGCGCAGGTGGTGTACGACTGCCCGCAGATCCTCATCGTGAACAAGCCCGCCGGCCTTTCCGTGGACGGCCCGGACGATGACACCCTGCTGAACCGCGCCCTGCTCTACCTGAACCAGCAGGGGGAGTACAAGGAGAACGACCTGTACACCCCGGCCCTGTGCCACCGGCTGGACACCGGAACCAGCGGCTTGGTGATCATCGCCAAGACCCCGGAGGCCGAGGAGCTGTTTCTGGCCGCCATCAAGAACCGTGACGTGCAAAAGACCTACCTCTGCGTCACCTTCGGCCGCCCTGTGCCGCCGGACGCCACCCTGGGCGGCTACCTGCTCAAGGACGCCGACCGCGGCATCGTGAAGATCGTGGAGGACAAGCAGCCCGGTGCCAAGGAAGTGGAGACCCAGTACGAGACCATTGCCGTCTCCGGCCGTCTGGCCCTGCTCAAAGTAAAGCTGATCACCGGCCGCACCCACCAGATCCGTGCCCACATGGCCAGTATCGGCTGCCCCATCCTGGGCGACAGCAAGTATGGCAACAACAGCGCCAACCGGGAGCTGAAGCTCAAGTATCAGGCCCTGTGCGCTTATGAGCTGACCATGCCCCGCTTCACCCAGCCGGATTTTGCCTTCCTCAGCGGCAAGACCTTCCGCGCTCCGAAGCCCTGGTACTACAACCAAGTGCTGGACGGAACACTGAAGTAAGACTCAAATCAACAGACAAGGCCCCGTGTGCATCAGCACACGGGGCCTTGTTTTGATTCAAGCAAATTTTATGCCGGATAATTCAGGGTGTCCAGCAAGGCGTTCAGGTAGTTCTGCGGCATGGCACCGGTGCTCTGGGCACACAGCAGATAGGTGGTGGCACCGTGCTGGAACACGGTGTACTGGGCCGTCACATTGCCTGCAGCATCCTTCACGCTGTAGATCTGGTAGACCTGACCGTTGGCTGCGGTGTAATCTGCCTTGGCATACGATGCACCCGGCGCGGCAACCGACTCCTCCACCGCAGCTTCATCGCTGCCATCCCAGCGGGTGCTTGCCGCAAAGGTCAGCGACACGGCACCGTCCGTGCGGTACTGGTTGTACATGGTATTGGTGATCTTCTGGGACGGCTTGAACGAAACCACCACATTGTCCGTCCCGCCGCCCTGCGGAAGGGCATCAAAGGTGCTGCTGGACACAAACTTCATGCCCAGCTGGCTTTCAGCATCCGCACGGCTGTTCATGCCGATCTCCACCACGCTATTGCTGGTGCGGCGGGCCGTGGTCTTGACCTGCGCCTTCACGTCTGCGCCGATCTTGGCGGAATCCTCCACGGCAGGCATCTGCAAACGATAGCTCAGACGGACATTACCGCCGCTCTTATCCACGCTGCTGGCATTCACAGCCCATGCGGCCGGGCACAGCAGCGACACTGCACAGGCGACAGTGAGCAGCAGACCCGCGATTCTGCGCATCTTCATAAAGCATTCTCCTTTCGGCGGGGGCACCGGAGCGGTGCCGCCATACTTTTCCAGTTTTAAAATAGCAAGAATATGCGCTGCTGTCAAGTGGCAAATCAACTAAAAAGTTGGAATTATTTTTAGAGATTCCGCCTGTTTCCTCCCCGCAGCCACGCAAAAAAGGCAGTGCACCGGAACCCCGGCACACTGCCCTTTTTTTCTTTTTCAGCCCGTCGGTGCGGTGGTCAGGAAGCAGCTTCCTGCACCACCACATACACGCCTGCCGGCACACAAGCCGCCCAGGCACCGTCCTTGTCCAGCCAGCCGAATTGCTCACAGATATGATCAGGGCACTGGCTGTCCAAAAACGCGATCGCGCCATCTTTTACCTGCAGGTGGACCACATAGTCGCCCACATCATACAGGTAATCATGATCTTCGTCCAGCGAGAGGGTCTCAGATGCGCCGCTGCCAAAGTCAACGACTGCTTCCAGACCCGTGCCCTTGCTGCCGCGGGCCGCGCGCCAACCAAAGTACAGCGCCGCTGCCACGGCCAGCACCACCAGAGCAAAGATCAGGTTCTTCTGCCACGGCTTCCAACGCTTTTTGCCGGAAGCTGCGTCAGTTTTTTGGGTCACGCTCATGCAGCGTACTTGCTGGCAGCGGCACCTGCAATGCGACCAAAGACGGTGAAGTCAGCCACAGCGTTGCCGCCCAGACGGTTTGCACCGTGCACACCGCCGGTGACCTCACCGGCTGCGAACAGACCGGGGATCACGCTGCCGTCAGCCTTCAGCACCTCGGTGTTGGTGTTGATCTTCAGGCCGCCCATGGTGTGATGCACACCAGCGGTGACCTTGATGGCGTAGTACGGAGCGGTGTTCAGGGGGTTGGCGAAGCTGGTGCGGCCGAAGTCGGGGTCGTTCTTGGCCTCAACGTAGCCATTCCAGGTGTTCATGGTCTCGGCAAAAGCAGTCTCATCGACGCCCATGGCCTTGCCCAGTTCCTCGTAGGTCTCACCGGTCACGGTGTAGCCCTTCTTGATGTAGCCCTGGATGACGCTGGAAGCATCGACCATAGCCTGATCGACCACCAGCCAGCTGTAGCTGCCGGTCTGAGCGATCTCAGCAGCAGAGACCACGTCACGGGTGCCCACTTCGTCGATGAAGCGCTTGCCCTCGGCGTTGATCAGCACGGCACCGTCGCCGCGCAGGCCCTCGGTGATCAGGGCAGCGGTGTTGGCTTCCACGGTGGGGTGAATCTGGATCTGGTCCATGTCCACGGTGTCGGCACCGATGGCGGTGGCCATCTCAATGCCCTGGCCCTGAGCACCAGCAGCGTTGGTGGTCATAAAGCCCTTCAGCTCCGGCTTGTACTTGACGACCATGTCCAGGTTTGCGCCGAAGCCGCCGGTGGTCAGCACCACAGCCTTGGCATTGACGGTGACGGTCTCACCGGAAGCACCGGTAGCCTTCACGCCCACGGCAGCGCCGTTGGCATCGGTCAGGATCTCGGTAGCGGTGGTGTTCAGCAGAGTCTGCACACCAGCCTTATCGCAGTTCTCCTGCAGCAGGGGGATCATGTAGGAGCCCACAGAAAGGGTCTTGCCCTCAGCATCCACAGGGCGATGGATGCGCTTGACGGAGGCGCCGCCGAAGCTGGAAACGCTGTGCAGGGTAATGCCGTGCTCGTCCAGCCAGTCGATGGCGTCAGCGCTGTTGGAGCACAGGGTCTCCACCAGTGCGGGGTCGTTGAGGCCCTTGCCGCCCACCATGGTGTCCAGCTCCATCAGCTCAACAGAGTCGAAGTAGCCGGTGGGGTTCTTCTGATACTCTGCCCACTGCTCGGAGACGGTCTTGGCCAGAGCGGTGATGGTAGCGTTGTCGGCGTACTTTTCAGCAGCAGTCTTCAGGGTCTTTTCCACGCCTGCGGACTCGCCGAACTCGTTCTCGTCCTGGTACACGGTCTTGCCGGCGTTCATGCCGCCGGTGGCGCGCACGGAGTTGCCGCCCACCATGGGCTGGCTCTCCAGGATCACAACGCTCTTGCCCTCAGCAGCAGCGGTGATGGCAGCAGTCATGCCTGCGCCGCCTGCGCCCACAATGGCAACATCTGCGTCAATGGTGGAATCCTCAGCCTTGGTGTTCTCAGCCTCGACTGCAGTCTTGTAGTCATCGGCGTTCAGGCCGGCAGCGGTCAGAGCGGCGGCTGCAGCCTCCTTGATGGCATCGGAGGTGATGGTTGCAGTGGCCACGCCGTCCACGGCAATGCTGCCGCTCTCGGCAATTGCGCCGGGCAGCTGTTCCAGAGCCATGGTGCCGATGCCGGGGGTCTCATCCTTGCCCTCAGCGGTGCAGCCGGTGATCTTGCCGTCGGTCAAAGTCAGAGTGACGGTAACATCGCCGCCCATACCCTTGGCTGTACCGGTGAACTCGCCGGACACGCCTGCGGTGGAGGAGGCAGACTTGCTGCCGCAGCCGAACAGGCTCAGGGCCATGACGGATGCCAGCGCAAGCGCAGCCACTCTCTTGCGAATCTGATTCTTTTTCATTGTTTCTTCCTTCTTATTTTGGGTTGCTTGTATTCGGATATCTATCAGCAAAAAAAGGGGAGCTGCTCATTCGGAAAGCAGCTCCCCCTCGCTGAAACTTAGGAAAGACTTAGGCGTTAGCCTGAGCTGCAGCAACAGCGCATGCAACGGTAGCGCCGACCATGGGGTTGTTGCCCATGCCGATCAGACCCATCATCTCAACGTGAGCGGGCACGGAGGAAGAGCCAGCGAACTGAGCATCACCGTGCACACGGCCCAGAG
>ERZ833963.3043-NODE-3043-length-14303-cov-3.384545_pt1 | contig 14303 bp, 13 predicted proteins | sample MGYA00519693_ERZ833963 | MGnify/ENA primary metagenome ERZ833963 (study PRJEB31850, sample SAMEA3708748) | human gut metagenome | biome: human gut; feature: human-associated habitat; material: faeces | place: China | collected 2014 ... | reverse complement strand
GATGGTTGACGTCGTTCCAATACTCGCGCGGCAAGATCTTAAGCAAGTCCTGCTCGGTCTTAAGCGGCTCTTTCTCATGCGTCTTGGGCGAGAGCTTGAGCCGGTGGGCGATACGGTTCACATGCGTATCCACCGCGATGCCGTCCACGATGCCAAAAGCGACGTTAAGGACGATGTTGGCGGTCTTGCGACCCACACCCGGAAGCTTGACCAGCTCTTTCATATCCGCCGGCACCTCGCCGCCGTAATCCGCGACGATCATCTGCGCCGCTTCCACGCAGTGCTTGGCCTTGGTCTTGTAGAACCCCAGCGACTTGATAACCTCGGCCACCTCCGCCGCGGTAGCACCGGCCATGGCCTGAGGTGTGGGCCAGCGCTCAAAGAGTGCAGGCGTCACCTTGTTCACCTGGGCATCTGTTGTCTGCGCCGACAGCAGAACGGAGATAACCAAGCGGAACGGACTCGCATGGTCCAAAAAGCACTCGACGGGGCCGTAGCGCTCGTTCAGGCGCCGGCACGTCTCGATGGCGCGCTCGCGCTTTGCTGCATTGGTTTCACGCGGCATGTCTTCCTCCTATCGTGGCCGTTCTATCGCGGTTGCCCCCACGCCAATCATCACTCCTCGCCCCGCGCGGATTCCTGGTCCAAAAGCGCAACGGGACCAAAGGCGCCTTCTTCTATTCCCAGCAGGGTCGCCGCCTCATCTTGATCCTCCATTGCGGTCACGGACCGCAGCTTGCGCTCTATCACGTTGGTACGCGTGTTGATGATGCCGTCGACGGTCTTGCCCGCCGTCTCAATCTGCTTAAGGGCGCGGCGTAGCTCCGCTTGGTACTTGGGGAACTCCGCCTTGACCGCGGCGAGCACGCGCTGGATCTCGTCCGCACGCTTTTGAAACGCGAACGTCTGGTAGCTCATCTGCAGGCTGTTGAGAATGACGGCCATGGTGGAGGGACCCGCAACGCTTACCTGGTAGTCGCGCTGCAGGGTCTCGATAAGGCCGGGGCGATCGACCACCTCTGCATACAGGCCCTCGAACGGCAAAAACAGGATAGCGAAATTGGTGGTAGCGGGCACGCTTAAGTATTTGGACGAGATATCCTTGGCCTCTACCTTGATGCGCTGCTCGAGCACGCGACGCGCGGACTCCACAGCGGCGGCGTCCCCCGCCTCTACGGCATCGCGAAGATGCTCGTAGGCGTCACCGGGAAACTTGGAGTCGATGGGCAGCCAGATGGGTTCCGCCCCCTCCTGCGGCAGTTTGACGGCGAACTCCACGCGGTCGGCGCTGCCCGGCTTGGTCGCCACATTTTGAGCGTACTGCTCCGGCGTGAGGATATCCGCCAAAATGGCCCCCAGCTGAACCTCGCCCAAAATACCGCGCGTCTTGACATTGGAGAGCACGCGCTTGAGGTCGCCCACGCCCGCGGCGATGCTGCGCATATCGCCCAAGCCGGTATAGACCGCTTCGAGCTGCTTGCTCACTTCTCGAAACGAGGCGGACAGGCGGTCATTCAACGTGCGCGAGAGTTTTTCATCCACCGTCTGGCGCATGCGGTCGAGCTGGGTGGCGTTGTCTTGGCGAATCGCCTCGAGCTGGCGCTCCACCGTGGCGCGCACCTCGCCCAAGCGAGCATCGACCACGTCGCGGTTCTTGTCCAGGCGATCCGCCGTGTCGCGGCGAAGGCCGTCCACGCGCAGGCCCATCTGGGCGGACTCGCGCGCCAGGCTCTCATAGCGCTGCTGCGCGGCGGCGCCCTCCGCGGCGGCCCATTGCGCGATAGACCCCACGCCCGTCGACGCCTTCTCTATCGACGCCTCAAGCGAGGCCATGCGTTGTGCCAGAAGATCTTGCTGGCCCTGCTCGCGGCGAAGGCGAACCAGCAAAACCACGCATCCGCAGCTCGCACCGGCGGCGACCAGCGCCAGCAGGGCGACCGCGAGGAGCAACCCGTTATCCATCATCGTCCCCTCTCCGTTCTTCCCCTACACGCGAACAGCCAGGTTATACCACGTGGCGAACACCGCCATGAGCACGGCGACGCCGGCGCAGGCAATGGTCCATTTGCGCTCCGCGGCGCAATACTCATCTGGCGACATGGTGGTGAGCACGCGCATGTAGCCCACATAGTTCGCCATGCGCGCATAGAAGAACATGAACGCCAGCGTTCCGGCAAGCGCCAGGGCGGCAAGCAACATGCTCGCCTGGCCGTGAATCGCCTCCCACAGCAGGTTGTCGACCATGAGCCACATGGGGTAGACCACCACCGCGAACACTTGCCCGTGGCCAGCGCCCCAAATGGGCGGCATCAAGAAGGCCCCCCAGTTGAACTGGGGAATATGATAGATGGGCTTATCTACGGGCAACTCCATGATAATCGCCATGTCGCGGCGCCGATGCCCGTGGGGGTCGGCAAGGCTCTTGTCCAGCTCAACAAAGCAGCGGCAAGCCTTGCAATACCCAACCAGCCTCATGCCGGTGCGGGCGCGCGGAGTGTCGCGAGCAGCACGCTCGAGCGATGGCGCCGGCGTGCCCTGCTCCATCCGCTTCACCTTGCTGACCTTGTGTCCCGTTTTCTTTGCGCGCTTAGCCATAACCCACGCTTTCCCATACCGCGACCCATATACGTGCAACCCAGTGTAGCAGCGCGCGGCCGTGCGGGTCATGACGCTGCAAGGGCCCCCGCCACAAAGCCGCCCATGCGCTCTAGCAGCGCCCCCAGCAGCCCGAGAAGTTCTTGGGGCGATGCGCCGTTAGCGATGCACGCCAGCGCGTACGCCGCGATAAACACCACCACAAGCGCTACAGGGAGCAGCAGCACAAAGAGCACCATCTTGAGCATGCCGGTCACTTTGCGCCTGCGGGCGCGCTGCTTGTCAAACGCGAGCTCGCGCTGATAGCTGTCCTGGGCAACCGAATACGGCTGCGCGGCGCGCGGCTGGGCGGCATAAGACCGATTGCCGGGACGATGCCGGGCAACGGAGTCCGGCTCATCCAAATCAAGCGAAGCGGCCATGGTCGACGCCGCACTATCCTGCACGCGAGCGATATCGCGAGCCGGAGCGGCGGCGCGCACGTAGCGCCGCTCGCGCTCAAGGCGTTCTGCAGCGCGTTGGGGCGTTTCGATAAACAGATTCATGCGATGCCTCCTTATGACGAGGCATGCGCGGTAAAAGAGGGTTCTCTAGGTGTACCCCCTGGGACACCGAGCCATTCACTCACTTGGCAAGGAGGCAAGGCAGCGGCCAATGGCATCGTCCGCTTCATAATCAGGCATCCCCGGGTACGCCAGATCCAAAAGCTGCTGCGCCTTGTCTGGGCGTTCCGCCGCATCAATCCCCGCCGCTTCCAAGGCGCCCTTCATATAGTCGTGAGGGTTGGCTAGCTTGGCGCGCGTGTCTCCCGCCTCGCGCCAGCGATCAACGGCTTCGATCCCATATGCCCGCTCGAGATACCGCACAACCATGCGCGCCACCGGGCCAACGGCCGCCTGCACCTGCGGGGACAGTCCGCGCTCCAACGCACCCGTACCCATGTCGACCACTTGCACGCCAAAGCAGTGGCCCGTGCACGCAACGCCCATAAAGGTCGCCGCCGCCAGCACATCTGCAAAGCGCACCTCATGAAGGGACGTTTTGCTGGTAGACACTCTCATGTCCGCAGGGTCAAAGGAAAAGATGGTTCCCGGCGCCGCGCCCGTGCCGTCGAGCGCATCGACCACCACCGCAACGTCGCACTCCTTGAGATCAGAGACGATACCGTAGCCCATAACGGCGCGGTCGAGCACCGTCACGCCCAAGGGAAACCGATAGCGATCATCCAGATAGCGCGCCACCGCCGGACCAAAGCCATCATCCAGCTGATATTCATTCCCCACGCAAATAATCGCGATACGGGGCGCGCTCGTCGCCGCCGGCACCGCCATCACAGCCTCCGCATCCGTCGCCATGGGCGCTTCCGGAGCATCCTCCCCATACACTTCAGCCTCCATCTTATCCACGCACCTCTTCTCTAACGCTGCCAGCTTACCGCACCGCGCCAGGAAAAAGGGCCCCGGCGCACGTGCCGAAGCCCTTATTTGTCCTCATCCACATGAAACGCGGTGAGACACGCTATTTCTCAAAGCCGTTGTGCTGGGCATCGCCCGTGCTGATGGCCTCGTGCTCGACCACGCGAGCTCGGTCGACGGCGGCGCGCTCTTCGCTCTTGAAGGTCTCGCCGCAATCCGGCTCCTTGCCCATGCCATCGAAACCGACGATGTTCATGGTCTCGGGATCGTAGACCAGACCCGGCGTCTCTTTCCAGAAGAAGATCAACGTCGCGGGGGATACGCCCTCGATCAGCGACAGGTACACGTGGATGCACATGAACGCTAGGAAGCACCACATCATGAAGTAATGCAGGATGCGCACCTTCATAGCGCCGCCCATGAAGTTGAGTCCAACCTCGAAGATGGGCCAGCCGGCGGTGGTGCCCCACAGGCAGAATCCCGTGTAGCCCGTAAAGAAGATCAGCAGCGGAATAAGCAGGTAGACGATCTTTTGCGGAACGCCCAGCTTAGCCGCGATGGGGTGCTCCTTGCGCAGGAACAGATAGTAGCTGATCCATGCCCACAGCTGGTGCTTGTTATCGCGCTGGGGCAGCCACGTCTTGTAGTCCGGAACAAGCTCGCGGGTACCCGGCGCCGGAGCGCTCTTGATGAAGAACGCCAGCACCATACGGACCACGCAGTTGATAAGCAAAACGATGCCGCAGAAGATGTGCAGGCCGCGAGCCATGGTCATCACACCGCCAAAGAGCGGGTAGTGGATGTAGAAACCCGTGAAGATCAAGAAGATCATAGCGACCAGGTTGACCCAGTGGGTCACCACAAAGGGCAGCGGATGCGCCTCGCGGTAGTGGGCCATATGCGCCATTTACATCACCCCCCAGGGAGACGTGACGGTATGGAAGCTCTTGCCCGTGGCGGGTTCGGTCACATGGCAGGCGCATGCGGTGCAGGGGTCAACGCTGTGGACGATGCGAACCGCGTCAAGCGGCTTGTCGATATCGGTGACCGTGGTGCCCAGCAGCATGTGCTCCAGCGGACCGGGGTTGCCCTTGCCATCGGTGGGAGACAGGTTCCAAGTAGACGGGATGATCTCCTGGTAATGGGTCACCACGTCGTTCTCGACCTTCTCGGTATGCAGCAGGGCGCCGCGCGGAGCCTCCCACAGGCCCAGGCCCTCGCCGGTGGTGCGGGCGGCGGGCGTGTAGCACTCCGCCTTGTCGTCCGCCATCAGCTGAACCAGCTCGTTGAAATTCTGCTCCATGACGTCACAGACGTAGTCTGCCTCAAGCACGCGGGTCAGCAGGCGGCCGGCGACGCAGTCCAGCTGTGCCATGGTAAGACCGGTCTTTGCCAGGGCGTCGTCCATCAGCTTCACCACGGGCTCAACGCCGCGCACGTAGGCCGCCAGCATGCGGGAGATGCCGCCTGCCTCATAGGCCTCGCCGTCGTAGCGAGGCGCCTTGCACCAGGTGTACTTGTTGCTAAAGTTCTTGCCGTCCTTGGGCCACATGGGGCGCGTCACGCCGTCGACCGGGTTGAGGGGCGCATGGTTCTCGTAGAACGCGTGGGTCACGTCCTCGGTAATCAGGCTCGCATCCACGTTGGCGATGGTCATGGTGCCGTCCTCGTTAAGCGTCACCATGCCGGCGGGCAGGTAGCGACAGTTGAGTTCGCGGCTTTCATCGTCCAAAACGCCAAAGGAGACAAAGCGGCCCTCGCCCTTGCCCATGCCCACCAGGTTGGGATACTTCTCAACGATCATGAACATGTCCGGGATCATAGTTCCCTGAATCCACGTCTTAAGCTCGCGGATGCGGAAGATGATCTCGTCCAGCTTCTCCGGCGTGGGCACAAAGGAGGTGCCGCCGGGGATGGATGTCATAACGTGGGGCATCTTGCCGCCGATGATGGCGCAGATCTGCGATGCCTTAGCCTGGTAGTCGATGCCCTCGAAGTAATGGGCGGTGCCAACCAGGTTCTCGGCGGGCGTAAGGTGGAACGCGGAAGCGCCGTCGGCGTCCTTGCAATCAAACCAGTTGCCGGAGAAGATCGACAGCTGGCCGTTCTCGGCAAACGCCTTGAGACGGGCGGACAAGCCCTCGAAGTCGGCACCGGCGGTGCCGTACTTGCGGCAGACCTCGTAGGCGTCGGCAGGGTTGGCGTTCACGGCATCCAGCGGATTGATGTAATCCAGACCCGCCAGGTTGTAGAACCACAAGATGGTGGAGTGCAGGATCTGACCGCCCTCGGAAAGGTTGCGGATCAGTCGCGCGGCGCTGGGGATCTTGATGCCGTAGGCGTCCTCGGCAGCGAAGCACGACGTGTGCACATGCGACACGGGGCAGACGCCGCAGATGCGCTCGGAAATAAGCGCGGCATCATAGGGCGTGCGGCCCACAAGCGCGTTCTCAAGGCCGCGATACAGGTTGCCGCAGCTCCACGCCTCGGTGACCTTGCCGTCCTCGACCTCCATCTCGATAGAGAGGTGTCCTTCGATACGGGTAATGGGATCGACAACAGAGCGAGCCATTACTCATCGCCTCCCTTCTCGGTGGATTCGCCTGCGGACGAGGATCCGCGGCGCTTTTCGATCTCAGCGGCCTCGGCAGCCTCGTGGGCGGCCTTCTTAGCGGCGCGCTTCTTCTTCAAACGGTCGATGTTCTTGGGCTCCAGGCCGCGCTCGTCCAGCTCGTCATAGAGCTTGGCCGCGCGCTCGCCAGCCTGGTGCGCCTGCTCGGTGCCGTGCTTGACGTCCCAGCGGCGCTCCGCCTCAAAGTCCGCACCGCCGTCGACGCGGCCGGTCAGCTTCATGCCGACGCCGTGGACAACCAGCGCGGCAACAATAAGACCCGTGCACGCGGCTGCCGCCAGCGGGGGCTGGAAGTGAAAATCTCCCAGTGAAATGTTGCGATGGCGCTTGAGGAACGGCGTGTTCTCGTCCACCCAGTTGCGCTGGGGATGCATGGGGTTGATGACGCCGCAGCCAATGCACGGAGCGCCTGACTCCACGCACCAGGAAACCGACTGGTTCCAGCGCGTCACCGGGCAAACGGTAAAGGTCTGCGGACCACGGCAACCCAGCGGATACAGGCAGTAGCCCTTAGCCTCCTCCGCGCTGCCAAACTGGTAGACAAACTCGCCGTTCTCAAAGTGACCGCGGCGCGGGCAGTTGTCGTGAACGGTCTGGTTGAACAGCGCAGCGGGCTGGTTCTTGCTATTGAGCTTGGGCAGGCGGCCCATCAACGTGTACTCCACAATGACGGCGACCAGCCACTCGGGGTTAGCCGGGCAGCACGGAATGTTGACCACCGGGGTGGAGATTCCCTGCTCGGAAAGGAACTTCTGAACGCCCATGGCGTGCGCGTCGTTGGGACGAGCGGCCATCCAACCGCCGTCGCAGGCGCACGAACCAAGCGCGATCACGGCATCGGCATGCTCGGCGGTCTCCATAAGGGAGTCGATACCCTTTTCGCCACCGACCATCAAAACGTTGCCATCAAAGGCAGTGGGAACAGCGCCCTCATAGATGAGAACATATCCACCCGCCTCGATGGTATCGCGACGAGCCTGCTCCATTGAATGGCCTGCCGCCGCGGACAGCGTCTCGCTATAGTTCAGCGAGATAGACTCCAGCACCAACTGCGGAATGTCCGGCGTGTTTGTCTGGGCGAGCGCCTCGGTACACCCCGAGCACGATCCGCCCTCCATCCAGATCACGGGCAGAAGCTTTCCGGATTTCTCTCCGATTTCGAGAGCCTCGGCGATCTTGGGCGCCGCCGTAGCGGACATACCAAGAAGAACCGCGAGGCTGCCGCAATACTTGACGAAATCGCGACGGGTGAACCCGTGAGCCTCCAGGCGCTCGACAAGCGTCATGTCCTGCATCTGATGATCAGTAGCCATCCATACACCTCCCTGTTCTGTGCGGTGCGCATACTTTCGCGCACATAACTCCCTTGTCTGTACCTCATGCGCCGCGGGAAGTGGCGATACCGCCCGGGCGCAAATCCCCGCATGGCGAGGGCATAGACCAACTCATTATGACGGTTTTAAATTGGTTGTGCTATACATCTGCCCGCCCTCGCCGGTGTGAACTTTTACTCGGTTCGTAGCATCCCAACAGCCTTGGCGAATTTGGGAAGCCATCTCAAATCCTAGCGCCAACCCCATCTCGGCATCGCTACATTCGATAACATCCCCCGTGCACGGCGCCGTAAGCGCCCATATATGCCATAGATGCCCGCGCAGCCACCGCAAGCGGTAGGGCCACGCGGGCATCTATGGCATAGGACACATGAGATTTGGACGATATCTAGCGCTCGGAGGCTCCATCACGCTGACGAAGGTGCAAGGCCGCTCCAGCAAAATACTGGCGATGCGAAGCATGGTCCCGTACGACCCCGCAGAAAGACCGGTTTTGGCGCCAGCTTCCACGAACGGTCGACGTCGCCGGCATCGATGCTCTGGGTGCCCTGTTCAACGATCTCGAACGCTTCGTCAGAGTCCAGGCGAACCGACTCAATAGTCGCCCCGACCTTGCCGGCGTTTGAAAGCTCGACCGCCCGTGCATCAACGGGGCCATAGCCTGCCTCGACACGGTCGAACGTTATGGAAGGCGCCTCCAAGCCGGGCTCGTGAACCTCCCAGAAATCAAACAGCGTGGCACTGAAATAGATATCCGTGAGATGGATCTTGAAGTAGCGCGCTTTTATGGGGCCATTTGGGAACTGCAGCGCACAGCTTAAGTCCGCATCGTTCCATCCGCCCATAGGGGTACCGCTGCCGCCGTAACGACCAACCTCCGCAAATGAGCTGGAGTCGGCGACGCCCCCGGCGGGAAGGCCCGTATCGGGCGCTGCAACAGCCGCCGTCGCTATGCTTGCAGCTATAAGCATTGCCTTAACAACGCCCACCGATGTACGGAAACCGGGTTCAAAAGAAGACAGAACAAGGCCTTTGCCCTCGTGCAAGTCGGGGGTGGTTATAATGCATTCCTTTATGTTGTAGCGCGTTTAAGGTACGGCGACTGACTATACATAAAGGCACATCTGTTCAATTTGTTCTTTACTCGTCCATTTCAAACGATACCGCCGGGATAGCGCCGAAGACCCTATTCCTCGATGGCAGCAGCACGGTCCAAGGCGTCCTGCCCCTGCTTGCGCGCCAGCTTCGCCAACGTGTCATCGCGCACCAAGGTGTAGATAACGCTAGCAAGCGGGATGAAGAAGACGATGCCCACCACGCCAAAGAGCTTGCCGCCCACAATCGCCGCCAGCAGCGCCCACATGGGAGCCAGGCCCACGGACCCGCCAACTACGCGCGGATAGATAAACTGGTTCTCGATAAACTGGGTCGCCAGGTAGACCACCAGGCAAATGGGCGCCTTCACGGGATCCGCCAGCAAGGTGAGCACCACGCCGGAAGCACCGGACAAAAATGCGCCCACATACGGAACGAACGCGCACAGGCTGGTGAGGTAGGCGGTGATGCCCGCATAGGGCAGACCGAAGATCTTAAACGTGGTGTACATGAGGCAGCCCAAAATGATCGCCTCTACAAACTGGCCGGACAAGAACTTTGCATAGGTCTCGCACGCGAGATTGCCCACAAAGCGAATCTTCTGGACTACGCCCGCCGGCAGGTTTGCCCGCGCGATCATAAGGGCCTGACGTGAGAAGTTGTGCTTGCCAAGCAGCAAGTAGATCGCAATCACCATGCCAAGCATGGTGTTTCCGGCGGTCAAGATAGTCGACCTAGCGATAACGGCAGCAGACCCCACAAGCGAAGAGGCGCCATCGGCGGACACCTTCTGGCTCAGCTCGCTCATCTGCTGAACCAATCCAAACAGGTCGATGCCATTCGCCTCTGCAAAAGCGATCCACTCGGGAATCTTCTCTTGCGCTAGAGGAATGATGCTGCGCGCAGACTCGATCAACTCGGGAATCACCAGGGCAACCGCACCCACAAACGCAAGCACAATGCCCGCAAGCGTAATCAGCAGGCTCGCCACACGCACCGGAATGACCGGAAGCTCCCTGCCAAGGGACTTTCCAGCCTGTTGGAACATGCGCTCAAGACCAGACATGGGCACGTTGAGGACAAATGCGAAGATTGCACCTATCAGCACGGGCAGCAGCAGGTCGACCACGGAGGAGACCGCGGCGAGCACCGTTGAAAGATGCGTCATGCCAACGTAGAGCACCACGCCAAATGCAATAAGAAACAGCGCATCCTTCAACTTTTTATCGTCCACGTTCTTCTCCCTCTGCCCAAGCGCGCTCTGCAGCGCGGGCAGCAATCATCATATAGTTCTTATACAGCGCGTCGAATCGACCATGATAGCCAACGTTCCATGGCTTATCCCTGCCGCAGAAGTGCAGGATCGAGGTGTTCTCCATCACCCACGCCATGGTGCTCTCTCCACCCGTTCTCACCAGGTAGTCCGTGTATTTGCGGGCATCGTAGTTCCACAGCTTGTCCGGAACCTCAAGGGTGGATGCGCCGTAGAGCGCGCAAAACAGGTCTTGATCGGGAAAGAGCATCTCCGCTTCATGGTCGCGAGCATATGCCATCATGCCCGCAGGGTCGATCGCGCGGCGGGCGGCGGGCATGTCCATCAAGATTACGCCCGTATTGAAATACGCCCCCGTGGTATCCAGGCGAATCTTGTTGATACCCGTAACGGGGTGCGCCGCATCCAAATGCGACGCCGCGGCGAACGCGCGCCCCTTAAGATCGACCTCCACAAGAGGCCGCAAGGGATTGATTACCAGCACGTCCGGGTCAAGGTACAAGGCCCTCCCCTCAACCTCCGCAAGCACATGGGGCGCAAGAAGACGGTAATACACCTCTTGCGGATAACGCTTGCTTGCGTAGGCGCCATCAAACAAAGAGCGGTCTATGCCGTGGGCGCAAAAGTCGACGCCAAGGTAGCGACAATAGGCATCCATATGCAGCAGGCTCTTCTCGTCCACCGTGCTGTGCAGTAGGTGCAGGCAGAACCTCTCGCCCGGGTTATTGATCACGCAAGAAGCCATGGCGCTTCGCAGCGGCGCCAGGTACGCCCCATCGCATGTTGCAATGAGCTCGATAGGTTTGCGCATCAACAATATCCCCCCCTGTGAACGCCTGCGGCTACTGCACGGCCGCGCTCGCGCCCTGCTCCACACTCATACCCCGGGGCGTCCAACATATACCTCACGCCGCCGCGCCATCGCTGGATGCCAAGACGGCATTCGCCGCACGCGCTTGGCCAACCCGCGCAATAAGGCCGCCCCGCCTGACACGACGTCTCAGACGGGGCGGCCCCTATAAAGCTATGCGATGCATGCAGATAACATGGACGAGGAAGGCTGTCCCCCCATAACGCGCTATAGAGCGTGGGGACGAGAATCCCTAGTAGTTAACAACCTGCTCCTCAAAGTAAGCCTTGGGATGGGCGCAGACGGGGCAGAGCTCGGGCGCCACGGGACCAACATGCAGGTGGCCGCAGTTGAGGCACTTCCACACCTTAACGCCCTCGCGGGTAAAGACCTCGCCCTTCTCAACGCGCTCGGCAAGCTTGAGATAGCGCTCTTCGTGAGCCTTCTCGACGGCGCCGACGCCGCGGAACTTGGCCGCGATCTCCTTGAAGCCCTCCTCGTCAGCGGTCTTGGCGAACTCATCATACATGGTGGTCCACTCATAGTTCTCGCCGGCGGCGGCATCCTTGAGGTTGGTCAGGGTGTCGGGCACCTCGCCCTCATGCAGGTACTTGAACCACAGCTTGGCATGCTCGGACTCATTCAACGCGGTCTCCATAAAGATGTTGGAGATCTGAACGTAGCCCTCCTTCTTAGCCTTGGAGGAGTAGTAACGATACTTGGTATGGGCCTGGGACTCGCCCGCGAAAGCGGTCTCAAGATTCTTCTTTGTCTGGGAGTTCTCAAAATCCATGGTGTACTTCCTCTCTGCGCGGACCACCGCGCACTACGCTTGCCGGATATGGCGAATAGTATCCGGCACCGTGCGGACACGCTTTTGCCGTGCCCGTCTTTGAGTTATACCCCCAGCAGAGTCGCTCCAAGCACGCCATTGTCCAAATAATTAGGATTCATTCCTATCAAGTATCATAGCCGCGTTACTCACGAGCAGATGGCCCACACGTCCAAGCCCCCGCTCTCCCCGCGCACGCAAAAGCCTTCGCGCTCAAGGTCGTCAAGAATGGATGCAACCAGCTCGCGCCCGACGTGCGGACGGCCCGCCTTGAGCTCCATATCATTAACCCCCGCCGCGATCTCATCAATGCCCAACAGCTCCCCGCACTTGGAGGCGTCAAGCAGCATGCGCACAATATGAGCGCGCTTTTGCCTGCGCGAACCCTCAAACGCAGACTGGCGCGTATAGGAGCTGGAGCGCCGTGAAGGATTGGGGACGGTCTTTTTAAGATGCGCACCGTAGTCCAGAAGCGCGTAATACCAAGATCGCGGCGTATCGTTCTCATCTTGAGCGATGGCAAACAAATCGCCCGCCGCATCCTCGCATGCGGGGCATGCCGCCTGGACAAGTGGAACAAGCTCGCGATCGGGCACGCCGGGCACGTCGGGAAAGAAATGATGCAGGAAGACGGTTCTCACGTTGGTCTCTAGGTACACGCCGGGAAGATCGAATGCAAACGACCGAATGCCCTGCGCCGTCGCCGGACCTATACCGGGAAGTGCGCAAAGCCGGCGGGCATCTTGCGGGATCTCGCCATCGTATTCGGCAACAATTGCCTCCGCCGCGCCCTTAAGCGCCAACGCGCGGCGGTTATACCCCATTCCCTGCCACTCCTCGAGCACGTCTGCCACGGGCGCCTGGGCAAGGGCTTGCACGCTGGGAAATCTATCCAACCATGCTCCCCAGCGCGTCAACACGCGCGGAACCTGCGTCTGCTGCAGCATGACCTCTGAAATCCAAATGCCATAGGGGTCGCGCGTGTTTCTCCACGGAAGGTCCCTATACAAACGAACCCCCTCCGCGCGAACCAGGGTGCGGAAGGGGTCACGATTCATCATGATGGCGAAGCTCCTTGTCCCTTGCGGCAAGGATCGCACATGCGGCCTATTCGGCAGCGCGGCAGCCCTCGCCACAGCTTACATACTCGTAAAAACGGTCGCGATCGGCAAACTTGGGATCGACCGCGGGGCTCAGGCGACGGTTCACCACGTCATCCAATGTGACGGAATCAAGATAGTCGTGAACCAGGGCCTGCGTACCAACCCACAGGGGATGATAGCAGCAACCGCCCATACGGGCGCAGTCAGCGGTGGGAGCGGTGCACTCGTTCATAACCAACGGGCCCTGAATTGCCTCGACAACCTGGCGAATGGTGATCTGGGCGGGATCGACCTTAAGGCGCATGCCGCCATGCACGCCGCGAAGGCTCTCGACAATGCCTGCAAGCACCAGCCCATGCTGGATCGAGCGCGCAAAAGAATACGGAACGTCAACCTTCTCGGCCGCCGTTCTCACAGAAAGGAGACTCTCCCTGTCCTCTGCCAGCATCGCCAACATGCGCAGGGCGTAGTCCGTCTTCCTTGAAATGTCCATCTCTCCCCTATCCTTCTTGCTCGACCAACCCTTAGTTTGCGCGTGAGGAGAGACCACGCGCACAGATCAGGTCGGACTATGCAAACAGGTACCTGAAAACCAATGGATTTGACCTTACCATAACGGAGATTAAGTATTCAATACTCAATCGCCCCACATAACACGCAGGATTAACCTTCCAAAAGAATAATTCACGCGCTAGAGGATACCGTAATGATGCAGCTGATATACCCAAGCGTCGGCAACATGCAAAACGATGCTCGTATATTCATCAAATAACACCAGCAAATCTATATCACGATGTCGCGCCGCCGGAAAAGCATTGACTTAAGATGCACTAAAAAAGAAAAAGCCCCACCGAAGTGAGGCTTACCATTTCAAATGGCGGGAAGTACGGGACTCGAACCCGCGACCTCCGACGTGACAGGCCGGCGCTCTAACCAACTGAGCTAACTCCCCTCAGCGAATTGCTGCGTGGATTAGTATACACAGAAGCTTGGATTGGATGCAACAACTTTTTTTAAATCTTTGGACGATGCCCGCTTGGAGCTCCCCCATGGTCCCAACACATTCCCTTAGATGAAGATTAATTTGGACGAGAAGCAGGCGAGCGAGACTTAATATTAAAAAAGCCCCACCGAAGTGAGGCTTACCATTTCAAATGGCGGGAAGTACGGGACT
>ERZ833963.3034-NODE-3034-length-14345-cov-5.847026_pt1 | contig 14345 bp, 7 predicted proteins | sample MGYA00519693_ERZ833963 | MGnify/ENA primary metagenome ERZ833963 (study PRJEB31850, sample SAMEA3708748) | human gut metagenome | biome: human gut; feature: human-associated habitat; material: faeces | place: China | collected 2014 ... | reverse complement strand
TGCGTAAATCCACGACTAAAACTTTTATCTAACTGGGGACGGAATGTATAATTACAAGTACCGGAAGAGGCCCGGGCGTATTTGGAGGAGCACTATTTCGTCACCCCCTCCCGGGCCGCCCTGGCCCTGGAGACCGGCGCCACCGCGGCCAAGGCCGCCCGGCGGCTGGAGAAGCGGGACATTGACGTGTACGTGGGCATTCCCTTCTGCCCAACCCGGTGCGCCTATTGCTCCTTTGTCAGCCAGTCGGTGGAGCGGAGCTTTGCCCTGGTGCCCCCTTATGTGGACGCCCTGTGTGGCCGGCGGCGAGATGGTTCGCCGGGCGGGACTGCGGGTGCGGACCTTCTACATGGGCGGCGGCACCCCCACCACCCTGACGGCGGAGCAGATGGACCGGGTCCTCACTGCTTTCGAGACCTCCTTCGACCGTACCGCCTGTGAGGAGATCACTGTGGAGGCGGGCCGGCCGGACACCATCACGGCGGAAAAGCTGGCGGTGCTCCGCACCCACGGGGTCACCCGGGTCTCGGTGAACCCCCAGACCTTTGAAGAGAACGTGCTGCGGGCCATCGGCCGGTGCCACACGGCTGCGGACATCGACCGCGCCATGGAGCTGGTGGCCCGGTGCGGCTTCCCCCACGTGAACATGGACCTGATCGCCGGACTCCCGGAGGATACGGCGGAGGGCCTCCGCCAGTCCCTGGACCGGTGCCTGACCTACGGCCCCGACGATATCACCGTCCACACCCTGGCGCTGAAAAAGGGCAGCCGCATCCTGACGGAGGGACTGCGGATCCCCGGCGCGGAGACGGTGGCCGAGATGCTGGATTACGCCTCTCCCACCCTCCGGACCGCCGGATACCGTCCCTACTACCTATACCGGCAGAAGTACATGTCCGGCAGCTTTGAGAACATCGGCTGGTGCCGCCCGGGAACGGCCGGACTTTACAACATCTATATGATGGAGGAGATGCATTCCATCGTGTCGCTCGGCGGCGGGGCCATGACGAAGATCAACCTGCCCGACGGCCGTCTGGAGCGCTTCCACAATCCCAAATTCCCGCAGCAGTATCTCGAGCGCATCGACGACGTTCTGGCTCAGAAGGACGCGGCGTTCCGCCTGCTGTGAGGCACGGAAAGGAAATTTATGGACACTTTATTTTCCAATGTGACGATCGTGACCATGGACGAGGCCATGCACGTCTACTTTGACGCCTACCTCGGCGTAACGGACGGCAAGATCAGCTATCTCGCGCGCGAGGCCCCCAAGGAGAAGACAAAGCGCCTTGTTCCCGGCGAGGGCATGGTGCTCATGCCCGGCCTCATCAACTGCCACACGCATCTGCCGATGTCCGTGCTGCGCGGCTATGCCGACGATGTCGAGCTTTCGAGCTGGCTCAACGACTATATCTTCCCGCATGAGGACCGGCTCGACGGCCGCAGCGCCAAGGCAGCCGCTCTGCTGTCCATTGCCGAGTGCGTCCGCTTCGGCACGACATCCATCTCGGATATGTATAATTTCTGCGACGAGATCGCCGAGGCCGTGGCCGAGTCCGGCATCAAGGCCAACATCGCCCGCGGCGCGACACTGTTCGGCGAGGACTTCGATTTTGAAACGCACCCCGCCTGCCGCGAGCTTGTCGCCCTGAAGGAAAAGTGGGACGGCTATGACAACGGCCGCATCCGCGTCGAGGCCTCCGTGCACGGCGAATATACCTCGGACTACCGCCTTTGGGACGCGCTGAGCGAATTTGCCATCAACGAGAAGGCCGGTATGCACGTCCACCTGTCCGAGACAAAGGCTGAGCATGAGCAGTGCCTCGAGCGAAACGGCCTGACGCCCGCGCAGGTGCTCGACTGCCACCATGTCTTTGACACGCGCGCCATTGCGGCCCACTGCGTCTGGGTCACGCCGGAGGACATGCGCCTGCTGGCCAAGCGCGGCGTGACGGCCGTGCACTGCCCCGTTTCGAACCTGAAGCTCGCCTCCGGCTGCGCCCCCGTGACGGAGATGGTCAAGGCGGGCATGAACGTGGCCCTCGGCACGGACTCGTCCGCGTCGAACAACAACCTCGACCTGTTCGAGGAGATGAAGGCTGCGGCCCTCATGGCCAAGGTGACATCCGGCGACCCGAAGGCGCTGCCGGTCGAGGCCGTGCTGATGATGGCGACGGTCTGCGGCGCGCGCGCGCAGGGCCGCGAGGCCGAGTGCGGCATGCTGAAGCTCGGCATGGACGCCGACCTCGTGCTGCTCGACTTCACGTCGCCGCATCTCATGCCGTGCCACAATGTGATGTCGCATCTCGTCTATGCCGCCTCCGGCCACGACGTCGTGATGACCATGGTGCGTGGGCAGGTGCTCTATGCTGCGGGCAAGTATCCGACGATCGACCTCGACAGCGTCGTGCGCGAGCTGTCCGGCTACGTCATGCCGCGCATTTTCGAAGAAGCGCGCAGCTGATCCCAACGGAAAGGACGGATGAATGTTGGAAGAAAAGACAACGAAGAAGCAGAATTTCCTGGCCGGTGCGGCGGTGCTGTCGCTGGCGACGATGATCGTCAAGGTCATCGGCATGTTCTTCAAAATCCCGCTCAACCGCCTCATCGGCGAGGCAAACTACGGCTATTTCACCACGGCCTACGATATCTACACCGTACTGCTCATGATCTCCACGACGGGCCTGCCCGTCGCCATGAGCCGCATGATCTCCGAGGCCCGCGCGCTGAACAACGGCAAACAGGTGCGTCAGATCTACCGCGTCTCCCTCATGGCCTTCCTGTCCATCGGGATCATCGGCTCGGCACTGATGCTGATCATCCCGAAGCAGCTGGCCAACATGATGGAGAACCCGAATGCCATGTGGTCCATCTTTGCGCTCGGCCCGGCCGTGCTCTTCGTGTGCTACATCTCCGCCTGCCGCGGCTTCTTCCAGGGGCAGGGGAACATGGCCCCCACGGCCGTCAGCCAGATCATCGAGGCCCTGTGCAAGCTCTTCCTCGGCCTCGGCCTTGCCTGGCTCGTCATGAATCGCCTCGGCGACGGCCCGCTCGCCGCTGCCGGTTCCATCGCGGGCGTGACGATCGGCACGGTGCTCTCGGCCCTCTACCTCTTCTGCAAGACGCGCCGCCGCACGCGCGAGCTCAGCCGCGCGGAGGGGCAGGCAAGACCCGCAGGCGAGACGCTCAAGCGCCTGCTGGCCATTGCCGTGCCCATCACGCTCGGCGCAGCCGGTCTGCAGATCATCAACCTGTTCGATGCGGCGACGGTCATGAACCGCCTCATCAATGCCGCGGGCTACACGCAGGAGCGCGCGGACGTCGTCAAGGGCGTTTATAACTACTGCCAGACCATCTTCAATTTCCCCTGTGCCTTCATTCCCTGCATCACCATCGCCATCATCCCGGCCATTACGAACAGCCTGACGCTGCAGGACCGCCGCGGCGTGCGCTCCGTGCAGAATTCGTCGCTGCGACTCATGGGCCTCATCGCCATGCCCTGCGCCGTCGGCCTCATCGTGCTGGCAGAGCCCATCGTCGCCCTGCTTGGCGGCTACACCGGCGCGAACCTCACGCTCGCTACGAAGCTCATGGCCATCCTCGGCGTCGCCGTGGTGTTCAACAGCATCGTGCTCATGACGGACGCCATCATGCAGGCGCATAACCACGCCGTCATCCCCGTTATCAACACGCTCATCGGCGGAGTCGTCAAGGTCATCGTCAACTACATTCTCGTCGGCAACCCCGATATCGCCATCACGGGCGCGCCCGTCGGCACCATCGCCTGCTATGCCGTCATCACCGTGCTGAACCTCATTGCCATGCGCCGCGTGCTGCGCCGCAATGCGCCGAAGCTCCTGCCGAACCTGTGGAAGACGACCATCGCCGCCGTTCTCATGGGCGGCGCGACGTGGCTGGCCTACTGGGGCCTCGGCCGCATCGGCATGGGCCGTGCCGTCGCCTGCCTCGGCTCCATCGTCGTGGCGGTCCTCGTGTACGTCGTGCTCATCATTGTGCTCAAGGTTTTGACCTATGAGGACTGCCTGCTGCTGCCCAAGGGGGAGAAAATTGCAAAAATTCTGCGCGTTCGCTGATTTTTTCCAGAAAAAACCTTGCGTATTTGCCAGGCATGTGGTAGATTTTATAAGCATGCGCTCGGGGATCTCCCCGGAGAATGATATACTGAGAAAAGAGGATACCCATTATGAACAAGACTGAACTCATTGCGGAAGTCGCCAACAAGGCCGGCCTGTCCCGCAAGGACGCAGAGAAGGCGCTCGGCGCCGTCGTTGAGACCATCACGGAAGCCGTCGTCAAGGGTGACAAGGTGCAGCTCGTCGGCTTTGGCTCCTTTGAGACGAAGCAGCGCGAGGCGCGCACGGGCCGCAACCCCAAGACGAAGGAGACCATCGAGATCCCGGCAACGCGTGTTCCTGTGTTCAAGGCCGGTAAGGCTCTGAAGGACGCTGTCGCAGAGTAATTCTTCTGATATTTCACAAAGATTTTACAGAACCTTAAAGATGAGAGGCTGCTCCGCTTTGGCGGGGCGGCCTCTTCTTTTGCTCCAAATGACGATAAAAAATGGATATTTTTCCGCAAAAAGCCTTGACTTCGACGGAGGATTATGGCATAATTATCTTAAACTTTTGCATGGTAAAGGATAATGGGATTCGTCCTTTCCTGTAAAAGAATGAAAATCAAAGGAAAGAGGTAAAAGCGATGTTAAAAGGCAAGGCGAAGCGATCCCTCGCATTTGTCCTGGCTGCCTGCATGCTGCTTGCTCTCCTGCCGTCCTTCGGCGCGGGCGCAAGTGCGGCAAGCGTGTCGTATACCGAGGTCGATCCTTCCGTGATCGATGCGGGTGCGGCCGTGCTGCCGGAAGCAGAGCAGGACGCGGAGCAGGACGTTCCTGCCGCGGACGAGGAGGTCCATGTGATCATCCTGTTCGAGCAGAAATCCCTGGCGAAGAAAGGCTTCTCTACCAAAGACCTGCTGGAGAATGAGAAGGCTGCCAGCTACAGCAGCAGCCTGAAGAAGCAGCAGCTGTCTCTGGTCGACCGCATCGAGCGCGAGGCGCTCGGCGGGGAGAAGCTGGAGATCCGCTATCAGTTCACCGTTGCCGTCAACGGCGTTGCAACGGTGGTGCCCTATGGCAGGATCGAGCAGATCCTTGCCGTGGACGGCGTGGCGGATGTCTACCTGGAGGAACGCTACGAGCTTGATGAGACGGTCCAGCCGGATACGGCGACTGCGGGCGAGATGGTCGGCTCCTACAGCGCATGGGCGGACGGCTATACCGGCGCGGGCAGCCGCATTGCCATCATCGACACGGGCCTTGATCTGTCGCATCCCTCGTTTTCGGAGGGCGGCTATTACTACAGCCTGGGCATCAGCGCGGCGAGCTTCGGCAAGAAGATCTCTGATTACAACCTTCTGACGAAGGAAGAGATCAAAAAGGCGCTGCCGAACCTGAGCATTTCCGCGGACAAGAACCCGCCCAAGGCGGACGACCTGTACCGCAATGCCAAGGTCCCCTTTGCCTATAACTATGTGGATGACGGTCTGGATGTCTCCCACGATGCCGAGGGCGACAGCAACGGCGACCACGGCACGCATGTCGCCGGTATCGCGGCGGCGAACCGCTATGTCCCGCACTATGACGCGGACGGCGACCTGTACTATGATAAGCAGGAGCTCGGCGTGACCGGCGTTGCCCCGGATGCCCAGCTCGTCGTGATGAAGGTCTTCGGCGTGGGCGGCGGCGCGTATTCTTCCGACTATATGGCCGCCATCGAAGACGCCATCTGGCTGAACTGCGACAGCGTCAACCTGTCCCTCGGCTCCGGCAGCGCAGGCCGCAGCTACGGCTCGAAGAGTGATCAGCAGATCCTTGACAGCTTCCGGAATACGGATACGGTCGTGACGGTCTCCGCAGGCAATAACGGCGCTTGGGGCGAGAACGTTCTGACCGGAACCGGCATGACCTATACGACGGATGTGCGCATGCACACCGGCGGCAGCCCCGGCTCCTATACGAACTCCTTCACGATCGCCTCCGTGACGAACACGAGCATGAGCGGCGTGATGGGCAAGTTCAACGGCGTCGCCGCGATCCCCGGCGACACCGGTGAGACCTACGGCGCAAAGAATTTCTCCACGCTCGATACGAGCGAGGACCAGAGCGGCACGACGTATGATTATGTCTTCCTCGGCGATCCCGTCAAGGGCGAGGGCATCTACGGCCTGCCTGAAAACTATGCAGGTGTCGACGTGAAGGGCAAGGTCGTCCTGATCTCCCGCGGCAATTCTTCGTTTGCGGACAAGGCCAACGCGGCCATTCAGGCAGGTGCCGCGGCGGCCGTCATCTACAACAACGCGCCCGGCTCCATCAACATGAACCTGACGGGCTATAACTTCCCGAACCCTGCCGTTATGATCGAGCAGAGCAAGGCCAAGGAGATCCTCGCGGCTTCGACGCAGGATGAGACGACCGGCCTCTGGGGCGGCAAGATGACCGTCTCCGCCAAGGCCGAAACGCTGCACGGCGTGGCCGACGGCTACAAGCCCAGCTCGTTCTCCTCCTGGGGCACGACGGAAAATCTCGACCTGAAGCCCGAGCTTATGACGCCCGGCGGAAACATCTATTCCACGCTGAACCACAGCAGCTACGGCATGATGAGCGGCACGTCCATGGCGGCTCCGTCCGCAGCGGGCGGCGCAGCGATCATGGCGCAGTACATCAAGGAACACAAGCTCAGCAAGCAGGAGGGCCTCACGGTCCGTGCGCTGGCCATGGCGCTCATGATGAGCACGTCCGAGCCGCTGACCGACCCGGACACCGGCGTGACCTATTCCCCGCGCCAGCAGGGCTCCGGCCTGATGCAGCTGCAGGAGGCCGTGACATCTCCGGCCTACCTGCTCGTCGGTGAGAAGGAAGGCAACGACGGTAAGGTCAAGCTGACTTTTGGCGACGATGCGGAGCGCACCGGCGTCTACACCGGCAGCTTCTCCGTCCAGAACCTGTCCGATTCTCCGCTGCACTATGCACTCAGCGGCAAGGTCACGACCATGGCCGTCGAGGAGATCGAGGGCGAGGATTACATGAGCGACAGCGCCTATGCGCTGGATGCGAACGTGACGTTCTCCGCCGACGGCAAGAGCGTCTATGTCTATGACCTTAACGGCGACGACAAGGTCGACGAGCAGGATGCGCTCGTCCTGCTGAAGGCCGCAAACGGTACGCATGACGCGCTCGACGCCGAGACCGTGCAGAAGTACGACCTCGATGCCGACGGCACCATCACCACGGCCGATGCGCAGCTCTATCTTGCGGCGGTCAAGGGCGACAAGAGCGTCGTGGACGTCTACGCTGTGACCTACGAGGTCCCCGCAAACGGCAGCATGAACGTCAACTTCACCGTCCGCCTGACCGACGGCGACAAGGCGTGGCTGAACGGGCATTATCCGAACGGCTCCTATATCGAGGGCTTCCTCTATGCCGATTCCTGCGACGGCGACGGCCGCCAGCTCTCCGTCCCGATGCTGGGCTTCTACGGCAGCTGGGCCGAGCCGAGCATGTATGACAAGTCCGTATATCTCGAGGATATGTGCACCGAGGGCGCAACGGGCTATGTTGCCCAGCGCACGAACTTCCTCGTGCAGCGCATGGCAGGCTCCACGTCCGGCTACTACTTCGGCGGCAACCTCTATGCCGAGGATGACGAGGCCATCGCGGACCGCGCGTCCTTCGCCAATGAGAGCGGCAATACGATCTATGCGGCCGTTCCGACCATGATCCGCAATGCGTCCGATCTGAAGGTCACGATCCGCAATGCCGAGACCGGCGAGGTCTATAAGACCGTCGACTACGGCACGGCGACCGGCGCATATTACTCCGCCTCCTCCGCCGCGTGGTCCGCGACCGGTACACAGGTCAACCTGAGCTGGCGCGGCACCGCGGCGGACAACAAGACGCTCCTGCCCGAGGGAACGCCCATCGAGGTCGTCGCCCGCGCCGTCCCGGAATACTACTGGGATCGCGAGACGGAGACGGTCATCGGCGGCGAAGAGAACCTGCCGGAGAGCGCCTTCTGGACGACCCGCTTCGTGCTGGACAACACCGCCCCGCAGGCCAACGACATCGTGCTGCACAGCAGCGCTGCCACCGGCAAGCGCTCCCTGAGCGTCACGGTGCAGGATAACCGCTATGTCGCGGCCGTCCTCCTGCTCAGCCGCAACGGCAAGCAGATCCTCGCGCGTCAGGCCGTCAACCAGACGGAGCCCGGCACAGAGACGACGCTGGAATTCCCGCTCGACGGCATCTACACCAACGACCTGCTCGTCGCGGTCTATGACTACGCCTGCAATGTCACCGCCTATCAGACGAGCTTCGGCGGCAATGTTGAGCAGCCTGCTGCCAACGCCACGCTCCGTGCGGCCGTTCCCGGCACGGATGACACGACCCTCTTCCTCGAGCTGAACACCGAGGACAAGAGCAGCATCAAGGCCCTGAACGAAAACAATCCCCTGCCCGCATCTGTCCTTTCCGTCACGAGAGGCCCGGAGGGAAAGCTCCTGCTCGCAAGCAACGAGCTGGATGATGCAAAGAACCTTGTTTCCACGCTCTACAGCGTCGATGAGACGGACTACACCGCTACGAAGATCGGTTCGCAGAGCAAAGCGGCCTACACCTCCATGACCTATCTGCCGCACCTGAACGGCGGCACCCTGCTGGCCGGTTACGGCTACAATCTCCTGCGTGTCGACACCGCGACAGGCACGATGACGAGCCTCGGCAGCTTTGCCTCCGTGATCGGCAGAGGTGTCTACATCGTCGGCATGACCTATGTCGGCCCGGAGGAAACCGACGAGTACGGTACCTGCGATGATTTCGCCATGCTGTGCAGCGACGGCAGCGTCTATCTCTTCTCCATGGCTTACTACACGAATGCCTACGGCCGCAAGACCTATGGCCTGTACTCCCGCTCGCTGCTCGGCAACGTGCCGGACGTGATGGCGAACTACGCCGCCGGTTCTGCGCTTTACTATGCGGATAACCGCCTGTACATCAGTGTGCTGACCACGTCGGCCTCCAAGCTCAGCTATGTGGACCTGACGGCCGACATCTTCTGGCCCATTTCGATCGGGCAGATCAGCGCGGCGCCCGTCGCCCTGTACTCCGCAATGCAGAATGCGGCTGCGGACGACGCAGCGGCGCTTGCCCCGTGGGCGGAGCGCCAGACCGGTATGCAGGCTCTGGAGCCCGCCGCAGCGGAGACGCTGACGGCCCAGCCTCTCCCGGCTCTGCAGTGAGCGCGGAACGGAAAGGAGACTTCCTGTTATGATGAAAAAACTCTTTGCGCTGCTTCTTGCAGCCGTAATGCTGCTGGGCGCCGGTGCGACGGCCCTGGCCGCCGAGCCTGAGGGCGCGGGCTATGTCATCAGTATAGCGAACAGCAGCACAACGAACAGCCTGACGGTCGACCTGCTTACCTGGGAAGGTATGAAGAACGGCCGGCTGGAGCTGACGTACCCCGAGGAACTGACGCTCGTTTCCGCCCGCAGCACGCTGGATGCCGGGGCCGGCATCACCGACCTCGACGCCTCGAAGCCCGGCACGGTGCACTTCGCCTGGGCGGCCTACACCGCGCAGAAGGATGGAACGCCGGTCCTGCGCCTCACGTTCCGCGGCCAGCACGGCAAGACCTATTTTTGGAACGTGATCGATACGGAGACCGGCTGGCAGAGTAAGTCCATGCTGCCCTTCGACTATCGCTTTAACGATGTCCTGGACGAGAACGCCTGGTATTACGATGCCGTTTACGCCGCCTGGGACGCAGGCCTGATGAACGGCGTCGGCAGAGACTATTTCGCGCCGAACGCCACGCTGGACCGTGCGACGCTTGCGACCGTTCTCTATCGTGAGGCGGGCGAGCCTGCCGCGAAGGGCACGGCGTCCTTCACGGACATTGCCGAGGGCCAGTGGTACACCGACGCCGTCAACTGGGCGGCCGAGCAGGGCGTGGTCAACGGCTATCCCGACGGCACGTTCCGCCCGGAGGCCCCGATCACCCGTCAGGAAATGGCCACGATGCTCTACCGCTACTGGAAGCTGCAGGGCGGCAAATACGCCCCGAAGGCGGACGTCCTTGCGAACTATCAGGACCGCGGTGAGGTCGCCGATTGGGCACTGGAGGCCATGAGCTGGACGGTGCAGTCCGGCATCATCGTCGGCATGACGCCCACGACGCTGAACCCGGCCGGCAGCGCAACGCGCGCGCAGGTCGCTCTGGTGCTCGTCAACTACCTGAAGATGAACTGATCCCGAGACCGCAGGCTCCCGCCGTCTTCCGGCGGCGGGAGCGCCCCCGAACGATTCTGAAAGGAAGGAAATCTGCATGAAAAAGCGGATGTTATCCCTGCTTCTGGCGGTCGCGCTCGTGCTTGGGCTTTGCCCGGGCGTCTTTGCGGCGGGAAGTAGCTATGCCGATGTGCTCGACACCCATTGGGCGCATCCCTATATTGAAGACGTCACGGAAAAGGGCATCATGAACGGCGTGGACGATAAGAACTTCGCGCCGGAGGATGCCATGACGCGCGCCATGTTCGTCACGGTCCTTGCCCGCCTGAGCGGCGACACGCTCACGGAGCAGACCAGCTTCTCCGATGTCCCGGCCGGTCAGTGGTATTCCGCTGCCGTGAGCTGGGCGGCGGAAAACGGCATCGTGCTTGGCTATCCGGACGGCACGTTTGCCCCCGACAAGGCCGTTTCCCGTGAGGACGCCATGACCCTGCTGGTCCGCTTTGCGGGCTGGAAGGCGCTCACGCTCCCCGAGGGCGGCGAGCTGACCTATGCGGATGCCGCGAGCATCCAGGACTATGCGAAGGAGGCCGTCGCCGTGGCGACTGCGGCCGGAATTCTGGCCGGTTACCCGGACGGTACGTTCCTGCCGCAGAAGTCCATCACGCGCGCCGAGGCCGCAAAGATCCTCAGCACACTCATGAAGGTCACGGATTATACGCCGGTCGAGCCGACGGAGCCCTCCGAGGAGCCGACGGAAGAGCCGACCGAGGAACCCACCGAAGAGCCGACCGAGGAGCCGACGGAAGAGCCCACGCAGGAGCCCACCGAGCCGTCCGAGCCGACGGAGCCGGGCAAGACCGTGACCGTTACGTTCCGCGGCGAGAACGGCTATGCCAAGTACCACGGCCAGAAGGTCGCGAGCATCGAGGTCAACACGAACGAGCCCTATGTGGAGTTCGGCCTCTACGGCGTGGCGGAAAACGGCTTTGAGCTCGACACCGCCTCCGCCTCCGCGGGCACGCTCGTCCGCGCGGAGAACGTGTTCATCCTCTCGGACTTTGATGAGGATGTTACGGTCGACTTTACGACCCGCTACCGCACGATGCAGGTCAATTTCGTCATCAGCCCGAACGCCAACGCCATGTACGTCGACACACCCGTGAGCGTGACGTGGGGCCAGCCCGTCCCTGTGCCGGAGACCCGCCGCGTCGGCTCCCATGTGTCGAACTGGTACACGGACGCCGCCTACACGCAGGTCTATGACTTCTCCACGCCGGTCACGACGAACCTGACGCTCTACGGCAAGTGGGAGACCAATGTCTATACCGTGACCTATATCGTCGACGGCGAGGTCTACTATTCTACGCAGGTCGATCATGGCGAGTATGTCACGAACCCGAAGAACCCGACGAAGAACAACTACGTCTTCGACGGCTGGTATACGGACGAGGCCTGCACGCAGCTCTTCGACCGTAATCAGAGCATCAAGGCTGATGTGACGGTCTATGCCGCATGGGCGGAAGCCAAGCTGAACTATGTCTATCTCGACGGCAAAAACGGCGACGACAGCAACTCCGGTATGACAGCCTCCTACGGCGTCAAGACGTTCGCCCGCGCCAAGGAGCTGCTGGCGGATTCGGCCTACAAGGTAATTTATATCACGAGCATGGTCACCGTCGGTGATACGCAGGTCTGGGATCTGAGCGAGTATCCGGATGCGGTGGTCACGCGTGCCGAGGGCTACAAGAGCAGCTACATGTTCTGGGTGAACGCCACCGGTAACCTGACGCTCCAGAATATCTGCATTGACGGCGGCGCGCAGCGCTGGGCTGCCGAGGACGGCACGCCGTTCTCCAGCTATATCGTCGGCAACTGCACGTCCGGCAAGCTGACGCTGAATGCGGGCACCGAGATCTGCAATACCGTTACGACCAGCAGCAATATTCTCTTTCTGCATAACGCCGACTTCACCATGAACGACGGCGCGAGCATCCATGACAACACCTGCAAGACGGCGACGATCGGCCTTTCGACCACGAAAGGCGGCAGCAGCATCGTCCTGAACGGCGGCGAAATTCACCACAATACCGTGACCTATGCCGCGAAGGCAAACGTCAGCGTCTTGAGCGTCCCGGCCGGTGCCATCAGCTTGTCCGGAAGCTCCACGAAGGGCTTTACGACGTTCACGATGAACGGCGGTAAGATCTACGCCAACAATGCCGCTGCCGAGGGCAGCCTGAAGGGCGTGGGCGCGATCTATGTCGGTCAGTATGTCAATGCCGAATTCAAGGGTGGCGAGATCACCGGCAATGCCGGCGCTACCGCAGGAGCCATCCTGCTGCAGAGCGGCGCGGATGCAAAGCCGAGCACCTGCACGCTGGAAAACGGCAGGATTTTCGGCAATACCGCCACGGCGGGCGCAGAGTACCAGATCTACGCCCACGGCAGCATGATCCTTGCGAACCAGAGCGTGGTGGAAAGCGAAATTCTGCTGATGAACAGCACGGCCCGTCTGCCGGTTCTCGTGACCTCCGCTCTGAAGCAGCCGCTGCGGCTGAAGCTCGAAGCGCAGGTTTACATGAACAAGATCGTTGGCGGCAGCGGCTATACGCTGACCGAGGCCGATCTGGCGAACATTGAGCTGACAGAGCCGCTGGATTCCCATTACAAGCTGTCGGTCGACACGGAAACGAACACGGTTTTCCTGAATGCTTCCCGTGTGGTCGGTACGATCGTTTATCTCGCGGCCACCGGCAGCGATGCGAACGACGGCAAGACGGCCGAGACCGCCGTTCTGACGTTCGCGCGCGCGAAGGAGCTGCTTATCGAGCGGCAGTCCGCCACGGGGGACAACATCATCAGTATCCCGTCGGCTTCGGCGGGCTCTTCCCCCAAGTGCCTTGTGGTACGCAGCGACGAGACGTGGTCCCTGAAGGGCATTCCGAATGCCTATGTCATGCTGGAGAACGACACGAATACCTCTGGCAATCTTGTCGAGGTCCTGAACTGCACACTGACGCTTGAGGACATCACGTTCGACGGCAACTGCTATTATCAGCTCAAGGGCAAGTACGCTACGGCAATCCGCGGTGACTGGAGCGACGGCCAGAAGGCGCAGATCGTCGTTAAGTCCGGCACGGTGTTCCGCGATTTCGGCGATGATGCCATCTATGCCTATGGCTCGATCGTTACCATCGAGGACGGCGCAGTCTTTGAGAACATCAGGCAGGGCTCAGCCGTCTTTGCAACAGGATCGGTGCAGAAAACGGACGACAAGTCTTCCGAGGTCATCGTCAACGGCGGAACGTTCCGCAACAACCTCTATTCCTGCCTCAGCATTCTCGGCCAGAGCAAGCTTACTGTGAATGGCGGCCTGTTTGAGAACAACGTCGTCAGTAATACCAAGGGCGGCGCCGCCATTCTCGGCGATTCGGCCGGTGCGGAGATTACAGTGAACGGCGGTATCTACCGCAACAATGCGCTGACGGCGGAGACCGGCACAATGAGCATTGGCACCGTTCTGCTGGCCACGAACGGCTGCAAGGTCACTGTCACGGGCGGCGAATTCTACGGCAATACCTGCGCCTCGGCTGAAAACGGCAACGGCTTTGCCTGCAGCGGCACGAACGCGGCGGACATCACGCTGAAGCTGAAGGCCGGAACGGACCTGAGCAATGCCCCGTTCTTCTGGAACAATCCCAGCAAGACGTCCTGCCTGAATGTCGCCTCGGCTCTGCCCGGCACGCTGAAGATCGCCTTCCGCAGTGCGCCTGCGGCCGGTACGGTCGTGGCTGCCGGTGCGGACTACACGCTCACGGAGAACGACCTGAACAACCTGACCAGCCTGACTGAGGGCGTGCGCTTCGCGCTCGTCAACGGCCAGATCGTCACGGCAGAATAAGCAATATCCCCAACGGCCCCGCTGCACCCGCAGCGGGGCCTCAGCTTGTCAAAAAAGTCCCTTTGGACTTTTTCGCCAAGCTGCTTTCAGAATTGCAAAATCAATTTTTGTATCATTATTTTGCAATTCTGCCGCTGCGGCGGG
>ERZ833963.3029-NODE-3029-length-14368-cov-20.471879_pt1 | contig 14368 bp, 12 predicted proteins | sample MGYA00519693_ERZ833963 | MGnify/ENA primary metagenome ERZ833963 (study PRJEB31850, sample SAMEA3708748) | human gut metagenome | biome: human gut; feature: human-associated habitat; material: faeces | place: China | collected 2014 ... | reverse complement strand
AGCTGCCGGAGCGGTGCTTAAGCCGCAAGGCGGGAATTGTGCGGTGTTGCCCTATCCTCACTCCCCTTTTGGTGAGCGGCTAGCCTGCAATTCGATGTATTATTGAGGTTACCATTTCTATCCACACTCTCCTTGCGGAGAGCGATACGTTGGGAGCAACCAAGGCCGATGCGGCATTTCTATCCACACCCTCTCACAGGGAATGACTGGCATTTATTCATGGCTCTGGTAATGTTACACAAACTTTTACCGATGTTTGTGAACAGAAAAACAATCGTACTGGGCACTGGCATGGCATTTTTGCTGGCTCAAACACTCGTGCATTTATTTCATGTTCTGCTTCTGCTATTTTGTGCAGGCAATGCTTATTTCATCAGTTTCTGCAGCGTTTTCAGCAGCTCATCCACAACTTCGTCATTCCCGGCACGGATATCATCCGCCACACAGGTGCGGATATGGTTTGCCAGCAGCTCACGGTTGAACGCGTTCATCGCCGCCGTTACCGCCGCCGACTGCACCAGAATATCCGGACAATACACTTCGTTTTCCACCATCCCACGGATGCCCCGGATCTGCCCTTCGATCCGGTTCAGTCTGTGGACCAGGCTTTTATACTCTTCTTCACTGCGATGCTTTGTTTTGTGTGCACAGCAGCAACACGGTTCCTTCTTTTCGTTTTCCTGCATTATGTTACCCTCCCATCACATGCAAGGTACCCCGGAGGGGTATATTCACTATATACCCCGCCAGGGTACCTTGTCAAGTAGATAATATAATATTTTTATATTATTTTATGCGAGAGTTTTTTACTATAGCAATTTTTAAAATTAAAGCGGATATCCGCATGAGCAAAACCACCCTGAACAGTCAGAAAGAGAAACATTCCATGCTCTCCTTGCGGAGAGCGACTGCATAGTTCTGCTTCTATTTGCTTTGAACACAAAAAATTTCTATCCACGCTCTCCTTGCGGAGAGCGACTGCTGTTTTATTGTTTTCCTTCATTTCGCTACGCTTATTTCTATCCACGCTCTCCTTGCGGAGAGCGACCTGCAGGGAGCCGTCCTTTAGCTCGGTGTCGCTTGAATTTCTATCCACGCTCTCCTTGCGGAGAGCGACCGACGCCGTTGGCAACTATGACCGCTGGAGCATGAATTTCTATCCACGCTCTCCTTGCGGAGAGCGACTTGGCAGATACTCAGATGCCCATGCACAGGGCAATTTCTATCCACGCTCTCCTTGCGGAGAGCGACCGATTCGATCGGAACATTGCGAACAGTTAGAGTCATTTCTATCCACGCTCTCCTTGCGGAGAGCGACTGTTGTGTCGCATTTTGTTCCGGCGCTAAAGCTATTTCTATCCACGCTCTCCTTGCGGAGAGCGACTCTGGGACGTCATCGCGGTAATAACGGAAGCCCAATCGATTTCTATCCACGCTCTCCTTGCGGAGAGCGACGGCCGGAATATTTCTTTACTTGACATTTCATGAGAATTTCTATCCACGCTCTCCTTGCGGAGAGCGACACCTCGCGGCTCAACGCGCCGTCCGGTGCTACACTATTTCTATCCACGCTCTCCTTGCGGAGAGCGACCAAGCAACTTTTTGCCACCGTTGGGACCACCATATTTCTATCCACGCTCTCCTTGCGGAGAGCGACGCCAGCAACCAACTGGAACAACAAGAACAACGTGATTTCTATCCACGCTCTCCTTGCGGAGAGCGACATAATCACCGGAGCCGGAAACAACGCCATCGGAATATTTCTATCCACGCTCTCCTTGCGGAGAGCGACTTTTCTGGTTCGGATTGGGTGCAAGAGTTCCCTATTTCTATCCACGCTCTCCTTGCGGAGAGCGACTCGTAAGGTGCCGATACTGGGGATAAAATAAAGAAATTTCTATCCACGCTCTCCTTGCGGAGAGCGACACGGGTGGCCAATCGTGCAACTCAACGTTAGTGCATTTCTATCCACGCTCTCCTTGCGGAGAGCGACCTTCTGCTAGTGGTACCCTCTCGGATACTTCGGATGTATTTCTATCCACGCTCTCCTTGCGGAGAGCGACGCGTTGTGAGCTCGGCAGGAACAACCGGAAAGTCATTTCTATCCACGCTCTCCTTGCGGAGAGCGACTAAAAACGCCTTGCGTTAAATTATCAATCGAAGTATTTCTATCCACGCTCTCCTTGCGGAGAGCGACCTTGGCAACGTGGCAGTCGTATCACGTACGTGGAATTTCTATCCACGCTCTCCTTGCGGAGAGCGACAAGTTGGCGGAAGCAATCAATCCATCATAAGTCATTTCTATCCACGCTCTCCTTGCGGAGAGCGACGATACTTTGACCGATGATGTATCAACTGGCGGTAATTTCTATCCACGCTCTCCTTGCGGAGAGCGACGGCTTGAGATATTTCTATATTATCAAGATAACAGATTTCTATCCACGCTCTCCTTGCGGAGAGCGACATTTTTCTGGTTCTTCCTGGGTTCAAGAGTTTCCGATTTCTATCCACGCTCTCCTTGCGGAGAGCGACATTTTCTCGCCGTCTGTCTGTATGCTGCCGGACGTAATTTCTATCCACGCTCTCCTTGCGGAGAGCGACGCGTGAAACGGTTCCACACGGCAGACATATCATATTTCTATCCACGCTCTCCTTGCGGAGAGCGACAAGAAAACTGTGAACCAGTTTCGCGCCAAAACCATTTCTATCCACGCTCTCCTTGCGGAGAGCGACCTAATGCTGACTGGAGATGGCCGGAGTATTTTAATATTTCTATCCACGCTCTCCTTGCGGAGAGCGACCTGGGGTATACACCTATCGTTGATGTCCGCCGCGCCATTTCTATCCACGCTCTCCTTGCGGAGAGCGACGATACCTTAACCGATGATGTTTCTTCTGGTGGTAAAATTATTTCTATCCACGCTCTCCTTGCGGAGAGCGACTGATGCTATCAATGGTTGTAATCCTGATTTTGAAGGATTTCTATCCACGCTCTCCTTGCGGAGAGCGACGTGTTGTGGGTGCTTCGCAAGGTGCCGATATTGGGCATATTTCTATCCACGCTCTCCTTGCGGAGAGCGACCCGAAACAGCCAAAACATCAATAGGGGACATCAAATTTCTATCCACGCTCTCCTTGCGGAGAGCGACATAGTCAAGAATAGACCCCGACCAAGTACCCGGATATTTCTATCCACGCTCTCCTTGCGGAGAGCGACAGACCTAAACGTTTGAAGTCACGGCGTTGTGTAATTTCTATCCACGCTCTCCTTGCGGAGAGCGACCATACATCATAAGACACACCGTCAATTTCCATGCCATTTCTATCCACGCTCTCCTTGCGGAGAGCGACCATAGTACACTTGGCCCTTTTTAACCGCACCATTTACATTTCTATCCACGCTCTCCTTGCGGAGAGCGACGGCTGTGCCCCGTCTGCCAATGGCGGCGTAGCCTCAATTTCTATCCACGCTCTCCTTGCGGAGAGCGACTCAGCTTTAGCGGCGGAAGAGAATCCGACACAGTATTTCTATCCACGCTCTCCTTGCGGAGAGCGACAATTTCAGATGCACCATCAAGCGCGCCATAACTTATTTCTATCCACGCTCTCCTTGCGGAGAGCGACCGTCTGTTCTTCAAAAATCATATCTTCATCCATTATTTCTATCCACGCTCTCCTTGCGGAGAGCGACGACGGCCCGGTCTCTTTTTTCAATAGTTATCCCATTTCTATCCACGCTCTCCTTGCGGAGAGCGACCATCAATAGCCGGGCGAATAACGTTAAACGGAACATTTCTATCCACGCTCTCCTTGCGGAGAGCGACCGCCATCCGAAAATGTCAGATCATCCCCATAATACATTTCTATCCACGCTCTCCTTGCGGAGAGCGACAGCAAAAGTGCACAAAACAGTGGGGCACTTTTGCGCATATGAAACAAATTTTATGGAGATTGCATCTTCATGCTGACAGGCAAGGCTGTATTTTACCCTTTCTGCCCCTGTTTTTTCCATATTTTCTGGTGCGAAGGAACCGGGAATTTTATGATTGCCTTCCCCTCGCACTAAGCAAACAAGATTCCATCCTGATCAAAATCCGGGTGCAGACCCACATGCTCGACTTTGCTTTTGTAATGGTTTCCCAGTTGATAAAAGCGCAGGCTGTCCGATTCCGAATCGATCAGTTCGGTCAATTTTGCTTTGAACATCGTGTATTGCGCGGCATCCAGCAAGCACTCAAATACGGAGTTTTGCACCCGCTGGCCGTAGTCTACACAGACTTTTGCTACTTTGCGCAGCCTGCGACGACCGGCGGCTGTTTCGGTGTTGACATCATAGGTTACAAGCACCAACATAACGGCACCTCACTTCCAGAAAAACGGTGGGTACACTTCCAGGTCGCCGCGCAGAGCACGGGCCAGCAAAAGCGCCTGAACATAGGGCACCAGCCCCCAGGGCAGTTTTTCTTTCAAAAACGGATGGGTGATCTCTTCCTTCTTTTTGTTCTGCCATGCGGTCAGGAAAGCTTTGCGGCCATCATCCGTCAGCAGTACGGCACCATTTTCCTGTTTTTGCAGGTGTTTTGCCGTGATGATCTTTTGATTGATGCAGTTGATGACCAGCCGGTCTGCATAAACCGCCCGCAGTTCTTCCATCAGGTCAAGTGCCAGACTTTTGCGGCCGGGGCGCGGGCGGTGCATAAAGCCAACATAAGGGTCCAGGCCCACAGCGGTCAAGGCGGATGCACACTCCCGCGCCAGCATGCTGTAGGCAAACGAAAGCAGCGCATTCACATTGTCCAGCGGTGGACGGCGGCTGCGGCCCTCAAGCACAAAATCCTGCTTTTGCTGCAGAATCAGATCATTCAGGCAGTCAAAGTAGCGCTGGGCTGCCTCGCCTTCCAGGCCGCGCAGCTGTTCCGGATCATCGCTGGTCTGTATCAGCGGCAGCGCGGCGGCCAGCTGGGTGGAGGTGCGTTTCAGTTTTTCGACCGGGACACGCTGGGGATGATCGCGGGTTGCGCGTTCCAGCACCCAGCGTGCGTTATACACTTTACCAAGGATAAAGCTCCGGGCATAGCGACAGCTCTGGGCCGGGTCATCCGACACGCGGTACTGCGTCTGACGCAGCAGCACATTGCCGCGTTCTTCCCCCACGGTGCGGGCCTGAAATCTGCCATACGGGTCAAAAAAGCAAAGGTCAATGCCCCGCCGGGCACAAGCTCCCATCAAAGCGGGGCTGGCACCCGCGTAAGTAAAGCAGACGATGCCTTCCAGCGTATGCAGGGCATAGCGGTGGGTTTCCTGCTTATTGCGGGTAACAACAAGGTTTTCGCCATCCAATGTCAGGTAAGCGTCCTCATTGATGACAAACAGGGTGTTGAGCAGCTTTCTCATGGCGCGCCCTCCTCAATATGCTCCCGCAGATACGCCGCCGGGTCTGCCTGCTGATACAGCGCCGGCAGGCAAAGCTCTTTCAGTGAGCAGGCATTGCAATGCTTGCCGGGTTTGCTTTTTGGGGTATAGCCGCGCGCAAACAGGCGGTTCATCTCATCCGCCATGGTCTGCGCGGTGCTGCGCAGTTCCGGTGTCAGGGAAACATGTTCCCGCTGCCGGGTTTCTTCATAAAAGATTTCCCCTTCCGGCACCTCGCACACCAGCATTTCTTCCAGCGCCATGGCCTGTGCGCAGAGCTGCAAACGGTCGGCATCGTTTACCTTGCTGCGGCCATGCTTATATTCCACGGGCATGGGCTGCCACAGGCCGCGGCGGCCCTGCAATGACACGCCGTTTGGATCCTTGTGAAACTCTACCACATCGCAGTCGCCGGTCAGTTTTAAGCGGTGGCTGACGACCCTCATACCGCGGGCGATCAGCAAATCGCCGCGTTTTTCCGTCAGGGTAACATCATGGCAGCGGGTATGCTGCAGGCGGCCTTCGGCGGTGCGTTGGTTTTCGGACCATTGTTGTTCCAAGTACGCAAGTGCCCATTGGCGGCGGCAGAATGCAAAGTGCTGGATGCCAGACATTTGCAGATAGTCATCAGTATTCATCATACACTTCCGGTGTCAATCCGTTCAGGGTATCGCAAGTAATATTATAATCTTCCACCCGGTGTGCTTGTGCCACACTTTCTTTTAGCTCCACATGCAGACAGCGATGAACCTTTGCCGAGGAATACTGTCCGCTTTTGCAGTTATGACGCCACCAATACAGGCGAACAACCTCCATACTGCCATCCGGGCGGGCAGAGGAAATATCGTTTTCAAACAGTGTGCGCAGCGTTTCTTTGATGATTTCTGCATCTTCATCTGTAAAGCCGGTCTTTTCTGCCAGCTGGCAGTTAATGCTGCCAAAGGTTGTGTACACGCCAAAAGCCACACGGTGCTTCATACCCATGGTATCACTTGACTTCTTTTCGCCAGTCGTACCGTTCACGCTCTTTGTGATCTGGATATCATCGACATCAATCGGGTCCACGCTGAAAGCCGGATGAATAGATACCGGGCCGCGCACGCCAACGGAAACACCATCGCCCTTGGATTCTTTCCCCTTAAAGGCAAACACCTGGCCAAAGCTGCGCACATCCAGCCAGGTTTCACAGGCAGCCTTTGCATAAGCATCTTTATCTTTTTCAGCCTTTTTCACTGCTGGGCAGCCGTCTGCACGGTCTTTCAGGCTTTTGAAGCCATCATTGCAGCGGTCGTCCGACTGGACAAACACATTCTGGCCAAGGTCCATCATGCGGTTGCGGATCTTGCGTTTCAGGCACACATCCGAAATTTCACCCAGTCCCTCATACGTTTCGCGCGGGCGGTTTCCGTTCAGCGGGTCACCGTTCGGGTTCGCATGGTTTACAGCAATCACCAGTGCAAAGTCGATTTTATTCTGCAGCACAGCCATCTTTTATTCCTCCTGCTTTTTTGCTTTCGCTTTATATTCTGCATTTTCGGCCTTAAAGTCCATCATCTGGTCGGCATAGCCAACCAGATACAGCTCACCAAGTCTTTTGTTCGTAAAGTTTTCTGTGCCAATCTTATGTAATAATTCTTGCATCATCGCATACCTTTGGCTATCCATTCCGTTACGGTTTTTCATTCTGTTCAGGTACGGATTTAATTTTTTATCCAAAAGAAGTGTTGTTGCTGCCGGGTGCAGAGCAAACGCGGTTCTTAAACGCTCTGCATTTGTCAAACGTTTTTCGTTCTCATTTCCTAGCTGAATCAACGCCCGTCTTTCAATCTGTTCTGCACAGGCTAAAATTCTCCCAAACAAATAGTTTCGGTCTTTAATGGTTTCATCAACATTCATCGGATAATCCACCTTCTTATTTCTATGATAGTACCCACGCACAAGAGCGCAGGCAATGTTTTGTGTTTTTTGTTGTTCCCAATAATCCAGGCCAATACTGTTTGTTGCCCGATCTACCGCGCTGATCATCAAATCCCGCGGGAAACGCTCCCCATTGGTAATACAGGGAATCAGTCGTTCGATTGTGGCTTGTTTCAGCTTTGCATCCACTTTTTCGCCATAGGCTGCTTTTGCAATGTCCGCCGGGGCAGGCGCACCAACAAAGACAACTTTCTTGATCTTGGGCTTTTTGCCCAGTTCCGTCGGCTCCTCTACACTGCGGTATTCCAGCTGCCATTGGAACGTATCGTGCCAATCCTTTATATTGGCAAGCAACTTAGAGCCCTGCAGTTCCTGATAGTACCGGATGGACAACCGGCCAGGTGTAGCAGAATCCAAAATCATGACCGCCGTTTGGGAATTGTCCTTCAACTGGTGCTGATACCCCAGAATGGCCCGGTTAAACTGCCGTGCAATTTCTTCTTGGGTATCCGCAGGCAACCTTTCTGTATCTTCCTCAAAATCGTCCCAATCATCGCCTGCTAGTGGATTATATTCCTGGGCAATATCGAGAGTATCCCCCAGCACATTGGGTACTGCTTCGTTCTGTGTTCCCCAAACAAGTACAGTCTGGTCCCCTGTATTTACCCCTTGCTTGCTGACCAACCATCGCAAGGCGCTGTGTGCCTTTTGGGTTGTTTCATAACCAATCGAAAGTGCCTGCGCTGCATCCGCAAAGCGCCCGCGGTAAGTATAATTCGTATTGTCATTGCTGGATATCAGCTTTGCACGGTCACCTAGGTTGCGGATCTTATACGGGCTTAATGTAGAAACCGGCATTTTGATTCCCTGAACTGTGCAATAGTCAATATCTTTTAACTGTGTTTCATAAAAGCGGATAAAGCTTTCTCGGACTGTTGTATCACGCGACAAATCAACATTGTCAACGCGGAACCGGACAAAAGATTCCGTCTGGTCACTACCGGTCAGCGTATCCAAAATAGGGGGCTTGTCTTCTTTGTTTCCCTGCCATTTTGTTGGCAGAGTTCCATTTTCATCTATAAACAAAATATTTGCCTTGACCAGGTCTGCGATCAGGCATTCTTTTTCCAGGTAGTGCAGGACTGTACACACAGCCGGGTGGGCATAAGGAGATGTACACCACGCTTGTAACTGCTTGTGGTAAAGCGGCCATCCGGATTCTTTACTACCACCAAAAGTGGGATAATCTGCCGCAATATATTGCAGTTTATCCACTAGCGGGTGCGGCACCATGCCGGATGTCCGCGCCGAAGATTCCTCTGTGCAAGGAATGATCGTTGTCCTTTGATCTTGTGCCAGCAAGCCTGCATACTGAAAGTTTCCGTCCTTGTCCAGCTCCACTTCAATGTTGACCTGCTGCGTCGTGTGAGCCACCGGCAGTAGTGGAACTTTCCCAGGCTGCTGCTTTCCAATTTCTGACACGCTATTCTGGTAGGTTTTATAGCAATAGCTAAGCCAGCTCATTCCTGTATCACCTCCCTGTACAAATCATCGCAGTCGCTGACTGTTTCACCCAGCGTAAAGGTCTTCATCTTTTGCGGGTGGATATCGCGCACAATTTCGCATTCTTCCGGGCGGCAAAAACAGATTTTTCCGTTCTGCATTACCGGGTGCCAAAAGCGTTCCTGCATCACGCCTTTCCCGTTTTCGTCCGCATAGGTAATGCCGTGCTCCATTAGGCCTAGGTCCAGGGATGGAACATCATCATAATGCCCTTTTCCCAGGCCAAAAATGCAGGGTTCAATATACCCCTGGCATTCGCGTGTTCCCAAAAAGATATCTCTTCTGCCGCCGCGTTCCAACATACGCTTTGCAATAGCGTAATGTTTGTTTTCATTGCGGTCTTTTTCCAGGTCTGGGCGATGTTCGTTCCATTCAAAATGTGCCCGCACCTGGTAGCAAACATCAGAAAGGTACGTATAGATGGAAAGATCGTTTTTTCCATTGTTATACATAATGGGACGGATGCCTTTGGATTGTCTTTCAATCGGGTTCATCACGCGCAGTTCATCAATTACCCAGGTGAACGTTGGTTTCCAATAGCAGCTTTCATAAATGCCCTTCAATGCCTGGTAGGTGGGCACCGGGTAGCTGAATTTTTCGCCGCCTACGCGGGTAATTGGGTCGCTGAACAGTGCATAACGCCCATATACCTGCATGGATATTGAATTTTCGTATTGCAAAGTCTAACCCTCCTTGTTAAGCAAATTGTATCGGTATAAATCCGGGGCTTGTCTGAATTCCCTTTTCGTCATCGTAATATTCCTTGTTAAGAATTGTCACTGCCCCTTCTTTTACTGTGTACAGTGCGCCTTGATCTGCCAGGCGTATTTTTTCATTTGTTGTAATACCAACGGTAAAGCGTTGTGCGTCCCGCAGCATTTTGGGGGTAAGCGGTTTACTGGACGAAAGTCTTGTTGCCATATCCGCGCCATCTTCCCCATAGGGAACCACCACCGGCGTTGTAATGTCCTCCAAAGCATGGAAATTCCTTTCTGCCGTGGCAAACGCCTGCCGGAGCAAGTAATTGGGGAACTTTTGTTTTCCTGTTGTCTCTTTCCAGGCTAGCACACTTTCCCGATTATCTGACAAAAGGTCAAACAAATTCACTGTCTTTGGGGGAATGTACCCCTTTAATTCAACCGGATCGCCCATCCGTTCCTGTTGTTGGGACTCTGCATAATAAAGCTGGTAGTACCTCAAAATACTTTCCGGCTCTAACAGGTCCGCATCCCTTTGTAATTGCTGCAGCAGGTGCCGTGTGGCTTCCCTGCCGTTGCGCAGTTCCGGAAGTCGATCCAGATTTTCCAGATTGTAGGTTTTAACAAGATACACCGTGCGGCATTTCCTTTCCGCATTGCGGTTGCATCGGCCGGAAGCCTGGGCCACACTGGGCAGCGCAGCCATACTTCGAATGACGCAATCAAAGCTTACATCCACGCCTGCTTCTATCAGCTGACTGCTTACACAGATCAAACGTTCCTGACCGTGTAAGGTGTTTAATTTTTGCTTAACTTCTGCGATAACATCTGCACGGTGCTTTGCACACAGGTGCGTGGTCAGGCAGTAAAGTTGTGTATGTTCCGGCTGGCATTGTTTCAAAGCCTCAAACACCTTTTCGACCGCCGAACGGGTATTCAAGATGATCAAAATGCTGCCATTCTCGTCTTGCTTGTTCCGTACAAATTCTGCGAGTTCTCCTGCCTGAAATCCATTTCCTGTTTCGGGCACTTCAATCTTTGTCCTTCGGAACTGCGCAAAGCGCAGCTGGTAATCCGGGACCAGGTCCACCGGCGATGCAAACCGCAAAGGGTTTGCTACTTCGCTTAGCGCTGGCTGTGTTGCCGTACACAAAACAACAACGCACCCCAAATAGTACGCCAAGAAATTTGCCGCCTGGTTGAACAAGTATGTATGGCAAATGGGCAGGGACTGTATTTCGTCAAACACCAAGATAGAATTTGCCAGTGCTGCCATGCGGCGCACATTCTGCCGCCTGCTGCAAAACAGGGTTTGCAGCATCTGTACCATAGTTGTACATATCACCGGCGCTTCCTGCCAGCGTTCCAGCTGGCGGAGAATTTCGGGGTTCTCTGTATCCAGCACCGCATCCGTATGGTGCTCCAACAGATATTCACTGCCGCCTAATGCCTTTTTGAACTCCTGTACATTCTGTCCGATAATCGACCGGAACGGTGCAACATAGAAAATATGCCGGGCCGAAAGTTTTTTGGCCGCATGCACACAATATCGCAGCCCGGAAAATGTTTTTCCTCCGCCTGTCGGCACATACAAGCGGTAAATGCCCAGCTTTGCACATTCGCCTGCTGTCTTGCATTGCTCCGAAATTTCTGCACGCAAGGTATCTATTTTATGTCGAGGCTGCAAATTGTTCAGGAATGTTTCAACATTGCTTTCTATCAGATCCCATGGCGGAAGCTGCTCCGGGGGAAGGCATCCTTCTTGATTATAATAGTTGCCTGAATCCAACCAGTCTGCATCGATCAGGGCTGCAAACAAAAATCTGTGCGCTAACCCCAACATGATCTGATAGATACAAAGCCGCGGCTTCTTTCCTTCCTGCGTTCGGATTTTCCGCACAAGACATTCTACCTCCTGCGCAGCTTTGGCAAACATTTGCCGTATCTCTGTTTCACTTATGCAATCCGCAAAAAAGGCCCGGCAGCTTTCTTCATATAGCTCTTGAGCCTGCTCTGAATACATATGTTTTATCCAGGGTTCTACTCCACTCAGGTCGAAAACATCCATACGTTCAGAGTGATGGGATCCGATTGCCAATGCTGCCATTTGCGCAGTCAAGCGAGAAGGTGGTGAAGCTGTTTCTCCGCCATAATTTCCCCATAGCCACCGCATTCCGGCGCTGGAATGATTGATTCTTTCGTTTGTCTGGCCTCTCAGATATTTTTGCACGTTGCTATGAGATTTCCCAGCGTCATGGAGCCAGCCCGTAAGACGACCCAAGTTTTCAAGTCCCAGCGGCTGGCACGCCCGTGCGCAGTACTCGGCCACGTTTTCACTGTGTTGTTTTAGGGATTGTATTTTCCAGACGCCATTGATCTGTTTGGTATGACCGAGTAGCATGGTAATCATCTCCTTATATTTTTATTTTGGATTATATAAAAGTTTCAAAGTTTCATTTGTAATCAATATAACATCATAAATAGGACTCTGTCAATCCTCTTTACTAAAAAATTTGCTTTTCATGATAAAATCATGTACACTACTTTATGTCAGAAAGCGACCTTAAGGCTTTCTGTGGATAGAAATGGATTTTATAATAGTTCCACATTTCTTCTTATTCCTAGCCGTCACAGTCCGACTGTGGCGGCTTCTTTGTTTCTTTTATTATAGCAGATCACTCATCCCATAATTCGGACTTTCACTCCAGTTCTGCAATCTTTGTCATACTATCCAAATTTATCCATGTAGAATTGTTAGCTATTCCCATTAGCAGATATTTTTGATAAAATAAGATATTATAGGGTTTATGAATTCACTTTCTTATATTACTTCTTCATCTTACCGAAAAATCATTTACGCAAGGAGTGAAAAGCCATGAAAAGGAAGTTATTCACATTTTCCGCCAGTGTTATCACCGCAATAATGCTTACCGCTTGTGCTGCAGCGCCAGAAAATAAACCTGCTTCCTCCGCTGCTCTTTCCCCGACCAGTGAAGCTGTTGCCACAGCTATACCATCCACTAGCAATGCCAACTGGAAGTTACTGCCGCAATATGATTTTGACGAGATGATTCCTCTCTTCTCCCGCGAAACCCACACTGCCGGTTACGCCGCTGCCCGAAATCTGTACGCTGTGCGCAAGGGCGAACGCTGGAGCCTGTTTAATGCTGCCAACTGTAATGTTTTTCTGGAAGATTTGTCAGAAAGCATCCCGTACCTGTATGGTGAGCAGGAGCTCTCCATTGGGGTAGATGATACATACGATTACCAGAAGCTGAATGCCCTGGAAGAACAGATTAACCAGGAGCTGGTTGCCCAACAAATGCCTTTTACAACCATGCTGGGCGGGCACGGCGGGTATGGCATCCAGTGGATTTTAGGTGACAGCCAGATTTACCGTTCTGCTATTGGTGTCTATACATTTAGTGGCACGCCCATCGAACAGGTGTATGCTCCTGATTTGGTTGGCATCCAGCAAGGCATTTGGGATGATGAATATGCCGGTTATCTTGTTGACAATTCTGCACTTTTTGCCGTTGCGGATAAAAACGGTACAATTTTAACCGATTTCGACTACCAGGATGCCTGCATGGCCGGTGAATCTTTAATCGCGGTAAAGGATGCAGCCGGTAACTGGGGATATTGCGACCAAAGCGGTGCTTTAGTAATCCCCTGCATTTATCAGCCGCAGATGAGTTTGTCCATCATGAACGAAACTGTTGAATATCCTTACGCAGACTTATCTGGCATGGTAGTTGTGAAAAATCAATCCGGACAAAAGCTAGTTCTGGATGTTTACGGCAATGAGATAATTTCCGCTGGGCAATATGAAGATTTAGCCCCCGCGCGCGATGGCTGCGTATGGGCAAAACAGAATGGCCTTTGGGGCTTGCTGCAAGTACAGGATTATACCGAAAACAATGCCGACATTATTCTGCCGGATGGATGCATTGCACCAGATGTAACGCTTAGCCGAATTGATAGCCTTTGTACCTACACCACTGCTGATCATGGGCTGGTTATGCGTAAAGGTCCCGGTACAAATTATGAAAAAATGGATAATATCCCCTACGGTATCATCGTATGGGAATGCGGCTATAGCAGCAATGTGCCTGACTGGGTTGTTGTATATTACAGTGGGATTTATGGTTGGGTCAGTGATGAATACTTGGCTACCACTATTTATTCCAGCAGTAAATAATAAATAAAAAAGCAGGTGTTCATGTAGAAACGATATCGTCCTCCACGTGAATACCTGCTTTTTATAGCTTCTTTTATTATATCTGTTCTGTGCCGCTATTTGCCTCTGTATGAAATAAATAGCCGCTAATATGCATTTGAATGAAGTGTTCTGTTTGTTTGCTTTTTTACCTAAAAGAATCGCGTAGGAGGCTCTCTTAACTAAAGAGCCGACCTCTCACACCACCGTGCGTACCGACCGGTACACGGCGGTTCAACCGCATAAGTGCAAGGACTCGTAGTAGCGCCTGAGGATACTAAAATATCCTGCTTCTGCGAGTCTTTCGTTTGCAATGGAACCTTTTAATACAGGACTACCGGCGACACGCCAATAACCCAGTCTGGAATTGCCCCACTGGTACTATTCCAAAATTCTTCGTTTGAGTTTCATTACTCATCGATATAATCTTTATCGAACCACTCGCCTAGCGAGTGGTTTTAGACATACAAAAAAGCACCTTAGCTTACGCTATGGTGCTCTTCCTGGTGACCCGTGCGGGAATCGAACCCACGTTAACGGCGTGAGAGGCCGCTGTCTT
>ERZ833963.3028-NODE-3028-length-14376-cov-3.717408_pt1 | contig 14376 bp, 9 predicted proteins | sample MGYA00519693_ERZ833963 | MGnify/ENA primary metagenome ERZ833963 (study PRJEB31850, sample SAMEA3708748) | human gut metagenome | biome: human gut; feature: human-associated habitat; material: faeces | place: China | collected 2014 ... | reverse complement strand
GATCACTATCGTGTAAAGCGCTATTAGAACGCTATTAAATCCCTATTAAAACGCTGTTATATATAGCGTTTTATAAGTTCTTTTATTGCTTTTTAAAATGATTATATGCAGAATTGATCCGTTAGTAATCATGATTTGTTGCTAAATATATTTATATCGTGGGGATTACATGTTATTAACTGTTGTTTGAAGACAATAGTTTCACGTGGTAGCGTGAATCTAAATGTTAAATTTAAGATATTCAGTTTTTATCTTTATCTTTGTCTGACACAAAGCGAGCTATTATGACAGAACCTCGGGAAGAAATAGTAAAAAAGGCGTTTCTGCAATTCTTGAACAGGGGATATAAGGCCTGTTCGTTGAAAACATTGGAGCAAGCCACGGGCTTGACCAAGGGCGCTTTTTATTATTACTTCAAGGATAAGAAGGAGATTTTGGAGGCGGGGATGGAACGGTATTTCAGCGTGATGAAGGAGGAGAGTGGGGAGGATGTGGAGCGAGTGGCTTCTCTGCGGGAGTACATTGATCTCGTGATCAAGAATAAAGAGGAGAGTGCCGATGCTTCCCAGAGAGTTTTCGGATGTTTTATACTGGAAGTCTTGTTTTTCCAGCTGGTGCTGGAAGTGGCCCCGATCTTTCCGGAGTTCCGGGAGCGGATATACACGATTTCCAAGAGGCGGTTGGCGAACTGGGAGCGTGCTATCTTGAAGGCTAAGCAAAGCGGGGAAATTCGGGCGACATTGGATACTTCGGTTTTGGCGCGTAACTTGATGTCCGTGTCGAGTAGTATGTTGAATATCGAGTTGGAACAGGCGAATTTCCAATATATGTTTTCAGATACCCGGATGCAGTTTGAACAATATTATATGTTGATAAAGAAATGAACGGAACGAGAGACACGATTATCGAGACAGCTTTTTTGTTGTTCCTGAAAAAAGGATTCAAGGCGGTTACGCTTACCGACTTGGAGAAGGCCGTGGGGATGACGAAAGGGACGTTTTATTATCATTTCTTGAACAAGGAGGAGGTTTTGAAAGAGGGGGTGACGAGGTATTACCGTATGTTGAATAACCGACGGGCCGAGGAGATGAGCCGGGTACATTCGTTGCGGGAGTTTGTTGACCTGACGATCCATAACTTGGAAAGTATCGGTCATTACGGGGCGAAACGTTTGGATAGTGATATTCCCGAAATTTTGTGTCTATCGCTGATGGTGGAGGTGATTTCCCTGTATCCGGAGTTTAAACAGATGGTGAGTGACACGAAAATCTCGTGGATGTCGAAGTTGGAAGGTGTTATCTTAGAGGCAAAACGAGAGAGGGAGATAAGAGATGACGTGGACACGTCGATTTTGGCAAAGAATTTGCTGAACATAAGCATTGGGTTGATAAATTACATTGTTATGCATCAAGATATTTCTTATGCTTTATCATCGGTGCGTTACCAGTATGAACAACTTTATTCGTTAGTAAAAGCTCGATAAAGTTTTTACGGGAGTACATACCGGAAAGTATAAATTTGAAGAGACTTGAAGTTAGAATATAAAAACGAGAAAGTGATGAAGAGGATTACGGAATGTAAATCTGGATTAAGTTTAATTGTTGTACTACTGTGCTTTATCTTGCAGTCGAATGCGCAGGGGGTGTTAAGTTTGGAGGATTGTCGGCGGTTGGCGATAGAGAACAACAAGAAACTGAAAATTGCAGATGAGGACGTGAAGGCAAGTGAGGCGCAAAGAGCCGAGGCTTTCACGAGGTATTTGCCTAGTATTGACGCTGTGGGCGTGTATTTGCGCAACCAGAAAGAGATTAATTTGTTGTCGGATGATGCCCATTTACCTGTCGGGTCGATTGGCTCGGACGGGAAGTTCACGTTTCGTCCCGATCAGTTGATGATGGGGGCGGATGGGAAGCCGGTGATGGTGAACGGGCAGTATGTCCCGAAGGATTACGCCCTGTTGCCAAAGGAGGCGATGACCGTGGACGAACGAAACTTAGGAATTGTGCAGGTCGGGTTGACCCAGCCGATTTACATGGGAGGGAAGATCAGGGCTTATAATCAGATTGCCGGGTTGTCGGAGCAGTTGGCAAAGAGCAAGCGGTCGCAGGAGTTGCAGAACGTGATTCTCTCGACGGACGAGGCTTACTGGCAGATCGTTTCCTTGGTAAACCGGAAGAAATTGGCGGATAAGTACGTGGAGACGTTGACGAAGTTCGTGCATGATGTCGAGTTGATGCACACGACGGGGGTAGCAACCAAAGCGGACGTGCTTTCCGTGCGGGTGAAACTGAACGAGGGGGAGATGGTCCAAACGAAGGTGGACAACGGGTTGAGTTTGTCCCGGATGTTGTTGAACCAGATTTGCGGTTTACCGACAGACACGATCGTGATGTTGAAAGAGGAGGTGGCAGACACGGACGTGGAGGAGGTGCCGACGGAGAGTTTGGAACGGGTGTATAGCCGACGTCCGGAGGTGGCGAGTTTACAGCTGGCCACGGATATATATAAAAAGAAGGAGAAGATAGCTTTATCCGAGTATTTGCCGACGATTGCTTTAACGGCGAATTATTTGAGCAGCACGCCTTCTTTCTTTGACGGGGTAAGCACGAAGTTCGAAGGCATGTGGAGTGTGGGTGTCGGGATTAAAGCTCCGATATTCCATTGGGGAGCGTCACGCAAGAGTTTGCGTAACGCGAAAGCCCAGACTAACGCGATGAATTACAAGTTGCAGGAGGCAAAGGAGCAGATCGAGTTACAGGTGAGCCAGTCGGAATTCAAGATGAAGGAGGTGACGAAGAAGTTGGCGATGGCCCGTAAGAATCTGGAACGGGCGGAGGAAAATCTGAAGTTCGCGAATTTGGGTTTCAAGGAGGGTACGATACCCGTGCTGAACGTGCTAGAGGCGCAAACGGCTTGGTTGACGGCGAATTCGGAGCTGATCGATACGCAGATCGAGGCCCGGTTGTGTAAGGTTTATTTGGAGAGAGCTTATGGAACACTGGAATTTTAGATTTATGATACTAGATTTAAGATTAATTCCCTCTAGCTCCCCCTTTCCAAGGGGGAGAAACGGATGCGAGAAACCGCCACAATGTAACAACGTAGCGTGTCCTCCCCCTGTGTAAGGGGGAGTTAGAGGGGGTAGTTTTCCATTTTAAGTTTTAAACTCTAAATTCTAAATTTTAAATTAATTGTTATGAGTGAAAAGAAAGTAAGCGGGAAGGTATTGATGTTTACAGGGATCGTGATCATCGTATTTTTGGTTGCTATATTCGGGTTTATTTTTTGGGAACCGGTGCCGGAGATGATTCAAGGTGAGGCGGAGGTCACGGAAGTACGGATTTCCGGGAAGGTTCCGGGGAGGATTGAGCGTTTTTTAGTGGACGAGGGGGATCAGGTGATGAAAGGAGATACGGTGGCGATTTTGGATAGTCCGGAGGTGATGGCAAAATTTAATCAGGCACAGGCAGCGGAAGAGGCTGCCCAAGCATTGAGCGATAAGGCCCAGAAGGGAGCCCGTGAGGAACAGAAAGCGATGGCCTTCCAAACGTGGAAAAAAGCACAGGCGGCTCTTGATGTGGCAAAGAAGTCTTTTGACCGGGTGCAGAAGTTGTTTGAAAATGATGTGGTTTCCGCACAGAAACGTGATGAGGCCGAGGCCAATTATAAAGCGATGCTAGCCACGGAGCAGGCAGCGAAGGCTCAGTATGAGATGGCGAAGAACGGGGCGGAGAAGGAAGATAAATTGGCGGCCGAGGCTCAGGTGAACCGGGCAAGGGGGGCCGTGGAAGAAGTTAGTTCTTATATTAAGGAGACATTTTTGATTTCACCGATTTCGGGAGAGATTTCCGAACGTTATCCGAAGGTGGGAGAGTTGGTGGGGACGGGGTCCCCCGTGATGAACGTGCTGGACTTGGAGGATATGTGGGTGGTTTTTAACGTGCGAGAGGATTTATTGGGCGACTTGAAGATGGGAACCGTGTTCACGGGGTATATTCCCGCTTTGAACAATAAGGAGGTGCAGTTGAAAGTGACTCACATGAAGAATATGGGTACTTATGCTGCTTGGAGAGCAACGAAGACAACCGGGCAGTATGATACGAAGACTTTCGAGGTGAAGGCTGTTCCCACGGAAAAGGTGGAGGGGTTGAGACCGGGGATGAGCGTGCTGAAAAGAGCTAAAAACTAAAAGCTAAAAATTAAAAGTTTAGAATTTAAAGTAATGTAGAGTTTAAAATTTAGAATGAAGTGTTTCCCGAAGACGGTGAGTAACTTAGCTCTCCCTCTGTTTATAGAGGGAGTACCCGAAGGGGGAGGGAGTTCAATCTAAAATCTAGAATCATAAATCTAAAATTAATCTATGCGTGAGAATATAAGGGCTTTGGGGGTGTTGATGAAACGGGAGGTCCGGATGTTGGCAGAACGTCGGATCTACTGGTTTGTGATGATCTTCGCACCTTTGTTCTGTTTCCTGTTTTTCATGGATTTGTTGAAAGACGGGTTGCCGAAAAAGTTGCCTGTGGCCGTGGTGGATGAGGATAATACCACGACTTCCCGTTCTTTGGTACGTTCGTTGAACACGTTTGCCCAGACGGACGTGGTGATGCGCACGGCGAATTTTAGCGAGGCACGAGAGGCTTTGCAGCGGGGGGATGTTTACGGGATTTTTTATATCCCGGCGGACTTCCGGCGGGATGCATCGACAGGGGGAGAGCCCGTGTTATCGTTTTACACGAATGATACTTATTTTCTGGCGGGTTCTTTGTTGTATAAAGATATGCGGATGCAATCAAATTTAGCGAATGGAGCGGTTCAACAAACGTTATTGCTGGCGAAGGGAGAGGGCGGGCCGTTGCTCGCCGCTAAGCTGATGCCGATCGTACTAGATACGCACCCGTTGAATAACCCGTGGTTGAGTTACGCTGTCTATTTGGCGAATTTCCTTTTACCTGCATTCTTGTGTATGTTCGTGATGTTTACCACGGTGTACAGTATTAGTGAGGAGATTAAGCGGAGGACTTCAAGAGAGTGGTTGGAGGCAGGAAATGGTTCTATTATCGTGGCATTAATGGGGAAACTTGTTCCGCAGGCGTTGATTTTCACGGCGATGGGGATGCTTGCTCTTTCCATGTTGTATGGTTATGCTCATTTCCCGTTAAATAGTGGATTTTTCCCGATGTTTTTGGCTATGGTACTGATGATTCTTGCCTCTCAGTGTTTTGCCCTGTTTGTTACGGGAATAACTCGTCGGAGTAGGATCGCATTGAGTGCGTGTGCTTTGTGGGGCGTGTTGTCATTTTCGATATGCGGTTTTACTTATCCGGTGCGTTCCATGCCGGAGCTGGCTCAGATCGGGTCGAATTTGTTCCAGATGCGTCACTATTTTTTGATATACGTGGATCAGGCTTTGAATGGTATTCCGATGATATTTTCCTGGCAGAGTTATGCGGCATTGATGGTATATCTGTTCTTGCCGATTTTTATCCTGCCGAAGTTGAAGTTGGATTTGTTGGAGTTTAAGTATTTGCCATAAATCGTTGAAAACGATTTATGGGTTACAGGTTGGCAGGTTGCAGGTTGGAATGAGTTTGAAATTTAGAGTTTAGAATTTAGAATGAAAAAGACTACCCCCTCTAACTCCCCCTTACACAAGGGGAGAAACGGACGCAAGAAATTGCTACAATGTTTTCAATGTAGCGTGTCCTCCTCCTTTTCAAGGGGGAATTAGAGGGGGTTAATCTAAAATCAAAAATCATTAAATCTAAAATTGAAATGGGTTTTTGGACGGATATATATTATGTTTTTAAACGAGAGTTTTACGCGGTGTTTCGGGATCATGCCGTGCTGACTTTTTTCGTGGCGTTGATGTTGGGGTACCCGGTGGTTTACACGTTTATATATAGTAATGAGGTGGCGAGGGAAGTGCCTGTGGCGGTGGTGGATCATTCGAAGTCAGCGTTGAGCCGGGAGTTTATCCGGAATTGGGATGCCACGGCGAGTGTGGACGTGGTGGCCCGTTGTGAGGATATGGAGGCGGCGAAGTTGCTGATGTATAAGAAAGATATTTACGGGATTCTTGAGGTCCCCTCTGATTTTAGTAAGAACGTGGCCCGGGGGGAACAGGCTCACGTATCTCTTTATTGCGATATGGGAGCTTTGCTGAATTACAAGGCTTTGTTGACGGCCGGGACGGACGTTTCTTTGGCGATGGGGAAGGATATACAGGTACAGGGGATGGAGTATGCCACGGAGATCACTGAACAGATTGCGTCTTCTCCCGTACGGATTCAAGACGTGAAGTTGTTTAATCCGCAAGGAGGTTTCACTTCTTTTTTGATCCCGGCGGTGTTGATTTTGGTGGTGCAGCAGTCGTTATTGTTGGGAGTGGGAACGATTACAGGGACAGAGCGGGATCGACGTCGGAAAGGGTTGTTGTTACCTGCGAATAAGCATTTTCGTCGTCCGGCACGGGTAGTTTTAGGGAAGGCTTTTGCTTATTTGCCTATTTATTTCGTGATGAGTTATTGGGTGTTTTTCATCGTGCCTCGTTTGTTCGGGATGACCCAGGTGGGGGAACGGGGGGAACTGATGTTGTTTTTGTTCCCGTTTTTGCTGGCGTGTACCTTTTTTGCTATTGCTATGTCGTTTTTTAGTCGCGAACGGGAAATGCCTTTCTTGATATTCGTGTTCACGTCTGTGCCGTTGATGTTTATTTCCGGAATTTCTTGGCCGAAGTCAGCAATACCGGAATATTGGGTGTGGTTTGGAAAGTTGTTTCCTTCCTCGTTCGGGATTGACGGTTTCGTGAAAATTAATAATACAGGTGCCACGTTGTCAGAGGTGTTACCTGAATTTTGGGGGTTGTGTATATTGATGGTGTTTTATTTTATTGTGGCATGTTTGTTGTATAAAAGAGAGTGTAAAAAGTTAAAATTTAACATGGTTTAGTGATAAAATTGGAAAATGATGAAAGGTGTTGTATTTTCTTTGCTTGGGTTGATTTTATTGATGTGTGCCTGTGGAAGTTCTAAAACAAAGCAGGAACGCGGTAAGGCTACGGTGCAGGCCGATACGGTGAAAAGTTACCAAGGGGAATTGTCGATTATTTATCCGGGAAAGATCAAGGCGGCTTCAGAGGTAAAGCTGTCATTTCGAGTGGCCGGACCTATTCGGGCGGTGTTGCCGGAAGTGGGGGCGTTCGTGAAGAAGGGAGAGTTGATTGCCGAGATTGATCCGAGAGATTACGAGATTCAACTTTCAGCGACAGAGGCGGAGTACAATCAAGTGAAGGAGGAAGCCGGAAGGGTCATCGAGTTATATAACCGGGGGAGCGTTCCGGTGAATGACTACGATAAGGCCGTGGCTGGGGTTAAGCAAATTACGGCAAAGTATGATGCCCATAAGAACGCCTTGGCTGATACTCGTCTGACAGCACCTTTCGACGGGTATATTCAGAAAAAATATTATGATTCTCACGAGACGGTAGCTGCCGGTTACCCCGTGGTGTCTATGATTAATAGTAATTATTTTGACGTGGATATTGATATTCCGTCCAGTGATTTTGTACGACAAGATTTGTTTAAGTCGTTTTCTTGTACGATTGACGTGTTCCCGGGACAAGTTTTCCCGTTAGAGTTGATTGAAATTACTCGGAAGGCGAACTTGAATCAGTTGTACCGGATGCGTCTACGTCTGAAACCCGTGCCGGGAGTGGATATTGCAGCAGGGATGAGCGTAAACGTGACGATCGAGTATAACCCGAACGAGGAGGCGTTGACGGTGGTGCCGTTGTCTGCGATGTTCGAAGAAAACGGGGAATCTGCTGTGTGGGTATATAACCCGAAAGCTCAAAATGTGACCAGGCGTGTTATCCAGTTGAAAAAGTTGTTGAAAACAGGTGAGTTGATTGTTTCCGAAGGATTGGCAGCCGGGGAGATCGTTGTATCTGCTGGTGTGCATAGTTTGAAGGAAGGTATGTCCGTGGAATTATTGAAACCGGTTTCTAAAACAAATGTAGGGAAACTGCTTTAATTTTAGATTTTAAATTTTAGATTCCGGCCGCACGAGGCTACGCGGAGAGAATTTAGAACCTGTAACCTTACGAAGGATTTGATATGATGAATTTAGCGGATTATGCATTAAATAATAGGGCGCTGGTAAAGTTTTTTATTGCAGTGCTGGTGATTGGAGGTATTTTTGCCTTTAATTCGATGAGCAAGTTGGAAGACCCGGAAATCAAGGTAAAACAGGCGATGGTGGTTACGGTGTATCCCGGAGCTTCTGCTCATCAGGTGGAGTTGGAAGTAACGGATGTATTGGAGAAGTCGATTCGTTCAATGGGGGCAATCGGTAGTATTGAATCCAAGTCCATGGCGGATATGTCATTGATCACGGTGGAGTTGGAGAGTACTGTGAGCCCGGACGAGTTGGAGCAGAAATGGGATATTCTGCGTCGAAAGGTGACGAATGCACAGGCCCAAATGCCGGATGGAGCGCGTCCTTCCGTGGTGATGGATGATTTCGGGGACGTGTATGGAATGTTTTATGCCATAACGACCGACGGGGTGGGTGACGAGCAGTTGTTGGATTATGCCCAGTTGGTGAAACGGGAGTTGCAAGATATTGAGGGGGTGCGTCGTGTTGAGATCTATGGGAACCGAACCCCGTGTATCAATATCGAGATGATGCAGGATAAGATGGCAAATCTGGGGGTTCACCCGATGGAAGTGTTGTCCACGTTGAACAGTCAGAATAAAACCGTGTATCCTGGTTATTTCAATAGTGGGGATCAGCGTTTGCGGGTGGCTATTAATGATAGCTATAAGTCGATCGAGGATATTAAGAATCTAATTATACAGGGACACGAGGATGATCAGTTACGTTTGCGGGACATTGCGTCCATCACGGAAGGGTATGAGGACCCGGCCCGCAACGGGATGAAGTATGATGGCAAGCAGGCTTTCGGGTTGGCAATTTCCATGGAAAAAGGTGGGAATATCATTACTTTGGGAGAGAAGGTAGATCAGGAGTTACAGCAGTTGAAAGAGTCCCGGATTCCGGTGGGCGTGGATTTTCAGAAAGTATTTTTTCAGCCAGACCGGGTGAGGGATGCCATTAATGTTTTCATGGTTAACTTGTTGGAATCGGTGGTAATCGTGATTCTTGTGCTGATGCTTACCATGGGATTCCGGAGCGGGGTGATTATCGGAACCGGACTGGTGATTATCGTACTGGGCTCATTCGTGGTGCTTTATCTTTTTGACGGAACGTTACAACGGGTTTCGCTGGGGTCGCTGATTGTTGCCATGGGGATGCTGGTGGATAATGCGATCGTGATTGTCGACGGGATACTGGTTGATTTGGAGCGGGGCGTGAAACGTCCGGCCGCACTGACGAATATAGCGAAGAAGACGGCGATGCCTTTATTGGGGGCTACATTGATTGCTATCTTGGCGTTTTTCCCGATCTTTATTTCCCCGGATACGACGGGCGAGTACGTGCGGGATTTGTTTATCGTGCTGGCGGTATCCCTGTTGTTGAGTTGGGTGTTGGCGTTGACGCATATCCCGATTCATGCGGATCACTCGTTGAAAGTGAAACCGAAGAAGGCGAACGAGAATTTGTATGATAGTAAGATATACCGGTTGTTCCGGCAATTTCTTTCTTTTATGTTGTGGCACAAGTCCATGGCAATCGGGGTGGTCGTGGTTTTATTGGCAGTTACTGCATTCTTGTACCGCTATATTCCGCAAGGTTTCTTCCCGGATTTGAGTTACACACAGTTGTATATTGAATTTAAAATGCCGGAGGGTACCCGGGTGGAACGGGTCGAGTCGGATTTGGCAAGTATAGAGGATTATTTGTTGAGTCGTCCGGAAGTGACTCATGTAACGACGAGTGTCGGCGGGACTCCTGCCCGTTATAATCTGGTGCGTTCTATCGCGGAGCCCACGATGAGTTACGGGGAGTTGATCGTGGATTACACGACCCCGGAAGAGTTGAAGGCGTCGATGACCGAGATTCAGGATTACTTGACGGCTCATTACCCGGATGCTTACGTGCGGATGAAACGTTATAATTTGATGTACAAGAAGTACCCGATTGAGTTGATGTTCACGGGACCGGACCCGGCCGTGTTGAGAGAGTTGACGGAGAAAGCGGAACAGATTATGCGTGACGAACCCGCAATTACTTTGGTGACGAATGACTGGGAGCCGATGACTCCCACGTTGATGGTGGATTACTACCAGCCGATTGCCCGTTCCGTGGGACTTTCCCGTTCGGATGTCGGTTTGTCAATGCTTGCAGCCACGGATGGAATGCCTGTGGGATCTTTCTACGAGGGAGTTCATGCAAAGCCTTTGTACATGAAGAGCGTGAATAGTGAGGGGGAGAAGGTGGAAGCACTGGATAATATTCCCGTTTGGAGTGTGCTGCCTTCGACGGCGGCTCTGAACGAGGAGTCGTTGAAGGGGTTGTTGATGGGGACGATGTCCGGGGAGGATTTGCTGGCCCAAAGTATAGGTTCTATCCCGTTGAATCAAGCCACGAAAGGTATTTCTTTGAAATGGGAAGATCCTGTTGTGCGACGTTATAACGGGCAGAGGGCTATGCGGGCGCAATGTAATAATGCTTTGGGGTACACGGCGGAGAGTGCCCGTGCGTTGATCGTAGAGAAGGTGGATACGATTACTTTGCCCGAGGGCTACGCTAAGCAGTGGTTGGGAGAGCATAAGGCCAGCGGGGAGTCCATGAAATATTTGTTCGGGAATATTCCGTTAGCGGTTATTCTGATGATTGCGATACTGATCATGTTGTTCAAGGATTTCCGCAAGCCGATTATTATTTTCTGTTGTTTACCTTTGGCTGCAATCGGGATCGTGCTGGGAATGTTAATCAGTGGTAAAGAGTTTGGTTTCGTGGCGATTGTCGGTGCGTTGGGATTAGTCGGGATGATGATTAAGAACGGAGTGGTACTACTGGATGAGATCGGGTTACAGATTGCTTCCGGGAAAGATCAGACGCAGGCTCTGCTGGATTCTTCTTCTTCTCGTTTCCGTCCGGTGATGATGGCGTCATTGACGACGATATTGGGGATGATTCCGTTGCTGGGTGACGATATGTTTGGTTCGATGGCCGTTACGATTATGGGGGGCTTGTTGGTAGGTACGGTGATCACGTTGGTGTTTATTCCCGTGTTGTACGCGATATTCTTTAAAGAGAAAAAAAGTGATAGCATAAGTTAGAGGATTATTATGAAAGGTCTGTTGACAATATTATTGGTTTTAGGTATTTCTCCGGTAAAAGCGCAGGTTTCTTTGAACTTGGAGAAATGTCGGGAAATGGCTTTAGAAAGTAGCAAGAAGATGTCGATTGCCACGAAACAAGGGGAGAAGGCTGAATTTGAGCGAAAGGCTTATCGTGCGAATTTTTTGCCCAAGCTTTCGGCTACCGGGTTGTATGCTTATATGCAGAAGAAGAGTTCGTTCACGATTGATGGGGGGTATTTACCGACGTTCGTACCGGATGCAAACGGGGAGTTGGTTTACAATCTTTATATTGATCCGGCGACGAAACTTCCAGTAATGGGAAAGGATGGTCGGCCTCTTTCGGCGCAATATGCTTTTATGCCTGATATTGAGCTGGAGTTAGGGTTGCGAGGGGTTTATTCGGCGGGAGCGATGCTGGAACAACCGATTTATATGGGTGGGAAGATTCGTTCAGCTTATCGTATGGCCACGATTGGGAAGGAAATGTCCGAATTGAATAAGCAGTATACCCGTGCGGAGGTGATTACCGAGGCGGACGAGGCTTATTGGCAATACTTGCGGGTGGTGGAATTGGTGACTTCTGCCCAGAAGTATAAGGCGGTAGTTAATGAGTTAGTGCGGAATTTGACGGATGCTTACGAAACAGGGATGGCTTCTCGAAATGATTTGCTGAAGGCGCAGGTAAAGTTGAACGAGGCCGAGTTGATGTTACAAAAGGCGGAGAACGGGAAGGCTTTGGCAGGGATGAATCTTTGCCGGGTAATCGGGATTGATCTTTATTCGACGATACAGGTGAGTGATTCTTTGTATGATGAGGTGACTCCAGGCGTGTTGAATGCTGGGGAGGGATTACAACAGCGTCCCGAATATAATTTGTTGGAGAAGGATGTGGAATTGAAGGAGAAACAGGTGGCGTTGACCCGTTCTGATTTTTTGCCGGAGGTGGGAGTTTCCGCCTCTTATGGATTTTCGGGGGGAATATCTCTGAACGGGCAGACGGAGGACGTGGCATCTTTTACGGCCATGGCTTCCGTGAAGATTCCTATTTATCACTGGGGTGAGGGCCGGGGAAAGATTAAAGCGATGAAGGCCGAGCAGGAGATGAGTCGATTGAAAAAAGAGGAGATGTCACAAATGATGCTTTTGGAGATTGCACGGGCTCGCTATAATATCGAGGATTGTCACACACGGGTTATTCTGACCCGTAAATCGTTGAGCCAGGCAGAAGAAAATCTGGGGGTGAGCAAGAATCAGTACGAGGTGGGTATGGAGACGATTACGAACTACATGGAGGCTCAGGCACAATGGCAAAAGGCGTGGAGTGATTGGATTGATGCGAAGGCGGAATTACGATTGAGCGAGACGAGATACTTGAAGGCGACTGGACGGCTGAATTGATTTTTGATTTTGAGCATAGAAGGTAAAATTTTATAAATCAAAGGTTAAAGGCAGAAATTAAAAATCGGAAAGAGGGATTTGTTTTTGTAAATAACGGGAATAGCTTTAACTTTACCGTGTCATGTAAAGGTATGTTAATGGTGCCCGATGTAAAAGAGTCAACGATAATTCGACTGTTAGAAACAGGTGACGAGAGATGTATGAAGATGATGTTTGATACTTATTATCAAGCATTATGTACGTATGTTATGCGTTATTTGATTTCGATGGAAGATGCGGAGGATATTGTTCAGACGGTGTTTATATCCTTGTGGAATAATAAGCGGGGACAGGAATTTTCGGGGTCTTTGAGGGCTTATTTGTTTGGGGCGGCGAGTAAAGCATCTTTACAGTTTATGAGGGATCGGGGGAAAGCATATTTCGTAGATATAGAGTTACACGTTGATGATTTTCTAGAGGAAATGTCCCGTGATAATGAGGTGGAGTTGGAGAAAATGAAGGAGTATTTATATGCTGCCATTGAAGATTTACCCGCTAATCCGAAGAAGGTTCTTACCGCAATTGTTTTTAATAATACACCTTATAAGATGGTTGCCGAGGAGATGGGGATTTCGGTGAATACGGTGAAAACATATTACGCTAGAGCGCTTCAGGCGTTGCGTAAATCTCTTGATGGTAAGACATTTTGTCTTCTTTTCCTTTCTTTCTTTTCTTCTAAAAAATAAATTTTAATTTTTCTTCCTGATTTGTGTCACCCATTTTTAAATTTTGGGAATATGTATGAAATTTATGACACATGAAAGATAAGTCGATATTTGAATTAATTGCAGAATATAGTGCCGGGACGATTTCTTCTGCCGATGCCGAATTACTTCGTGAGAGATTGGAGAGCGATGCGGAGGCTATGCGTTTGTTCCGGGAGATTCGAGAGACCGAGAAGATATTGAAATCCGTGCAGGCGCAAGAAAAAATTGACCTTCAGAAGTCGTGGCAACGTCTTGACAGTTCTTTGGTTGGACGATCTCGAAAAGGACGGTGGCTGTTCTGGACAGTGGGTTCCGTGATTGCTGCTTCCGTGGCGTTATTGCTGATGTTTGTTTTTCCGTTTACCCGACAAGTGGAACAGCCGGAGACGTTGGTATCACAGGTGGGTATTACTCCCGGTGGAGTAAAGGCTATTTTACAGAGTGAGGATGGAAAGATGATAGATTTGACTTCTTCCACTTCCTCTCGTATTGTGACGTCGGATGGTTTGGTGTTAGTGAACGATTCTTTGAAGGGATTAAGGTTTGATCAGAGTAAGTCGGAGAATCAACCGATGAAATATCATACGCTTGCGGTGCCTGTTGGCGGAGAGTATCATTTCACGTTAGCGGATGGAACCCGGGTGTGGGTAAATTCTGCCTCTGAGGTGCGTTTCCCGAATTATTTCTCCGGAGGAAAAAGAGAAATTTATGTCAAAGGAGAGGTCTATTTGGAGGTGGCTCGTGACGAGAAACACCCGTTTATCGTGTATACTGGAGAAAATGAGGTGCGGGTGTTAGGGACGAGATTTAACCTGACCGCTTATCCGGATGAGCAGAAGGTGATCACTACATTGGTGGAGGGAAGTGTCGAGTTTCGGAATGATCAATCGAGCGTTCGCTTGAAACCCGGGGAACAGTCCGTGTTGAATCGGGCTACTAATAAACTCGAAAAGCAAAAGGTT
>ERZ833963.3021-NODE-3021-length-14419-cov-4.431217_pt1 | contig 14419 bp, 24 predicted proteins | sample MGYA00519693_ERZ833963 | MGnify/ENA primary metagenome ERZ833963 (study PRJEB31850, sample SAMEA3708748) | human gut metagenome | biome: human gut; feature: human-associated habitat; material: faeces | place: China | collected 2014 ... | reverse complement strand
ATTATTAATACATCTTTATATTACTATAATATGAGAAATATCTTTTATATCTAAAGTTATTGTTTCATTATTATAAGCCTGGAACTCAATTTTCCCATTTGGATTTTGACTTATTTGTCCATTTAAAAGTTCAGAAGCTCTAGCCTTATCAACATTAATATTGATTTGTACATTTAACACTCTTTCATCTTTCATAACTATATTTAATCTATGTAACATATAATTCACCCCTTTCTATCCTAAATAGTACAAAAACAGGTCGAATTATGCAACAAAATTACATAGCTTCTTTATATTCTAATTTAATGTTAGGTTTTGATAGGTTTTTAAATCACATTTGATAGTTTAAATAACACTCTATCTCTAAGATATCTGCATCTTTTATCACTGGTTAGCATCTCTTTACCTATAGCTAACCAGCTTAATGGTTTTATTCTATCTGAGAAATATCTAAGCTTAACCAGCTGCAATTCTTCATCATCTAATAAAGCAAGTGCATTTTCTATTTTTCTGATTTCTCTTTCTTTTTCAATGATCTTAAGCTGCAGTCTTTCTTTCCTTTTTTCTTTTCTGATTAATTCATTTTCTACTGAACTATAAAGGCTATTTGTCTTTGATGTTATACCAGAGTATGATTTTCCCCTACAACCTTCATAATCCTTATTTAAATATTCTAAATCTATCTTGTAAGAATTAAGCTCTACTTTCATAGATTTAAAATTATAGAGTTTCCCTTCAACATAAGAATACATATCTTGCATTTAATCTCCCCCTGATATTTTTAAATTATCGAAATACTACATTCTTTTAATAATTAAATTTCTATAATGTCATCAATTATTACTACTGGATCATATTTACCATATTCAATTACGAGTATTCTTTCAAATATTTCCTTCTTTGTTTCTTCCTTTAGTTTGCTATAATTTAATAAATTGCCTTTGTAATTGGCTTGTATATCGTCTCTAGTGTCTTGAGAATACCCTTTAAACAACTCATAAATCTCCACATCTGTAAATTCTATTTTAACATCAGAAAGGTCTTCCTTCTTCTGTAAGTCCACTAATTTTTTTTTTAATTTCAACAAATTAGTTCTCAACTTATTTTCTCTCCTCTTGTATTTCTTCTATCATCTCTTTTAATTCCTGTATTTGTTTTTCTTGCTCGTCCACTCTTATAGAAGTAAGTATCGCATTTGTTATATATACTATACTATTAGCCTTTTTCTGGTCTATCTTGTCATTAGCTACTAAATTAACCAGTGTGCTTAATGTTTTTCTAACTTCCTTTGGTGAGCTTGTTTTAAATTTATAACTCATGGTATACCCTCCCTTCTATATTAGCTTAATTTCAATACTTTAAACCTATTTGTATTTATATTAAAAGCCGTCTGCTATGCCCTTAAAAGCTAACTGACGGCCTCGTTTTTTATCTTAATCTTCGGAAGTTAAAATCAAATTTCGCATTTTGTATTTCTTCCTGTTTTTGTTCAGCTTGTGCTTGCTCTTTTATTTTTCTTTCTCTTTCTTCAAGAGCTTTTTCCCTTTCAGCTAAATTTTTTTCTCTTAATTCACTATATCTATTAAAATAATCTGTCATAATATTACTCCTTTTAATAATTTATATTTTGTGGGTAAAATTCCCCAGCATGTACCATTACTTCATATATATATGGTATATATCTATCTATATTGCTATTAGTTCCCAATATCAATTTGTTTTGAAATGCTCCGTTAATCATTCTTTTAATTTCATTATGTAAAACCCTCTTATCGTCTACTGGAAGATGTATATCTTTTAAGCCAGTTAGTAATTTGGTAATATCATCAGCTATTACTTTGGTATCTTCTCCAACTTCTTCAGCTATAGCTATAGCTTCTTGTAATTTCTTATCAAATTTTTTAACTTTAGCATCTAATCCGAAAGCTTTTAAATATTCCCCTACTTCTTCTTTTACAGTTTCTGGATCATAATCTATGTAATAATTTTTATTTAACAGTGTAACATCTGCATCTAATTCTTTTTTAGTATCTTCTAATCCATTTAATAACTCTAAAGCTTGTTTATATTCAGTCTCTTTATCTTTATCAAGTGTCAAGAAATACTCTTTTTTTAGTTGATTTACAAGTTGATTTTGTTCTTCAACTCTAGCATTAATAGCATTTAATTCAGCTTCTTTTTCTGCTTTTACTGCATCTCTTTTACTTAGAAGTTCTTCTCTTCTTTGTAAATATTTTAATATGTCTTTATTATCTTGCATCTGTTCCGTACCTCCTTTTATTTCTAACTATATTATATCATATTTAATACTATATTATCTAGTTTTTAATGCTATATTATGATATAATTAATAATATATAGGTGGTATTTGTCACACTACCTATAAATAAAATTTAACTATCGTATCTATGATAAGTTATTCTTATAATATGTATGTTTTCTTATCTGTTTCGTCGCATTTTTTATAAAAGAAGCCCCAGGTTTTTACTCCTGGAGCTTTTTATTTGTAGCTAGTATTTTATTTGTAGTTACTTTCGTTATTCTTGTGGTAACTACATTTAAACTTTCCATTCTTCTTTTAAGTTATTAATAATTTGCATAGCTCGTTGGCTTTCTTCACTATTGTTATTTCTATCTGGATGAAATTCCATAGCTAGTTTCTTATACATTTTCTTTAATATCTTTTTATCATTTTCATTGTAGCTACTTCTATTATTTTCGTGGTAACTACGTTTATTATAATTACTGTAGCTACTTTTACTATATTCATGGTAGCTACGTTGATACTCTTGTTTTTCTCTATATTGTTTTTTTAATTCATTTAATCTTTCTTCATTCTTTAGATTTCCAAATACATCATAACACTGTCTATAAGTATCATAGCCATACTTTTTATCAAATTCACTTTTTTTAATATGGTATGCCTGTAATATAGCTTCATTTCTGTTGTTTATTCTATATTCTTCTGTTTGTTTATATTCATTAATTATTTTCTCATATAGAGGATCTAATTTCTTATATATAATTTCTTCTAAAGTCTCTTCTTCTAATCCAGCTTCTTTTAATATTTTTTCTAACCTTCCGCGCGTCATGTAATCAGTAAAACAAGCTCCAATATCTACTATGCTATAATAATCCATATTGCAAATATGCCATTGTTTCTTTTTCACCTTTCCATTTTCCCTGTAGCTATCTTGTAGAGTTACTTTATACGATATATTTTTATCTCTGGTAAACTTTTCTTCACTCATCATATAACTGTATATAGTGTTCCCATTGCGTTCGTATTCAATAGGTTCTATATATTTTGATTTACCATTCCATATATCTTTTTTTAATTTAATTTCTTGTATATAGCAATACACATTCAATCCCCCTTTTTTATTGTAGTTACTTTTTAAAAAATAGAAGTAGCTACAAAATAAGTATAAAATAAGCAGCTACCAAGTTGCAACCCAGTAGCTACCTTTTAATTAATTTTCTTTTAACATTTCTTTAGCTAACTTAATAGCCAAATCTAATTGTTCCTCATTTAGCATTTTAACCCAAACTATTCTTCTTGCTGTTTCTTTTGCTCCATGTCTTGCTATCATATCCTCTAGTAGATCTTTGTGTTTTGGTAATAGTGCATCTAATACCTGTTGTTCTGCTTTTGTTAATGCTTCATTCATTTCTATTCCCCCTTATAATATTGATTAATCTCCATTTATACTTGAATATACAGAATCTCTTATAAGCTCGTCCTTCTTGCCTGTATCTGCTAATAATCGTATGTTTATTTTTGTATCTGGATAATCTGCTAATTCTTCCTCAACATAATCCTTTACTTCTGTATAGTATGAATAATATTTATCATCTGCTTCTACATTTTCTATCGTGTCATTTACTATAATGTAGCATGAAACTTCGTTTATATAAGGATAAAAATGGAATTCGGTTTGTATATCTGGTTCTTCATAAGGAGAATATTCCTCATTCCCTTCTATAGTTTCTTTTAAAGTTTCTAATACATATGGGCTCGGTTCATCAGTATTATCTTTTAAATTAATATAGTCGTCTTTATATGCTTGTAATGTTTTAGCTTCTATCTCCTGTACTGTCTCTGTTTTTATTTTTGGTGCATAAATTTGAGTATTATATACTATTGCTCCTAATGTTGTTATAACTGCTCCAGTTATAAATCCTGCTAATATTTTTTTGGCTGTATCTTGGTTTATTTTCATGTTTAATCCCCCTTTTTAAAAATATTTATTAATAAAATATATATTTACTCTCCCTTATAATATTATTTTAATTTATATACTACTCTTTTAAATTATTGCCACTCTCTCACTCTCCAGGAGTAGCCTATACCCCTCTTATACGGAGAAGAGAAGAGGAAACAAGTCGAAAGAGTGGTATTTTACCCTTGTTATATGTTGTATTTTCTTTTATGTCGTAAACTGTCTGATAAGTTTTCCCTGTATGGATTATCTAGCTTTTCCCTAGCTTCTATATTGCTATCATTCTTAAATATTCCCTGTATAATCATGTCCTGGAAGCTTGGTTCTTGCATATCCTTTGTTCTTAGATAGTCGTATGTAGTGTTAAAGGCTTGTCTTTCTGATTCTGATATTAATTGTAGCACATATTGTATTAATTCTGCTTTCTCTTCCTCTTTTAGATATAATTCTTCAACTAATTCCTTGTAATATATCCAGTTCTCTATGAATTTATCACTTTTTTGGAATACGAATTCATGTTTGAAACTTTCTAAATTTGCATCATTATCAATTAGCTGCTTTCTTTGTCTAGCAATATCTATCTCTCTCAATCGGAACACCTTATATATCAACTTCACAAGGTAGTAAACTGTCATCCTGATGAAAACTATTGAGTAATGTAAAGAAGCTCTTAGGACTGCTCCTATAAGGTCGTATATTACATTGTATAGGTTTCTTTCCTCTTCCATTTTATTTCCCCACCTTATTCCTAAAATAAAAGAGTTATGATATAATAATTGTGTGTGTGAATACCATAACTCTTTTGTTATGTGTATTATTTGTTTAATGCTGCTATTAGTTCACTTACTCGCATTTGTGGATTGATAGCAGCTATTATTTTAAGTAAATGTATATCTATAATCATATTATTTTACCCCTCCATTTTCTTTAATATCTTAGCTTGGTATCCTTCTACTATAGCCATACATTCTTTTTTAGTTAACTTATCTATTGTCTTATTGAATTTCTTAATTATGTGATTTTTAACTTGGTCTTGACTATAACCAGCTTGGAAGCCTCGGCTATATATAAACATTATTTCTGATTTTGTAATTAGATCTTGTTGTTCCTGGAATGAAATTACTTTGTCGTCCTGAGTATATTTTAATTTATTTTTAGTTTCTTGAGTTGTGTTTTTAAGCTCGTCTTTAAAGTTGTCCTTGCCATTATTAGTAGCATCACTATCTTTTACATCATTAATGCAGAACATTCCATTTAGGCAATATTTTCGGGCGTAGCTTGATGTTGAGCCAGTAATTTGTGGACTATCGAATTTCTTTCGTTCTTCGTCCTCTCTTGCCAATGCTGATGTTTCAACTGTATCTCCAGTTTCTATGTCTACTAACTTTGCAGTTGCTTTTATGTAATTTTTCCCACTACTTTCTTGAACTTCGTCATTTATTAAAAGAACTAATTTATTTTCATTTAAAAGTGGCTTAACTGCATCTAAGATATCTTCATAGCTTCTATAACTGTAATTGCCGAATTTATTAAATTGATTCTTTGGAGCTTTAAGCTCTTGTTGAATATTGAAAAGTTTCTTATAGATATTCATTTAATTACCCCCTTATATAGCTTCTTTGTTACTAGATTCCATTAAATCGATGTATGCTAAATCTAAAATTTCTTCTAATTCAGCTTCTTTATGTTTATAAACTGCATAAGCATCAGCTATAATAGCTTCCACTTCTTCTGTTGGTATGTCATGTCTTTTTGAGTTGTCTAAAAATACTTTGTAATAAATTAGGTAATTTTCTTTATCTTGTTTATTTACCATCTCTCTAGTATTTTCATAAATTTCTTGTTTACTTTTCATCAGTTAATCCCCCTTTTACACTTTTGTAGATCCAATAAGAATACGAAAGGTGAAATATCTGTTTCGCCCCTCATCTCTTCGCAAACTCTCTCGATTATTTTCATATCTACTTCTTTTAATTCTGCCAATTCTGTGTCTCTAAACTCTCTTGTAAATTCCAAACTTGATTCTATATAGCCTAATTTATAATCTAAGTCCTCCTGTGGCTCTGTAGCCTGTTTCTTTTTGTTTCTTGACTTGTTATTCGGCTTAGGTTTTGTAGAAGCTTGTAAGCTATCCTGTTGACCTACAAGGTATTTGTTTATGTAGTAGATGTTATTTCTTCCAGCTTTGCCTTCTCTCTTGGACCTTGTTATATATCCCTTTTCTTCTAGTGAGTTTAAAGCTCTGTTTAGTGCATTATTTCCTATTCCAGTAGCTTCTTGGATTTGTTCTCTAGTCGGAAAGCTATAACCATAGTTAACATTGAAATTTCTTACAAGGTATATCAATACTAACTTTTCATAGCCTTTTATATTGTGGTCTTTCCAAATATCATTGTCTATTATTGTATAGCTTTCCATGTCACAACCTCCTTTTGAGTAACTTTATTACTTTTTATAGTTATAATTATACTCACTTATGATTATATTGTCAACTACTTTTATAATCTTTTATGATTATATATTTAATCTTTTTAGAGGATATTTTAAATCAAATATGGTATAATACTACTAAAGGGAGTGATAGAATGGATGCAAGTAAAATAATTAAACAAATAATGATTGAAAAAAATTTAACTGTTAAAGATCTAGCTGAAAAATTAGAAATGCAGCCACAAAGTTTAAGTAACAAATTACATAGAAATAGTTTTTCTCTTAATAGCTTTATAAAAATAATAGATGTACTGGATTGTGATATCCAAATAGTAACAAGGGAAAATCATAAGATATTCAAATAGGACCTACATACTTAGGTTCTTTTATTTTGTTTTAAATGAAATAAGAAAGTTGTTTGCTTACATACTTTTGTATGTAGTTTTTATATATAATAATTTTCTATAGGATTTGTATATAGTATGTTGTAGTATCTTCAAATAGCGATAATTAACTTCTTCATTTGAAGATATTAAACATCTTTAAATAGATATATTAAACATCTTTGTTTAAAGATAATGAATGTCTTTATTTAACGATATTCGGATAAAATAAATGTCTTTGTTTAACGATATTCAATAGGTACTATTCTACCTTATATCAATTTTAGGATATTCAACTTTTAAATAACCTATTTTTAGGATATTCAATAAGATAGATTTACATAAAAGCTCCCACTCTATAGCAGAAGCTCAAATGTAATAACTATGTAATTTATTTTAATTTCTCTCTTAATTCATAGTAAAGTATTTTATGGACCATGCTTGGACTAATCTCTCTATCGCAAGCTACAATATGAACCCATGGATATTTAGCAGTTAAACTCATAATCATGCCAGATATAGCATTTTTATTTACTCTACTTAAATATCTACCTGTTATAAGCTTCTTATAATAATCTTTATCTTGTATTAACAAGTAAAATTTTAATCCTTCTTCTTTAGCTCTTAAGATCTCTCTAACAAATCTGTTATTACCGCTCTCATCTTTTCTGTTATCTAATATATTTCCTATAAGTTCATCTATACAAGCCTTTCGTTCAACTGTCACTGGTGGCATATAACCGTCTTTATATATTATCCTGTAATCTCCAGTATCTATCTTTTCTCTCTTTGTTAATATACCTTTATGAGCTAAAACATTAGGAATTAATATATCCTGTTCTCTAGTGTCATATAATATGCAATATTCTTCCGTTCTTAGTGTCATTATCTACCCTCCATAGTATTTAATACATCTTGTAATTGCACGCCTCTATTTATTAAACTTTTTAATAATTTCCATTCTCTTGTATTATCAATATTAGGATTATATGGTTTATTTTTAAAATATTCATCTGCGTTGTTAATTCTTTGTTTTATGATATCTAATTCTTTTTCTATATCTTCTCTAGTCATAACAATCCTCCCCCTCAACAAATATTCTTCTAATGACTACTTTTCTGTTTCATAATTAATAATTAATGTTTCTAATAGATTTTTTCTTGTAATAATTTTTACATCCCTTGAGTTTATTTCGTCCAAGTAATCCTGGCATTTTAGTGCCTCTAAAATTAACATATTTATAAATTGTTCTTTTGTTAAATTTGGAATTACTATTACTTTCTTCAAAATGAGCCTCCCTTAAAAACATCATTAAACCATTGAAAACACTTTATTTCAACATTCAAAAATGTTATAATATAACTATAGAGTTGAATTTATGTGTTTCCAAAAGTTTAATTTTCATGCTTACACCTTGCACTATTTGCTTGGTGTTTTTATTTTAAAATGGCATTTCATTATCATCTATTTCTATGAGTTTAATATAATCCAAATCTTTAAAATACATGTTTCCACAACTTTTAAACTTATCGTGTCCCAGTGATTTTAATTGTCGACCAAATTGAGTTGGATTCATTGGCTTTAATCTTTCAATCGTACAATATTCCTCATAATCTTTATATAGTGCAGAAGCTGATATTTTACTTCCTATAGATTTTATTAATTTATGTTTATAGAAAGCATAAGCAGTATCTGACTCCTCTTTGTATTCTTCCATTTTATTTAAAGCTTCTTGACTTTGAGTTATTTTCCAGTTATTTAATATCAACCTTTGTAGACCTTCATATGCCCAGTTAAATACTATATCCATTTCATTATTAATAATATCTTCTACTACTCCTGGAATAGCTACCTTGTCTGCTTTACCTTCTAATACATCTTTTTTACTCCCAAATCTATTATTAAAAGGAATAAGTATTGGTCTACGGTAAAAACCAAAACTTTTATCAGAAGTGATCGGCATTGTATTTAATCCATAAAACCATGACAAATTAAACTTAATTCTTACATAGTCCTTATGTTTTTTATTAACAGTTACTTCCTCTCCACATACACAACTTTTAAAAAGTCCTGATATTTTATATTCAAAGGCATCATCTCGAACTACATTCATTCTTTTGCCTTCCGCCATACTTAATATAAAATCATCACCAAAGGCCCCTAAACTAATACCACAAATAGATTTATCAGCATCTTTTAATAAAGCTTCTTGGATATCAAATAAACTTGATTTTCCATTAGAACCTAGTCCTATATAGATAAAACATTGTTGAACCTTTGAACTATTAGGACATAAGATAGTCCCCCAGGCTTCCTGTAATGTGCTTATTGTACTTTTGTCTAATAAATCATTTAAAAATTTTTTAAAGTGTGATTGATTAAATTTATCTTTATATTCCTGTCTATTCTTCATATAAGAACCATTAAATTTACAGTCTAATTTATACTTAGGATTAAACTCTAATAACTCATTATTAAGACTATCTATTATCCCATTTTCGCAAGCTATATATCTATTTTCATATGTAAAAGTATCTGTATATCTATCACCTAAACCCATTATAGTATCAGAAAATTTTTTTGCTTTTGCTGGATCTATATCTTCATCTATAACTATATTGTCATAATACATCTTCAATAAATCGTTACTATCTTTATATTTATATATCCCCTCGTTTTTATCGTATATATAAAACATATTTCCCTTTACATAACAGTCATTATTATTAAGTATGTATTTAACTAATGAACCATTCACTACCTTTCCAGTGCTACTACAATAAGGTTTCTTAACATATGAAATAGCTTGTCTAGTTTTTTGCATTACAGTATTTTCATCAAATGGTGGATTAATATAGCATTGATTATACATCTTAGCTAATTCAAATAAATTTTTCTCATTTTTAAAGAATTTATAATCAATCATGCTACATAGATATTTAAATAAAGCTGCATCTCTTTCACCCTCATTCTTTACAGTATAATGATTATTAGATGCTGACTTTATAGTTTTTATCTTAGTATTTTTAGCTACTGGCTTTACTTTTCCAAAGTACTTAAGAAGCTCATTAAATAATCCTTCTGGCATATCTTGTATTTCTACATCTTTATAAACTGTATAAGTTTTAAAAGTTCCATCTTTCATCTTTCTAATGCTTCCAGGTGCTACAATAAGTCCTCCAGTTGTCTTTAAATCTATTGATAGCTTATTGTTACTATCACTTTTTAGGCCTTCTTTCCAGTTGAAATATAAATGCAATCCACCATTAGGAGTTTTAACTGTAAAAGTATTAAATGCTTTTTTCTTATCTTCTTCAGATAGATTTAAGCTATCAACTAATTTTTTATAGTTTACAACTCCGTCAACTTCTCCAGTGCCATGATTCCTGTCGAGATCTAAAACCATAACTCCACTTTTTTCACCAGTTAATAATGAAGCTCCTGTTATTTTTCCTTTTTTAGCTTCGTTATTTTTATTTTTATAGTCGAAATATTCGCCTTGTTGCTCTAATTTGTCTATAGTGTCTATATGATTTATCTCAGATTTCCATGGAACACTTGGAAAGTTAGCATTATTAAATATAGGTACTACTGGAAGTAGTTTTCTGTCTTTAACTGTATTGAATATATTTAACAAAGCAACCACCTACCTTAAAATTTACTCCCTATGTTCATTTCTAGCCAAGCATCTACCTTATCAACTAATATATTTATTTTTCTTCCTGTTTTTATCATTGGAAATCCTTCTGCATTAGCTAATTGATAGGCATAACTAACTCCAAAGCCATACATCTTTGCAAATTCCCTTACTGTAACTATTTTTTTATCTTTCATAAGTTACCCCCCTTTTTATTCTCATTTTGTTTCATTTTTTTAAATCTTTTTGTTTCTAATTTTATATTAGACTATTATTCAAAATAAATCAAGTTGTTTTTTTATTTTAAATCATATTGTTTTATTACGACATATAGTGTATTATAAAAATAACAATATATCGAAAAGAGGTATTATTATATGCTAGGAGAAAATATAAGAAAAGTAAGAAAAGAAAAAAACAAGAGTGCTAAATATATAGCTGAAAAGGTGGGTTGCTCTACTCAAGCCATTCTACAGTATGAAAGAGGGGAACGTACTCCAAGTGTAAAAATATTAGAAAAGATATGTAATGCTTTAGAATGTAATCTTATGGATATAATCGATAAAGAAAAAAATGATAAACTCAATAAAAGTATTGAAGCTTTTAATAATACTATAAGTAAAATGCAAAACAACACTTCAAATCTAATTAGACAACGTATAAACGAACTTTTATTAAGTGACAATTATATTTATGAAACTAATATGTGTAAAGATGAAAATTTCTCAAAAGAAACTAAAGAATCAATAAAATTTATAGAAAATATTTATAAGAATACTTTTAAACCATATAAAAATATAATGGAAAATACTCAAAATCTTCCTGATGAAGCTATTAAAGAGGTAGAGGAATTTACTAAATATATAAAATATAAATACTCAAATAAAGAAGGTGAGTAATCATGGGTAAACGTGCCAATGGTGAAGGTACTATATTGCCTTATAAAGTAAAAGGTGTACAGAAGGGCTGGAGAACTTCAATCATGATAGGTTTTAAACCAGATGGTAAACCAGATAGAAAGCAATTTTACGGAAAAACTCAAAAGGAAGTAAAAGAGAAACTAGAAGATTATAAAAGAAAAATGTCTATGGGAGTATTGAATGAAGAAAAGATAACTGTAGCTGACTGGTTTTATACCTGGTTATTTGATTATAGGAAACAAGATCTTAAACCTAAAAGCTTTGATAGATATCACGGCATCTATAAAAATTATATTCTCAACACCAACTTAGGTAAAATTAAATTATGCGATTTAAGAACTACACATTTACAACGACATTATAAAAACCTACTGGACCAGGGAGTAACACCAACAACAATTAAGCAGCTTAATACGAATTTGAAAACTTGTTTAGGAGAAGCTGAAAGACAAGGATATATTTTAAAAAACTGGTGTAAACTTGTTACACTACCTAAGATAGATAATGATAAAGAAATAAAAGTATTAACTCCAGAAGAACAAACTAAGTTTTTAGCAGCTATAAAAGGCCATGAACTAGAATTATTATTTATAGTTGCACTTGGTACAGGTTTACGACTTGGTGAGCTTCTAGGTCTTAAATGGTGCGATATAGATTTTAAAAACAATGAGTTAACAGTCAATAGAAGTATTCAAAGAGTGCCAATATATGAAGGTGATAAAATAGTTAGGTATGAAGTAATAGAACAAACTCCTAAAACTAAAAATTCAAGTAGGACTATATCCATACCAGTGAATATAATTAATAAGCTAAAAAAATATAAAAAGGAACAAAATCAATTAATTTTATATGCTGGTGAAGCTTATACCAATAATAATTATGTATTATGCAATAAACTTGGAAAAATAATAGATGATAAAAAGCCTGGAAGAAATTTAAAGAGCATATTAAAGAAGCTTGATATTGAGCCAATGAAATTTCATGCTCTAAGACATACATATGCAACTAGATTATTTGAAGCTGGAGTTGCTCCAAAAACTGTTCAGCATCTAATGGGCCATGCAGATATACAAACTACAATGAATATATATACTCATGTTATGAAGGGCGAGAAAATAGAAGCAGTTGATAAAATTAATAATTTATTCGTAGAAGTCTAATATTTAGGCTTCTTTTTTTATTTAGGGAGGGTTTAGGGATAGTAGGGATAGTTCTTAGGGAGGGTTTAGGGATACCTAAACCTAGTAATATCAATGGATAGGGATAGTAGGGACACTTTTTGCTATAAACTTTTTTTATTTTTATAATTATATATATCCTAAAAACCTACTTACAACACATCAACAACACAATAACAACACAATGAATATACAAACTAATAATACTAAAAAATTCTTAATAAAATAATAACGTTGTAAAATACACATTTATAAGCTGTTATAATTCCTAATGAATGCCTGTAAAAATCAATCTATAATATCCCGTCATCGGCACCATTTTTCGTAAAATGAGTACTAAACGCATGAAAACCTAGGTTAATACCTAGGTTTTTCTTTTTATAGAAATAATTTATATTTATTGTAAATGAGAAATTATAAACTCAATATACTTCTCAAAATCACCTTCATCATCTGGTAAATTATTTTCTTCTACATATTCCATAGTTTTATCTAAAATAAATTTATACATATCTTTTTTATCTTCTTCATCTAACTCTACTTTTTCTTCAGTATCTGGATCTACTAAACAATCTATTAAGTTATTTGTGCAATCTTGTGCTAATTCTGTAATTTGTTCTATTTCACGAAGTTCTTCGTCTGTTATATTAAATTCATTTATATCTGTCATTTTTAAAAATTCCTTTCTTTCTTAACTGCCTTTGTAATATATCACAAACAAATTTATATAACAAGACTATTTATATTTATAACTTTATCTATTTTTTACAATATAATTTTTTATATCTTTCATTTATAATTTTTATCATAAGCTCGCCAACTCCTACTGCATCTTCTATTGTAAGATAATGGTCTGCAGTTTTGTCGAGAAACATTTTGCCTGTTGGTGGAAATTCTTCATCTTCAAACCATATGCTTATTGTAACTGGATAATATGGATAAATATAAAATACAGCACTTAAATCTGCTTTTGAATCGATAAACTTTGCATCTAGAGATTTAAAAACTTCTATAACTTGTTTTTCATCTTTATTTTTTAAAAAACGTTCTAGTTCCGCTTCAACAGTTTTATCGAATCTTGCCCCTCTTATAAGTCCGTCTTTTAATTCTCCAAATTTAATTTGTTTTGATAAAATCGGTGTATTATCTGCCAAATCTAGATAATGAAGTAAAGTTAGTATCTGCCAGTCATCTCTTTTTTCTTTCATATCGTAAGTTGGATATTCTAATTCAAATATAGCATCTAAACTTTTGATTTTTAAAATTGATTTTTCTTCATCAAATTCTGCCCCTGAGTTCTTTGCAATTTCTATTGGATTTTTTCCCTCAAGACGTTTTTTCGCAGCTATGTACATTTCATTAAATGCTCTGTTTTCCTTTTTATTTTCCATAGTATTATCCCCCATATTATTTTTAAATTTTTAAGTAGTTATTAATATTTTAAATTATTATTGATTAGATTTCTATGTTTTTGTTTATCTATATTGCACACATCACTTCCCCATTATCGTTTTAAAATATTCATTTATTGTTTTTCAATAAATAAATATTGACATTCATAAAACACCTTGTTAATCTATAAAATATAGGACTAAAAAGGGGGTAAATTATAGAATGTCTAGGTTAAAAAAATTAGGATTATTTTTTA
>ERZ833963.3008-NODE-3008-length-14487-cov-3.602758_pt1 | contig 14487 bp, 14 predicted proteins | sample MGYA00519693_ERZ833963 | MGnify/ENA primary metagenome ERZ833963 (study PRJEB31850, sample SAMEA3708748) | human gut metagenome | biome: human gut; feature: human-associated habitat; material: faeces | place: China | collected 2014 ... | reverse complement strand
TCAACGATTCCAAGAATCCTTGCGGCGCTCATAAGGACCGCCACGAGGTCATCGGTCAGGGCTACCTTGGCAGCGAGGACCTTGGTGGCGGTATGGACGTGTTCGAGCGCATCGTGACTCATCCCGTCCTGCGCGACCTGCCGTTCATTTTGGAAACCCCCAACGAGCTTCCCGGTTACGCGCGCGAGATCGAGCTGCTGCGCGGCCTGGCGGGTTAGGCCGCCGCTCCCATGCGTGCCGGCTGCATGGGATGAAAACGCATCCAATCGTCCCCGTTCTGAATACGGCTCCTCTCGTACTTGGGTGGAGCTGTTTCTTGTCCATGCATACTGCGTGCATAACGATTCATCTTTGATGAAACAAAAGGGAAACATGCAAGCATCTTTAGGTGCCACATATGCAAGAAAGCGTATACTGCAGCGAAAGAAACTGCGTGAAGGGAAAGCAGCTTCTACTGTTCGCTTTTGGGAGTGATTGCATATGTTCAAGATGAAGAAGCTGGGTGCCGTCGCCGCATCCCTCGCATTTGCCGGTGCGTTGGCCCTGACCGGCTGCGGCAACTCCGATGCCCCCGCGGATGCCGCGGGCAGCGCGGACGCCTCCGGTTCCGATACCATGCAGCTGGTGACCGACGGCACGCTGACCATTGGCACCTCTGCTGAGTACGAGCCCTTTGAGTATATGGAGGATGGCGAGTACAAGGGTTTTGACCTGGAGCTCGCGCAGGCCATCGCCGACGACCTGGGCCTCGAGCTCAAGATTGAGAACGTCGACTTCGACACCATCGTCCCCGGCGTCGCTTCCGGCACCAAGTACGACATGGGCATCGCCGCCATTACCGCTACTCCCGAGCGCGAGAAGGAGGTTGGCTTTACCGACTCCTACTATATGGATGACCAGGCCATCGTCACCATGGCTGACAACACCGAGATCACCGGCGACAACTACGCTGATGCACTGAACGCCGAGGGCGTGAAGATCGCCGTCCAGTCCGGTTCCACCGCCGAGGCTTTTGCCAAGGAGAATTTCCCCAACGCCGAGCTGGTTCCCTTTAAGAACGCTACCGACTGCTTCGCCGCCGTCCAGTCCAGCCAGGCGAACGCCTTGGTGACCAACCGTTCCGTCGCCGCCCAGCTGGTCGCGACCTCCTTTAGCAACGAGCAGGTTATCAAGCAGATCTCTACCGGCGAGGAATACGCTATCGCCGTCAACAAGGACAACACCGCCTTGCTTGACGCTTTGAACGATTCCATTGCCAAGCTCACCGAGGACGGCACCGTGGACGAACTGATGACCAAGTACAACATCAAGTAAAGGTCTTTATCACCGCGGAAACACGGCCCTCCCCGCCTGCGAGCGAGGAGGGCTTTCGCGGCATAAGGGGCGCCAGGTTTCGCGGCGCCCCGATTGTGGTTTTTGGTAAGAAGGGAAAGACGATGGAGATCAGGGGAACGTCGAGATTCGATGCGATTCGCCGCGGTTCAGCCTGCAGGGGTGCTTGTAGCAAAGATGCGCGTCGCAAGGGCATCCTCGTCCGTATGCGCTCGCTGGGCACCACCGTGCTTGCATGCGTCGCGCTGGCGGCGTGCCTTGCCGTGACGGTCGCGCCCATCCAGGCTCAAGCACTCGAGGTTGAGAAGCTCACCTGCCGACCCAACGGGGATTCCGGCAGCGACGTGCTGGGCGGAACCGAGACGCGTATCACCTGGGAAGTCCAAGCGGATGCGGACGAGGCGTTGAAGGGCCTTTCCATCACCGTGCCCGCGGGCACCACCTACACCACTGAGGACCTGCGCGTGACCATGCATTCCGGCGAAGACCTTATGGACCGCGAGTTTATCGAGCCCAAGATGGAGGAGGACGGCGAGACCTTGCGCCTTACCTTTCCCCAGGCGGCGCCTGCGGGCAGGTTCTTCCGTCTTGAACTTTACGGCGTGGTGTTTCCCACTGCCGGCGGCGATATGCAATGCACGGGCACCTATACGCTAGAGGATGGCTCCGAGCATGATGTTGAGGGCATTCCCGCAGTTACCGTGAAGGGCGTTACCCCCTTTGACCAGTTCAAGACCTTCCTTGAGGAACAGGCGTGGGTTCAGGCGTGGAATTCCAATACGTTTTTACGCCTGTTCTTCAATCCGGTTTTGATCGTTAGCAGCCTGCCCATCATCTTTACCGGCTTCTTGATGTCGCTTGCGATTGTACTGGTGGCGTTTCCGCTGGCGATTCCGTTCGGCTTCATCTTCGCCCTCATGCGCATCTCCAAATCAAGGATCCTGCGCGCCATCGCCGGGGTGTATGTAAACCTCATCCGCGGCACGCCGGCGTTCCTGCAGATATACATCGCGTTCTTTGGCTTGCCCTTGGCTGGTATCAATATCGATAACTACGCGCTGGGCGTCATTGTCATGGCCATGAACTCCGCTGCATACCTGTGCGAGATTTTCCGTGCCGGCATCCAGTCCATCCCCAAGGGCCAGTCTGAAGCCGCGCGCTCACTTGGCATGAGCGCCACGCAAACCATGGTGTCTATCATCATCCCCCAGACGTTCCGCAACGTTATCCCCACTCTTACCAGCGAGTTTATTTTGCTGTATAAGGACACCTCGCTGCTTGCCGCGGTGGGCGTTATGGAGATCGTCATGTATGCGAAAACCATTGTGGCGACTACCGGCTCCATTACCCCGTACGTGGTCGCCGCCCTATTCTATCTGGTGATCACGTTGCCCCTTGCACGCGTGGTCAGCATGCTTGAAGCGCGCCTCACAGGTGCTACCGCCGGGACCAACGCCGGTCCCACCGGCAAGAAGCCCCAGAAGAGCGCCGGTACCGTTGTGCCCACCCCGCCCGATCACATCGCAGGCCTGTAGGAAGTGAGATCGATGAGTGAAATGACTAGCAATAACCCAAATGGCGGGGCTGCTGACGTAATCGAGGAGCCCGTCGTCCAAATCCATGGCTTGCATAAGGCCTACGGCGACAACGTGGTTCTGCGCGGCATCGACCTGGACGTGCACCGCGGCGAGGTAGTGGTTGTTCTGGGTCCGTCCGGCTCCGGCAAGTCGACCATGTTGCGTTGCGTAAACCTGCTTGAAACGCCTACGAGCGGATCGATTGTGGTCGAGGGCGTCGACATCACCAAGAAGGGCGTCGACATCAACAAGGTGCGCTCTACCTTGGGCATGGTGTTCCAGCAGTTCAACTTGTTTCCGCACCTGTCCGCCAAGCGCAACGTTATGATCGCGCAGCAAAAGGTGCTCAAGCGCTCCAAGGAGGAAGCCGAGCGCATCGCCGAGAAGGAGCTTGCAAAGGTTGGCCTTGCCGACCGCGTGGACTTTATGCCCTCGCAGCTATCCGGCGGCCAGCAGCAGCGCGTCGCCATCGCCCGCGCGCTTGCCATGAATCCGCACGTCATGCTGTTTGACGAGGCGACCAGCGCGCTCGACCCCGAGTTGGTCCGCGACGTTTTGGGCGTTATGCGCGATCTTGCACGCGGTGGAATGACCATGATCGTGGTGACGCATGAGATGGGTTTCGCGCGCGACGTGGCTGACCGCGTGATCTTTATGGATGGCGGCGTGATCGTGGAGCAGGGCACGCCCGAAGAGGTCTTTGACCATCCGAAGTCTGAGCGCACAAAGGATTTCTTGGGTCATATCGCCTAGTAGGCGAGGCTTTCTTGCCCGCGAGCGGTTCCGAGTGTTCGCTAATGAATTATAACGCTCGTGAACGTGCCGTTCGCGGGCGTTTTCCTGCCGTTCGCGCACTGTTTCATGTTGGATGTTTAGTCCAGTGGGGTGCGGGAACATATAGCAATGAGTAAAGGCAGTCGCTCCAAAGTTAAGCGACCGAAACGGGAGGTGGTTCCGATGTACAACGATGAGATAGCAAACTTCGGACCCGCCGTTCGTGAAACCGAGGCCGAGTAGCGATTCAGGCGTTTCGAGAACGCCACCTTTTCCCGACATGGTATCGGGGTCAGGCTTAAGAAGGAATCACCGGCGGGTCCGCAAGAACAACCGCATCGTATCTGTCCCTCAGATCGATAGTTAGGGTGATACCAAAGGGCATAGTAACGGGGCGGCGCGAGAGCGTCGCCCCTTTTTAATATGAGAAAGCCATTGTCAAGAGGCAAAAGCTGCCAGGTCCGGAAATTTCTTTCCGGACCTTCTCGTATTCCGACCGGTCGGGCCCGCGCGGATGCTCGTTAGTCGTCGCTCGCCTGGCAAGCTAATATCCGCGGGCTCGTGGCGCGGCATGCGGGCTCAGGTATGTCGCCGCGCGCTACCGCATTTCGATTCTGCGTCCGGGACCGTCGTTTCGAAAAACCTCGGAGTCCCGATAGTCGGGCGCGGCCCTCGGGCTGCCCATAAAAAGGGTCGTGAGCCGGTCCCGGCGATGCGTCGAGGCGCGGGCCCTCCCGGCGGGAAGGCTATGTGGGCCCCGGGGAGCTACGCGAGCGTCCCCTCGGCGCGCCTGCCGACCTCCCAGACCCGGCAGGCGAGCTCGCGGGCGACCGCGACGTTGGCGACGCAGGGCCGCTTGCCGGCCGCCCCGGGGGATTCGTGCCTCCGGCGGAGGCGCGCGGTGGCGTCGTCGCAGCGCCGCTTCACGGCCGCCGGCACGGCCGAGCCGGCCGGCGGCGCCTTGGGCTTCGGCGAGCACGACTTGAAGTGCCGCGCCGCCTCGACGAGGGCGCGCCTGGAGGCGGAGTTCCCGGTCTTGGCGATGCCGCCTTTGGCCTCCTTCTCGCCGCTCGAGTGCTCGGAGGGCGCGAGGCCGAGCCAGGAGGCGTAGGCGCCGGCGGTGGGGAACCTGGAGAAGCACCCCGCCTCGGTGGCCAGGCAGAACGCCGTGACGGCGTCGATGCCCTTGATGCACGGGAGCGCCTCGACCGCGCCCCTCCACCGGTCGGCGCGGGCCTCGGCGAGCACCCTCTTCTCCAGGGCGCGCTTGTCTGACTCGGCGCAGCGCACGCAGGCGACGTAGCGGTCGAAGGCGGCCGCCGCGGCCGGGTCGGACGGCCTGCAGGACTCCGCCCACCTCCAGAACGCCCTCGTCCAGGCGCCGCGCCTGCGCCCGAGCGCGTCGGTCTCGTCGAACACGGGCCCGCGCCTCAGCGGGAACTTGGAGAGCCGCCGGCGGGCGCGCTGCAGGTCCTCGCGGGCGTCGTCTAGCGCGCGCGACAGGTCTGTATTTGGTAACGTCTGATTTACGAAAATGGTAAAGGCCGCTTTCCATTCCGGTAAACGAAAATTTTCCGAAATGGTAAGGCCCGCGCCGACCGCCGCCTTGGACCGACAATTGTCGATGCGATCCGATTTCGACATTAGGAGGTCCGGAAAGGAAATGATCGGCGTGGACAAGGTAGAGGATATCAGGAGGAGGGCCAGGAGGGGCGAGTCGGTCAGCGGCATAGCCGCCGCGACCGGCGTCTCGGGCCCGACGGTGAGGAAGTGCATCGCGGCGGGGGACCTGTCCCCCAGGCCGCCGGCGACGCGCGGCAGGACGTCGTCTCCTATGATGGAGCCCTACGCCGAGACGGTCGAGGGATGGCTCAGGGAGGACTTGCGCGTGTGGCGCAAGCAGCGCCACACCGCGAGGCGCATCCACGACAGGCTCGTCGAGGAGGAGGGCTTCCAGGGCTCCTACGAGACGGTCAGGAACTTCGTCAGGGCCGCGAGGGAGCGGATCGCTCGGGAGCGCGGGGAGCGCGAGGCCCAGGGGTACCTGGTCCTCGATTGGCGCCCCGGCGAGTGCCAGGTCGACTTCGGCCAGGCGGACTTCCGCGTCCGCGGGACGCTCCGGCGGGGCCACTACCTGGTGGTCGAGTTCCCGCACTCCAACGTCGGGCTCGCCCAGGTGTTCTGGGGCGAGACGGCCGAGTGCGTGTGCCACGGGCTGCGCGCCGCGTTCGAGTTCGCCGGCGGCGTGCCTTCGCGGGCGGTGTTCGACAACGCCACCGAGGTCGGCCGCAGGGTCGGCTCCAAGGTCGTGACGTCGGCGCTCTTCCGGGCGTTCGCCGCCCACTACGGCCTCGACTACAGCTTCACCAACCCCTACTCGGGCAACGAGAAGGGCAGCGTGGAGAACAAGGTGGGGGCGCTCAGGCGCAACCTGTTCGTCCCGGTCCCCTCCTTCCACGACGTCGAGGCGTTCAACCGCAGGCTTCTGGAGCGCTGCGCGGCCGCCTCGGAGGGGAAGCCGCACTACAGGAAGGGGGCCGCGGAGTCCGGGCTCTTCGAGGAGGACCGCGCCGCGATGTCCCCGCTGCCGGGCGCGCCCTTCTCCTGCGTGGCGTGGGCGACGAGGAAGTGCGACGCCCAGGGCTGCTTCAAGGCGGGCGGCGACCACCGCTACTCCGCCGGGCCGGCGCTCGCCGGCGCCGAGGTCGCGGTCGCGATGGGCGCGTTCGAGGTGACGGTGGTGGGCCCCGGCGGGGAGGTCGCCGCGACCTACGAGAGGATGTGGGGCGACGCGCCGACCTGCTCCACGGACCCGCTGGCGCAGCTGGAGCTGCTGTGCCTGAGGTCGGGGGGCTGGCGGGGCAGCGTCGTGCGCTCCGCGCTGCCCGGGGAGCTCGTCGCGTACCTCGACTCCGAGGACCCGGCGGACCTGCGCGCGGACCTGCGCGCGCTGCGCGACTCCGCCGCGCGCGTCGGGTGGCGCGCGGCCGTGGAGGGGGCGTCGAGGGCGCTGGAGGCGACCGGCGGCGTGGACGCCGCGTCCCTCGAGCTCTCCGCCGCCGTCGCCGCGTCGGGCGGCGCCAGGACCGAGTACGACGAGCCGGTCGACCTGTCCGGATACGACCGGGCCCTCGGGCTCGCGGAGGGGGGCGGCGCCGATGCCTAGGATCGCCGAGGCCGACCGCCTGGAGTTCGCCGCGAGGGCGCGCTCCCTGTTCATATCCGGGGCGACCGTGGAGTGGTTCCTGGAGTCCGCGACGCCCGGCCAGCTCGAGGCGTGCTCGTCGATGCTGGCGCGCGAGCTCGAGTCGCGCGAGCGCTCCAAGAGGGCGCGCCTGCTCAGGCAGGCGCGGTTCCCGGTCCACAAGACCCTGGAGGGGTTCGACTGGTCCAACGTCGGGTTCCCGGACGGATGGGGCCGCGACGAGATGCTCTCCCTCGGGTTCGCGGCTGCGGCCGAGGACCTCGTGCTCCACGGGCCGACCGGGCGCGGCAAGACCCACGTGGCCACGGCCCTCGGGATCGAGGCGACCGCCCGCGGCATACCGGTGCGCTTCTACCAGACCGCCTCGCTGGTCCTCCAGCTGGGCAAGGCCAAGCGCGAGGGGACGCTCGACAGGCTCATGGCGGAGATAGGCCGCTGCGGCCTGGTCGTCCTCGACGAGTTCGGCTACGTGCCGTTCGACGTCGACGGGGCCAGGCTCCTGTACCAGGTGATAGCCGACAGCTACGAGAGGAGGAGCATCGTGTTCACCACCAACATCGAGTTCAGCAGGTGGGGCACCGTGTTCGCCGACGACAAGCTCGCCGCGGCGATCGTGGACCGCGTGGTCCACCACGGAAGGCTCGTGGAGTTCGGCGGCCCCAGCCATAGGCTGGAGCACGCCCTCATGCTCGGGAAGGGGGGACGCGCGTGAACGCGAGGCAGGCGATGGACTGGCTGGAGGACCTCGACCCGGAGGCGGAGATCGCGGTGACGGCCAAGTTCCCGGGACTCGACGGATGGAGGGTGACCAGCTGGGCCGTGTCGACCGGCGAGGCCGAGGGCCGCCCCTCCCTGGAGATCTCCGTGGAGGGGACCGACTTCGACTACCCGGCCCCGTCGAGGGCGCTGCCGGAGGTGCTTCCGGACCTCCTCGACAGGCTCCTCGAGGCGGAGGATTCGGGTTACCTGTAGGACGTGCGGACGGTCGGCGGGGCGGGCGCGGGAGCCCGCCCCGTGGGCCTTACCATTTCGGAAAATTTTCGCTTACCAAATCGGAAAGCTCCTTTTACCATTTCGGAAACTTTTACTTGACCAAATACACAGGTCGCGGGCGGCCTCCGCCTCGACGGGCGGCACCCACGCCTCGGCGATGTTCCGCGTGGCGAGCAGGCGCGCCGGGAAGGCGGCGTCGCGCCTGTCGTTCTTGCGCCTCTTCTCGGCCGACGGCCTCTGCATCTTCGAGACGGCGCCCACGACGCAGTCGACGCCCGGCGCGCGCAGCTCGCGGCACAGGGCGAAGCCCGTCGGGCCGCTCTCGTAGACCGCCTTGGGGCTCTCGAAGCCCGGGATCCACTCCGCGATCTCGCCGGCGTCGGTGCCGGACCTCCTCTGGGCCACCTCGCCGGTGAACGGGTCGAAGGCGCATGCCGAGACGGAGCGCGCGTGTACGTCGAGGCCGATGGAGGTAATATAGGTCATGGGAGCCTCCTCCCATACGTGCGGTACGGCGGCACCGCAGGTTGACGATACACAACCATTGTTCCCGCCCAGCCCGCGACCCTGTATGCCGCGGGGAGGCTTTCCCTTCAATGGCTTTCTCATATCGTCTCGTGCGCGTAAGCTCGCGATGACTGAGTTTACTGGTTTTCATTGCTCTTCTGCTGGATTGGGCCAACACGTGACCTGGCGCAGCGCCTCGGGGGGGTTCCTGGCAGTATCCAGTTGGGACAAAAAGTGAGTTAGTGCGGAGGTTTGGACAAATAATGCGTTAGTGCGGTCTCTAGCGTGACAAATAATGAGTTAGTGCGGGATGATGATGGTTCGTCAAGGTACCATGTGAATATTGAGTTTGCGTCATACGAGGTAAATGAGTTGCATAGACTTGTATGATGCATAAGTGAGACGACCAGAAACGCCTTCAAACCGCACTAACTCAATATTTTGATAACGCTAATGTAAAAACAACCAATCGCGCAAACGCATCCCGCCATTCGCGCTAACGAATAGCCGCCATTCGCGCAAACGCACTTTCACCAATCGCGCAAACGCAAATACGCTCTTGACGTAGGGCAGGCCCTCGGAGGGAGCGCGTATGGAGAGGAGCGTCATGGGAGAGCTGAACATGTACAGGGGAGCTGGGGCGAAGCCGAACTTCAGCGACATAGCGAGGAGGCACGGCATGGACAGGCACACGGTCGCGAGGTACTGGTCGGAGGGGGCGGACCCCCCCGGATCGGAGGTCGGAGAGGGAGAGCGCCTTCGAGCGCGTCCGGGACATCGCCGCGGAGAAGGCGGCGCTGCCCGGGATGACGAAGAGGGCGGTGTACGAGTTCCTGCTCCATATGCACAACGACCCGCCGCTCCCCGGGTACGGCGCCTTCACCGCATGGTGCCGGAGGACGGGGCTGGTTTTCGGGGCCGCCCCCCCCGAGGCCCACCCCCGGTTCGAGACCCCGCCGGGCAGGCAGCTGCAGTTCGACTGGAAGGAGGACGTCAGGATGGTCGACGCGAACGGCGAGGTCCTCGAGTTCAACGTGTTCACGGCGACGCTGGGCTACTCCCGCAGGCACGTCTTCATCCCCACCCCGGGGAGGACGACCGACGACCTGCTCGCGTGCCTGCTCCAGACGTTCAGGGTCCTCGGCGGCGTGCCCGAGGAACTCGTCACCGACAACATGTCGGCGCTCGTCTCCCTCTCGGGCGGCAGGAGGCGCAGGGTCGAGCGGGCGTGGAGGTTCGCCGACGAGGCCGGGTTCCGCCTGGTCCTGTGCGCGCCCCGGAGCCCCGAGACCAAGGGCAAGGACGAGAGCGCCAACAGGTTCCTCTCCAGGCTGGCGGCCTACGAGGGCGAGTTCGCCGGCTGGGAGGGCCTGCGCGGGTGCGTCGCCCGGATAGAGGCGCGCTCCAACGAGGAGCCGAACGCCACGACGGGCCTGCCGCCTGCCGCCCTCTTCATGCGCGAGAAGGAGTCCCTGAGGCCCGTCGGCAACATGGCGCTGCTCGAGTCCATGGTGGGCGACGTGAGCGTGCAGGTCGTCCCCCCGACCATGCTCGTCCGCGCCGCGGGCAGGCAGTGGTCGGTCCCCAGGCGCTGCATAGGCAGGCGCGTCAGCGTCGTCGCCATGCCGGGCGGCCAGGTCCGCGTCCGCATGGCGGGCGAGGAGGTGGCGGTGCACGACCCGGGGGCCGCCGCAGGCCCCATCGTCTACGAGGAGGCGCACTACCTCGAGGCGCTCGAGGGGAAGCGCTGGGCGGACGGCGACATACGCGAGGCCGCGCGCGCCAACCTCGAGCTCCTCGACGCCCTCGGGGCGGGGGACGCCGAATGAGCGCCGTCGCCGAGGCGAGCCCCTCGATCAGGGCGCGGGACAACCTGTCCGCGCTGGGGCTCCACGAGATGGCGGCCGCGCTGCCCGACTACGTCCGGATGGTGGCCGCCGGCGAGCGCGACTTCTGTTCCGCGCTCGAGGAGATGACCCGCGTCGAGGTCGCGGCGCGCGAGGCGAGGATCGTCCGGCAGCGCATACGCTCCTCGGGCTTCCCGTACGTGAAGGGCCTCGCCGACTTCGACTGGGACTTCCAGCCGAGCGTGCCGAGGGCGCGCGTCGAGGAGCTCGCCACGCTCAGGTTCATAGAGCGCGCCGAGAACGTGCTGCTCGTGGGCAGCCCGGGCGTCGGCAAGACCCACCTCGCCGTTGCCATCGGCATCGAGGCCGTCCGCGCGGGGCGCGAGGTGAGGTTCATGGACTGCGCCAGGCTCGTCGAGGACCTCCAGGACGCGCAGGCGCGCGGCATCCTGAAGAAGCGACTCAAGTACTACGCGCACTCGAAGCTGCTGGTGATCGACGAGCTCGGGTACCTCGACATCGGGGAGGGCGGCGCCGACCTGCTCTTCCAGCTGATCTCGACGCGCTACGAGCAGAGGTCCACCATCATCACCACCAACGTCGGGATCGGCGGCTGGGGGAAGGTGTTCGGCGACGACGTGGCGGCGAGCGCCATAGCGGACCGGGTGTGCCACCACTGCCACGTCATCAAGATCACGGGCAGGTCGTACAGGCTGAAGGACCTGCCGCGGGAGAGGAGGGGCGGCGACTAGCCGGAAGCGGCGAAGGCCCGTTTGCGCGATTGGTGAAAGTGCGTTTGCGCACTCGGGGCCGATTCGTTTGCGCGATTGGTGAAAAATACATTGACGGTATCATATTTGTCCAAATCTCCGCACTAAGCGATTATTTGGCACGGCTCCGTTGCTGCACCAGGCGATTATTTGGCGCTCGTTCAGATTGTTTGTCGATGAGGTGTTTCGAGCCGGCGTCGATCTGATCCGTGTCGGCCGCGACCTTGGATACGCTGCATGCATGATGCAAGAGCTGCTGCAATCAAAATCACTCTGCTAACAAAAGCGGGGCGCCCGCTGCCAATTTGATGGCTGCGGGCGCCCGGTGTTCGGTACAGATAAGATGGGGAAGAGGCGTCGATCTGTTTAATAGAAGCCTTTGCAAGAAGATAGAAGGCATCAAGCAGGAGATGCGGATTCGAGCTTCTATTTCTTGATCCAGCTGAACATGGAACGGATCTTCTCACCGGTGGTCTCGATGGGGTGCGTGTTGATGGCTTCGCGCTGCTCAAGGAGCCACTTGTGGTTGTTGTTGCAATCGTCCACAAATTCCTGGGCAAAGCTGCCATCCTGGATGCGGGCCAGGATCTGCTTCATAGCGGCGCGGCTCTCATCGTTGATGACCTTGGGGCCGGCGTAGTACTCACCGTACTCGGCGGTGTTGGAGATGGAGTAGTTCATGAAGTGGATGCCGCTCTCATACATGAGGTCGACGATCATCTTCATCTCGTGATAGCACTCGAAGTAGGCGAGCTCCTCGGGGTAACCGGCCTCGGTAAGGGTCTCGAATCCAGCCTTGACCAGCTCGACCAGGCCGCCGCAGAGAACAGCCTGCTCGCCAAAGAGGTCCTCCTCGGTCTCCTGGGCGAAGGTGGCCTTGATGACGCCGGCACGCGCACCGCCCACGCCCCAGGCGTAGGATAGCGCGATGCCCCAGGCGTCCCCGGTGGCGTCCTGGGCCACGCAGATGAGGTCCGGCACGCCGGAGCCCTCGGTGTACTGGCGGCGCACGATGTGGCCGGGGCCCTTCGGCGCGCACATAATGACGTTCACGTCCTCAGGCGGGGTGATGTAGCCGTAGTGGACGTTGAAGCCGTGGGCGAAAGCGAGGGTGTCGCCGGCCTTCAAGTGCGGCGCGATGTAGGTCTCGTATACCTCGGGCTGCAGCTCGTCGGGCACGAGCACCATGATGAGGTCGGCCTCTTCGGCGGCCGTGGCCATGTCGGTCACGCGCAGGCCGGCCTCCTCGGCGGCCTCGATGGAGTGTGAGCCCTCGCGCAGGCCCACGCGCACGTCGCAGCCGGAGTCCTTGAGGTTCAGCGCGTGGGCATGACCCTGGGATCCGTAGCCGATGATGGCGATCTTCTTGTCCTTGATGATGTCGGGGTTGCAGTCCTGTTCGTAGTAGATGGTGACGGCCATGAGTTTTGGTTCCTTTCTCTTGTTGCCTTTTCTATTTCCTAATCTCGCGAGCTGCGGGAGAGGGCCACTTTGCCGGTGCGGATAGTTTCCTTGATGCCGTAGGCGCGCAGCAGATCCTCCAGGCCCCGAAGCTTCGCGTCGTCGCCGGTGGCCTCGATGGTCAGCGAGCTTTTGCCCACGTCCACGATCTTCGCGCGGAAGATGTTGGCGATCTCGATGATCTCGCTGCGGCGCTCGGACGCGGCGTTCACCTTGAACAGCACCAGCTCGCGCTCGATGGCGCCCTCATCGGTGAGGTCGGTGATCTTGTGCACGCTGATGAGCTTGTGCAGCTGCTTGGTGATTTGCTCGTAGGCCACGTCGTCGGCGAGCACGATGGCGGTGACGCGCGAGAGGGTGGGGTCTTCGGTAGGGCCCACGGACAGCGACTCGATGTTGAAGCCGCGCCGGGAGATGAGGCCTGTCACACGGGACAGCACGCCGGGGCGGTTCTCAACCAGGACGGACAGAACGTGCTTCATCGCGCGCCCCCCTTCTCTTCGTCGCCGTCGCGGAACAGCGTCTTCCAGTCTTCGGGGCGCACGTCCACGGTGGAGCCGTCCTGGCCCAAACGGGCGCCTGTGTCCTCGGGGTCTATCTCCCAGCGGCCGCCGAACTGGGCGTCCAGCTTGGCGCAGGGAGAGGTGGCGGCCGCCGCCCTGGAATTGGCCAGAGGGGAGGGCTCCCGTTACAGCGGCCGGCTGTCCCATGTCACCTCAATCACCGCTGGGGAGGGGACGGTGACAGTCACACTGGACGAACCAAACGGCTCACTCCCCCTACTGCTGGACATCCCGCTGGCCCTGGGGGCAGGGGAGCGCCCTGTGGGAACCGGCCCATACCTTTTGTCGGAAAACGGGGAGGAGGCGGAGCTAACCGCACGGGAGAACTGGTGGCAGGCCAGACAGATGCCTGCTGATACGATCTCCCTGAAGATTATGAACAAGAGTGACGAGATGATTTTCGCCTTTGACGCTGGGGATATCTCCCTGGTGGAAGTAGATTTGATGGGGACCAACTCCCTGGGTTACTCTGGCAGCTATGAGACCTGGGATTACAGCACCACGTCCATGATCTACCTGGGCTTCCATACCAGGGCCGGCCTGTGCCAGTCGGCGGAGGTGCGCAAGGCTCTGGGGCGCGGAGTAGACCGGGAGTCCATCGCCCGCATTACCTACGCTACCCACGCGGTCCCCTCCGCCCTGCCTGTCCACCCGGACAGCCCCATGTACGACCGGTGGATTGCCTCCCAACTGTCCTACGACCCGGAGGCCCTGGTGAAGGAGCTGGAGGCGTTGGGCGCGGCTGGCCGGGAGCTGGTACTGTTGGTCAACACCGAGAATATGGCCAAGGCATCTGCTGCCCAGTGGATCGCCGACCAGCTGGAGTCGGCGGGGATGAAAGTCCGTGTGGACAACCTGCCCTTTGAGGAATATATCTCCGCACTGGAGGCGGGACGGTTCGACCTGTATCTGGGGGAGGTGGCGCTCACCGCCGATTTTGACCTGTCCGCGTTGCTTGCCTCGGATGGCGCGCTGAACTACGGCCGCTGGCAGGATGAACAGACCGACCAACTGCTGGCTGCTCTGGCTGCCGCGCCCATGGACAGCAGGGAGGAGGCCGCTTCCGCCCTGTACGCCTATCTGGGGCAGCGGGTCCCGCTGGTGCCGGGGTGCTTTAAAAACAACTCCGTTTTGACGAAGTGGGGAAGACTGTCCGGTTTATCCCCGGTGCGTGGAAACCTGTTTTACGACCTGGAGAACTGGGTTATCTCCTAGAAAGCTGCTGTTATATCCAGGGCGCGGGCTGGCGCCCTTTCATCGAAAGAAAGATAGGTGGAGGAAGAGAAATGAGTGTTTACCGCTGTTATTCCGTAAAAAAGCCCGGCTTTGATGTAGAGGCCAGGGGCTTGTGCAGGGCGCTCCAGGAGCAACTGGGCGTCCAGGGCCTGAAATCGGTGACCGTTTTGAACCGGTATGACGCCGACCAAATCAGTCAGGATGTCTATGACCAGGCCAAGA
>ERZ833963.2987-NODE-2987-length-14594-cov-3.450031_pt1 | contig 14594 bp, 10 predicted proteins | sample MGYA00519693_ERZ833963 | MGnify/ENA primary metagenome ERZ833963 (study PRJEB31850, sample SAMEA3708748) | human gut metagenome | biome: human gut; feature: human-associated habitat; material: faeces | place: China | collected 2014 ... | reverse complement strand
TCCTCGGCATGTAATAACTGAAATTGGGGTATTTGATGAAGGAATCTTTATGTATGGTGAGGATACTGATTTGTGTCGTCGTATAGGGCGAAAGTATAAAACTATGTTTTATCCCAAGGCGTTTGTATATCATCATTTCAGAAAAGGATCCCATAAGAATTTGCGTTTATTTAAAATCCATGTAAAAGCTGCTATTTATTATTTTAATAAGTGGGGATGGTTTTATGATACAGAGCGAAGAAAGATAAATAATCGTATAAAGAGTTTGTACATAACAAAGTAGTGATATGAGAATTTTTTATATCGTAGGGAAAATGGATCAAGATTTTGGTGGAGGTGTGATTAATCATCGAAATTTAGAGTTATTAAGAGCTACTTGTTGTGATGTTGAAGTTTTTCAGTTTGAACAGTATAAAGTACCTTTTTGGCAGCGTTTAAAAGAACGAGTTCATGGAGTTAATGGGGGGGTGTCGAGGCTGAATATAGAAGAAATTATTATTCATTTGAGGGAACATCCAGTGGATTTGGTATTTATAGCACATTCGTTGTATGGATGTATTGTGAAACGGGTGAAAGATGAGTTCCCGCAATTACCTATTGTAACTTTTTTGCACAATGTTGAGGTAAGGTATGCTTGGGAGATGTTTAAAAATAATGTAAAGAGTATGGGAAATTTATTAAACATCTTTTTTGTTTATAGAGCAGAAAAACTAGCAGTAAAGTATAGTGATTATTTAATAGCATTGAATAATAGAGATGCTAAACAAATATTAGATATATATAAAAAGGATGTAACAGCTTTATTACCAACTTCATTTAGTGATTCGGGAGAGGCGAAGAAGGAAGAGGGTTTAGATGAGCTTAAGTATCTTTTTGTAGGGAGTGATTTTTTTGCAAATATTCAAGGGATCACGTGGTTTGTACAAGAAGTAATGCCGTATGTAGATGGGAAATTGTTCATTGTAGGGAAAGGTATGGAAAAGGCTGTATCTCATTTGATTTCGGATCGAGTACAAGTGATTGGCTATGTTCAAAGTTTGAAAGAATGGTATGCTAAAGTGGATATAGTAGTTTGCCCTTTATTTTTAGGTAGTGGAATGAAGACAAAAACAGCAGAGGCTATGATGTATGGGAAAGCTATTGTTGGAACACCTGAGGCTTTTGAGGGGTATGATATTGACACCCGTCAAGTTGGAGGATGTAGTGTATCGGCTCAAGATATGATTACAATTCTTAATGATTTAGGACATAATAAAGAACGCTTATTAGAATGTCAGAGATATGCTCGTGAAATGTTTCTAAAAAATTATTCAATGACTGCTTCTATGGTGGAAATGAGGCTATTTTTAGAAAAAGTAATATGTTGTCATTCAAATAATGGTCGATAATATAATTCATATTTCAGTTGGTTGTTGCGTTGGCCAATTATTTTTGCTGGAATTCCTCCGGCTATTACACGTGGGGGAATATCTTTTGTAACGACAGAACCACATGCAATGACGGCTCCTTGTCCGATTGTTACTCCAGGAAGAATTGTTACACGTGAAGCGATCCATACATGATCTTCTATTGTGACCTCACCACATTTAAGTCCATGTAGATCATCGTGTACATCGTGTTCCATTGTCCAAATGTTTACTTCTCTAGCAATATCGACGTTGTTACCAATCGTTAAGTTACCGCCCCGACCATCCATGAATACATTTTTATTAATAACACAATGTTCTCCGATAGAGATGTGTGATCCTGCTATACATTCAAAACCTCTAAATATTGAAGTTTTTTTCCCGATCTTTTTTAATAATAATCTTAAAATTGCATGTCTAATGGCAAAAGATGGGATTTGCATTATTAATGGTAATATATTGTATGTAAGTTGGTATAGAATATATTTTAAATATTTAATCATGATGGTTTTATGATTTCTTTTAAATTGTGTAATATCCGAAGTGTTTTTAGACTGGTTTTGGCAAGTCGAGGGTACTTATAAAGATGACGGATTATATTGTCTTCTTTACTTAAATTTAGATGTCGGGTATTTTTTATTAGTTCTGTTATGTAAGTATCTTTAGTATCTAATTTTTTATTTGTTAAATATAATGTTTTTATTACTGCATAGCGATGATAAAATAGGGCTTCCTTTATTTCTTTTGAGTTGAGTATGGAGTCTAAGGTTGCAACTAAATATTTTTCAAATTGTTTTTCATATTGTAATGTTGGAATGAACGTGTTCATGCAAGACCCTGGACGGTCGAAATAATTATAAACAATAGATGTGGTTACTGCTATTTGTTTTGCTTTATTACCTAATCTGACATTCATTATATAATCTTCTCCTCGAACGATATCTCGAGGAAGATCAAAAATACTATTGTCGAATAATTTCCTCTTATACAAGCTTCCCCAAGGACCTCGAAGTTTCCAATTTTTTAGACATTCACAAATGAAATCTGTTGATTGAAGTTGTATCAGATCCTGTTGAATGGAACATTGTGAAGAACTTGCATCTATATTATGAATTTTCCGATGGTCTCCCTTTAACATATCACAATTACCGACCATGTGTAGCATTTGAGAGAGAGCATCTAAAGGCATCGTATCATCTGAGTCTACGAAACAAATCCATTCTCCCTGTGCATTTTCTGTACCAGTTTTACGGGCAAAGGTTACTCCATTATTCGAGGTGTGAAATACTCGAATTCTTGAGTCTTCTGAAGCGTATTTGTCACAAATGTTACCTGATCCATCTAAACTTCCATCGTCAACGAGAAGAATTTCAATATCGGAGAATGTTTGATTTATTAAACTATTAATACAAGTCGCTAGGTAAAGTTCTACATTATAAACTGGTACAATAATCGATATATGTGGGGTCTTTATCATTTCTTTAATTTGAGTTTCATTATGATCGTGTATATTTTTTGTTTGATAAATATTCTTTCATGTTTTTGGCATCCAATATAATATGTTACTATTAATACTGAAAATGCCGATGTGAAACACACCATAATGAAAGAATACCAATTATTGGGCATACAAATATATATAATGAATGGAATAATAGGAGATAGGATAAGCACTTTTGTGATAGGAAATAGAACATTTTTAATGTAATCGTGAATTTTCATGTTAATCATGGGAAGAACAATTTTCATTCTTGCAAATTGTGTACAAATCTCAATGCCAATGTGAACAATAAAAACAGCTTCTGGGGGAACATTGCAAAATTTTAGTAATAAATACGATATTGGTACGATTGTTAGAAGCATGCTACCTTCAACTAACTGGAATGTTTTTAATTTACCTGTGGCATGAACGGATATGATGAGTGGGTTGGCTAAAGCCGTGAGCATACTTGAACACAAAATTAATCTTAGAAAAATGACTGTGTATTCTGGAACAATATTCAACCATAATTTTAATATGGTTTGTGCTTCGAAGATTATTGGCATTGAAAGCAATAGAAGTAGGAGAAATGAAAATTTAGAACTAATAATTAATAGTTTATGCATGTACTCAAAATCTGACTGTGCATACGATTTTGTTAATTGAGGGTTTAGGGCTACTTGAAAATTATTACAAAAATTTTGAATAACTGTTTGTACTTGTACAGCAATTCCCCTTGCAGCGTTGATTGCGGGGCCAAAAAATAAATTTAATAAAATATTTAATCCCTGAGTGTAACCGATTACGGCCAAATTACCGTTTATTGTCCAGCCTACGAAAATAAAAATATCTTTAAATAAGGATTGATCCCAGGTAAATTTGAATTTGCATGCTTTAAATCGAGTGGATGTATACCAACGGTATACGAAAACATCAAAAATTTGTATCGCAAGTATAAGTAATGCGTAAATTTTAAGTTTGTCAAAAGGAAGAATCACTAATAAATAGACAATACCTAATTTGAGCATTACATCCATGATCGAGATATATGCATATACATTCATTTTTTCATGAGCTATAATTGTAGCGTTGTAAGGAACGCTAATTATAGATAGCATTGTGCTTAAAATAGAACATTGGAATACCCATATGGCAGAATTCAATCTGTTTTCAGGAATTTTGAGTTCATGAAGTAAAAACCATGAGCCAACAGTTTCTCCTAAGATCGCAATAAGTAAGGCAATAAATATGTGAATCGTCATAACACAACTAAAAGTCTTTCTTAGACTTTCTGGGGTTCCTATCGCTAATTCATAAGTAATATATCGTGATGAAGCTGCACTTAATGAGCCGTTTATGAAACTGAGCATTGCAACCACGCCTCCTACGACATTGTAAATGCCAAAATCTTCCACTCCTAATGTATTCAAGACAACACGCGATGTATATAAACTTACGAGCATTGTAAAAATCATTCGAAAGTAAAGTATTAGCGTGTTTCTTGTAATACGTTGACTATGTTCTTGTATCATTGATAGTTTTTCGATATAGATTAACTCGACAAAAATACATATAAGTTTATACATATAGAAAAAGGAGGTAATCTTTATTTAATTGCGTTCCAATTTTGTTAAGAGTTTGTTAAAAACAAAAAAACATCATTTTGTGACGCAACCATTGATGTACTTTTGCATCTTGATTAAAAACAACACACACAACACTATTATTAATTATATGAGAACGAATAAAACATCTGAGGTCTATACGACGTAAAAGGGGGAGCAAGATAAGAGGGAGAGAGCGTATCCTGTTTATAAACACGCTAATATGAGATAGATAATGATGCTCATGTATGTGGGCAAGTTGGAGGTTTATGCCGTTTTAAATGGATCAAGGAATGAAAAGAATATTGATTATTGGAGGAGATAGTTTTATTGCCGGGCAATTTATAAAGAAATATGTATCAACGGATTCTATCACGTGTTACAGTCGCAGGCCGACCGGGTACGAGAAAGAGATTGTTGTGAAAGCATTTCGAGATATGCCTGTTGAAGCATTTTCAGGGTTTGATGCGGTAATAAATTTTGCAGCTATCGTACATCGTCCGGAAGTGAAAGACCAAGAGCTTTATGATGATGTGAATTATCGGATGGCTTGTTTATTAGCTCAAAAAGCAAAACAGGCAAGGGTACGTCAGTTCGTGCAGATGAGTACGATTGCCGTGTTCGGTAGTGCCAGTCGAATTTCTGAGACAACACCGGAAAGACCACAGACTTATTACGGGAGTTCTAAGCTTAAAGCAGATAAAGAGTTAGTGGCAATGAGTGACCGGGAATTTAAGGCCGCAATTATTCGTCCGCCAATGGCATACGGGGGTGGAATGGCTCCGGGTAATATGTTGCGTTTGATTCGTTTGGTAAATAAACATATTCCGCTGCCTTTCGGTTCAGCCCGGAATAGTCGTGATTTTATTAATGTAAAAAATTTGGTTGAGTTTATTCATTTAGCCGTGGAGAAAGAGGTTGAGGGTGTATTCTATCCGACGGATAAAGTTCCTTATTCTACGCGTAACGTGGTCGAGGAAATTTCTCGTCAATTGGGAGTACACACGATAAATCTACCTTCTCCATCCATATTCTTGAAACTGATAGAGAAGGTTCGTCCTGATCTTTATCAGAAACTCTGGGGAGATGTGGTTATTGATCGTCAGTTAGCATTAAGCGCTATCGGTTACGAGCCTCGTTACACGTTGGAGGATGGAATTCGAGAAATGGTTGAATCGTTTAAGCAACAAAAATGATAAATTGGATCTATGGATTTGTTCTCCTGCTCCTTTTCGTGCTGGAGAACATTTATTTTAAGATTGCCAAGAGATATAATATTTTGGATGTTCCTAATGCAAGGAGTTCTCATCATGCAATTACCCTACGAGGAGGTGGGGTGATTTTTTATTTAGGGGTACTTGTACATGGATTGATCTTTGATTTTTTTGCACCTTGGTTTTTATGCGGGTTGACGTTGGTGGCTTTGGTGAGTTTTATTGATGATATGCACCCGCTTTCTGCAAAGGTTCGTCTTTTGGTCCAGACCTTTTCTTTGTTATTGCTGCTGTTACAGCTAGGGGTTCATGAGGTTTCGTGGGGATACGTGGTTGTGGCTTTATTTGTCGGGTTAGCCATACTCAATATATATAATTTCATGGATGGTATTAACGGTATTACCGGAGGATATAGTCTGGTTGCCATGTTGGCGTTATGGGGAATCAATGCGTTTGTTTTCCCGATAGCGCCGGCGGGGTTTATTCCCGTGGTGATACTATCATTGCTGGTATTTAATTTTTATAATTTCCGTTCTCATGCCAAATGTTTTTCGGGAGATGTAGGAGCTATATCAATGGCTTTTATTATACTCTTTTTGTTGGGTAGCTTTATAATACACACCGGACACGTATCGGCATTGGTGTTTTTAGCTGTTTACGGGGTAGATGGCGTGCTGACGATTATACATCGTATTTTGTTGAAAGAGAATATCGGTCAACCACATCGGAAACATTTATACCAGTTGTTGGCTAATGAGGGAAAGCTTGCTCATTTGCCTGTTTCTTTGATCTACATGGGAATACAGGCTGTTGTTAATTTGGGGTATTTGTTGGTGTTGATGTATACTCCAGAGTATACATTGATTTATTTTATTATTTCTATGGTGGTGCTGGTGGTTGTTTATTTACCTTTGAGACGTAAATTTTATGCGTTACGAGAGCAAGTATGAGATTTGAAGAAATATTATAGACTGAAAACTATAATAAAATTCGATTTTCGATTTTTGATTTTCAATTAATGCAGTATCTTTGTGGCCGATCCGGCATATAGGTTTATCAGGATTGATTTGTGAATCAAGAAAGATGAACCTGTGGGATGGTTGCATAAAAAACATTCAAAAAAAGTAATATGAGATTTTTAATTTTTATTGTACTTATGCTTGGCGTCACGGGAATTGCTTGTGCGCAGATGACCGATGCACAAGTTATTGAAGCCGTGAAGTCCGCACAGGCTCAAGGAAAAAGTCAAGATGAGATTATTTTGATGTTATCGCAAAAAGGCGTCACGAAAGAGCAGGTGTTGAGAATCAAGGAGAATTACGAGAGAGAGAATTCAGGAAAGCAGGGAGGTTTGGCTCAAGAAAATAGAGAGCGTATAGAGACTATCTCGTTAGAGAATCGGGATGTGGTGTTGGTTACAGAAGGGGATAAGAATAGTATTTTCGGTCGAAATTTGTTTAGTAATAAAAATTTAACTTTTGAACCGAGTTTGAATATTCCTACACCGGAGAATTATGTGTTGGGGCCAGGAGACGAGGTTATCATTGATATATGGGGAAATTCGGAAGCGACTGTTCGGCAGGTGATATCCCCGGAGGGGAGTATAAACGTATCGAATATAGGACCGATTTATTTGAATGGAAAACGGATTCAAGAGGCATCTTCTTATTTAAAAACGATGTTTAGTCGTATCTATTCAGATTTAGCGTCGGAAAATCCATCAACATTTTTGAAAGTATCGTTGGGACAAATTCGAAGTATTCAGGTGAACGTGATGGGGGAGATTGTCATGCCTGGGACTTATATGTTGCCCTCTTTGGCAACGGTGTTTCACGCATTGTATGCGGCAGGAGGTGTAAATAACGTGGGAACTTTGCGTGATGTCGTGTTGTATAGGAATGGAAAAGCCTTTAAGCACGTGGATGTTTATGATTATATCATGAATGGTAATAATAGTTTTGATATTACTTTGCAGGATGGTGATTTGATTAACGTGGGTACTTACGAGAAAATTGTCACTGTAGCTGGTAAAGTGAAACGTCCGATGCGTTACGAGATGAAGGGAGAGGAGAGCCTGAGTAAATTATTGGAGTATGCTGGGGGATTTACTAGTGATGCTTACAAGAAGAATGTAAATGTGAGCCGTAAGGGAGACTCCGAGTTTCAGATATATACTGTAAATAACGAGGATTTTGTTGACTTTACGTTAGCTGATGGTGATTCTGTTATGATTGATCCTATCATAAGTCGGTACGAAAATCGAGTATCCGTGACTGGGGCGGTATATCGGCCGGGAAATTACGCGATAAATAATTCCATAAAGACCGTGAAGGATTTGGTAAACGTGGTGGAAGGACCGCGGGAAGATGCCTTTTTAAATAGAACTATTTTATATCGTGAGAAAGAGGATTTAAGTCAAGAAATGCTTGCTGTTGATTTGGGAAAATTGCTAAGAGGTGAGATTGACGATATTCCATTGAAAAAGAATGATCGTTTGTATGTACCTTCTGCAACTCAATTGCGGGGAGATTATGTGATTGATATTCGGGGAGAAGTAAAGGATCCTCGAAAATATCCTTTCGTGGATAATATGACGTTGGAAGATGCCGTGTTGCAAGCGGGTGGTTTGTTGGAGTCGGCCTCTATGGTACGTGTGGATGTTTCCCGAAGAATAAAGTCTCCTAATAGTACGGAGGAAGCTCCGGCTGAGGCTGAATTATTTACATTTGGTTTAAAGAATGGTTTGGTTGTGGAAGGAGATCCTGAATTTACACTTGAACCTTTTGATGAGATATATGTTCGTCGTTCCCCGGGATACCGTGAACAGCAGAACGTGACGGTGAATGGCGAGGTACTTTACCCTGGTGTATACGCAAAGCGTTCATCTAATGATCGTCTTTCTGATATTGTAAAACGGGCTGGCGGGGTTACTTCTAAAGCCTACGTGAATGGGGCTCGTTTGTTGCGTCGGATGAATGCTGATGAATTGGCAAGAGTTAGTTCTGCTTTGCAGTTAGCTAAACATTCCAGTCGTGATTCTTTAGTGATAGATAGTATGTCTTTGGAAAAGGTTTATTACGTGGGAATCGATTTGAAAAAGGCATTGGAAAATCCGGGAGGCGAGGCAGACTTGGTACTTCGTGAAGGTGATGTGTTGCACGTTTCTAATTACGTGAATACAGTTAAGATTAGTGGTGCGGTGATGCATCCTAATGCTGTAACTTATCACAAGAAAATGAAATATAAGGATTACGTGGAAAATGCCGGAGGGTATAGTGTGGATGCGAAAAAACGGAGAGCATATGTGCTTTATCCAAACGGGACGCTTGCCGTATGCAAGGGAAATCGTACAAAGATAGAGCCGGGATGCGAGATTATAGTTCCGTTGAAATCCATGAACAAAAATCGGATGGGCTTACCGGAAATTTTGAGTTTGGCGTCATCAACGACTTCGATAGCGGCAATGGTTACTGCAATTCTTAACAACACGAAATAGTATGGAACAGGAAGTAAAGCAGGCAAATCAGATGCCACAGGAGGAAGAAATTGATTTGGTAGAGGTGGTCCGGAAGTTGTGGAAAAACCGGAAGCTGATACTGAAAATTACCGTCGTGTTTATGGTACTAGGGGTATTAGTGGCCCTGTTTAGTCCGAAAGAATATACTGCTGGATGTACGATGGTCCCTCAATCCGGGGATAAGAAAGTTGGTGGAAATTTGAGTGGACTGGCATCCATGGTCGGAATTAATTTAGGTGGGGCTTCTGGTGGTGAGGTTTTATCTCCGACAATTTATCCTAAGATTGTGGCAAGTATTCCTTTTAAGAAGGACTTGATGGCGACCCCGTTGAAGTTTGAAGAGTATGATCAACCGATCACGTTATTGGATTATTATACAAAGGATGAGTACCAGAAATTTAGTTTGGGAGGTACAATTGCGAAATACACGATTGGTTTACCGGGAGTGATCATAAATGCAATTCGGGGAGAAGATACAACGATGATTTCTGCGGGGCAGGGAAGTGCGATTCAGTCACTTTCAAAGGATGAGAAGAAGATGTCGGAGATGTTGAATGATATGATTTCTTTGAACGTGAATGATAAAGACGGTTACGTGCAATTGTCTGCGTCTTTAGGAGAACCTTTGGCTGTAGCTCAGTTGGCTGAACGGGCTCAAGAGTTGTTACAGACGTATATTACGGATTTTAAAATCGAGAAGGTGAAGTCAAATTTGACTTTCGTGGAGCAACAATATGATGCTGCAAAAAAACGTTACGAGAAGATGCAGGATAGTTTGGCTCGTTTCAGAGATGCGAACAAGAGTTTTTCTTCTGCCGTGGCAAAGACTCAGGAGGAGGCTTTAACGAATGAATATAATCTTGCTTATAGCGTGTATTCCGAGTTGGCAAAACAGATGGAACAGGCTAAGATTGCCGTGAATGAAACCACACCGATTTTGACGATCGTGGAACCGGTTGTAGTTCCGATTGAACGTTCTAAACCTAAAAGGGGGTTGATTTGCGTGTTGTTTACGTTCTTGGGAGGCTTTGCTGGAGTGGGTATGGTTTTGGCATTACCTTTCGTGGCTAATATTTTTGGAAATGATAAATTGAAACGGTTTATAAAAGAATAAGTTTGTAATCGGGGATCCGGTTTTCATATTACAGGAGGTGTGTCAAAATGTATTGGCATACCTCTTTTTGTGAGAAGTTTTTTACCTTTGCGGTACGTGGGGACCGGGACGTGTGATAAAATATTTGATAGTCTTTGAAAATGATTGATTTTGAACAGTTAGCACGAAATATGAAGGGAGACGTGATGACGGATTCTCTTCATCAAATGATTTATGCGACAGACGCATCGGCTTATCGGGAGATGCCATTGGCTGTTGTATATCCTCGGGATGCCTCGGACGTGAAGGAATGTATCAAGTTTGCCAGAAAAAATGGGATTACATTGATTCCTCGTGCCGCAGGAACTTCTTTAGCGGGACAGGTGGTAGGGAATGGGGTGGTCGTTGATGTGTCCCGGTATATGAATCACGTGCTAGAGATAAATGAAAAAGAACATTGGGTTCGGGTTGAACCGGGGGTAGTGCTGGATGAATTGAATATGCGGGTAAAGTCGTTGGGATTGTTCTTCGGGCCGGAGACTTCTACTTCTAATCGTTGTTGTTTGGGAGGAATGGTGGGAAATAATTCGTGCGGTTCTCATTCTTTGGTGTACGGGAGTACTCGGGATCATCTTCTGGAGGCAAAAGTTATTTTGAGTGACGGGGAGGAGGCTTGGTTGAAGGGAATGAATAAAGATGAGGTGAGGGATAAAATGACGGAAGACACGTTGGAGGGAAAGATATACAGGAGTTCTGTGGAGATGTTGGAAAATAATAGAGAGGAGATTATTCAACATTTTCCGGACCCGGCTTTGCGGAGAAGAAATTCTGGGTATGCCATTGATCAATTGTTGTACTCGGATTACTTTGATGTTGCTTATGAGGAAAAGTTTAATTTGTGCAAGTTATTAGCCGGATCAGAAGGAACTCTGGCATTTGTGACCGAGTTGAAATTGAATCTTGTCCCGTTACCACCCAAAGAAAAGGCGGTAATTTGTGTACATTGCAGGACATTAGAGGAGGCGTTTGAGGGGAATCTGGTCGCATTGAAACACCACCCGGTGGCTATCGAGTTAATGGATCAGAATATATTAGAACTAAGTAAAGGAAATATAGCACAAAATAAGAACCGTTTTTTCGTTCAAGGTGATCCTGCTGCAATACTGATTGTTGAGTTGGCACAGAAAAGTAGGGAAGAGGTGGATCAGGTGGCAGACCAGATCGAAGCGGATATGAAGATGCACGGGTATGGGTATCATTTCCCGAGAGTGTACGGGAGTGATATTAACCGGGTGTGGAGTTTACGGAAGGCGGGACTAGGGTTGTTGTCCGGAATGCCGGGGAATGCGAAGCCCGTGTCCGTGATTGAGGATACAGCCGTGGCTCCGGAACGGTTACCTGCTTACATGAAGGATTTCGGGGAGATGCTGGAACGACTGGGATTGAAGTGCGTGTATCATGCACATATCAGTACGGGTGAGTTACATTTACGTCCCGTGTTGAATTTGAAGGAGGAGAATGACCGGGTGTTATTCCGGCGTGTGGCAGAAGAGACTGCTAAGTTGGTGAAAAAGCATCGCGGCTCTTTAAGTGGAGAGCATGGTGACGGACGTTTACGAGGGGAGTTTATTCCATTGTTGTTCGGGGAGAAGGTGTATGACTTGATGCAGGAGACTAAAGCTTGTTGGGACCCGAAGGGCATTTTTAATGCGAGGAAGATTGTGAACACGCCGCCCATGGATACCTCTCTTCGATATGAGATAGGGGATTCGAACGTGACGAGTCGTACTTATTTTGATTTTTCGAAGGAAAAAGGTTGGTTGTGCGCCATTGAGCAATGTAACGGTTCGGGAGATTGTCGGAAATCATATGCTTTTGGTGGTACGATGTGTCCGAGTTTTCGTGCCACAAGGGAAGAGAGTCATACGACACGGGCTAGGGCGAATACGTTACGGGAGTTGATGACTCGTCCGAGAACGAAAAAGATATATGATCAGCGGGAGATTTTAGAAGTGTTAGATACCTGTGTTTCATGTAAAGCGTGTAAATCAGAATGTCCTTCTAACGTGGATATTGCTCGTTTTAAGGCAGAGTTCCTGCAACAGCATTATGATGTGTGCGGGGTGCCGATGAAGGCTTTTTTGATTGCCCGTTTGACAGAAATTCAGCGTTTGGGTACGATCTTACCGTGGTTTTATAATGCCGTCGTTCGAAACCGGATGACAGGCGGGATGTTGAAACGAATGTTGCATTTTGCCCCGGAGCGGGCGATTCCTACTCTTTATAAGACCACGTTGAAACATTGGCTTGGTCGTTATCGGCGAAAGAATAGGGGTGAGATCGTGGGAAGAGTGTTTCTTTTTGCCGATGAGTTTACCAATTACATGGACGTGGAGATCGGGATAAAGATGATTGAATTACTGGATCGGTTAGGGTATGAGGTTATTATACCGAAACACGTGGAAAGTGGACGGACAGCGATTTCGAAAGGTATGTTGAAGGTGGCGAAAGGAGTGGCCCGGAAGAATGTACTATTGTTGAAAAGCTTGGTTACAGAAAATATTCCATTGATAGGTATTGAGCCTTCGTGTATATTATCGTTCCGGGATGAATACCCGGATTTGGTAGGAGATGATTTGAAGGAAGAGGCCGTGAGGTTAGGGAAAAATTGCTTGTTGTATGACGAGTTTTTTACCCGGGAGATTCGTGCCGGAAGAATCCGGGCAGAACAATTTACTGATCAACCGTTGAAGATTATGTTGCATGGGCATTGTCACCAAAAGTCGTTGGTTTCTGTCGAGCCTTCTAGAGAAATGTTATCTTTGCCAGTGAATTATAGCGTGGAGGTTATTCCTTCCGGATGTTGTGGGATGGCGGGAGCTTTCGGGTACGAGAAAAAACATTACGAGTTGTCCATGAAAATCGGGGAACAAGTGTTATTTCCTGCCGTGAGGGGTGCTGGGGAGGATGTTTGTATTTCAGCCCCGGGAACGAGTTGCCGACAACAAATAAAGGATGGTACGGGGAAACAGGCGTTGCATCCGATAGAAGTTTTGTACGAGGCATTGAAATGTACGAAGGAAAAATAACTTCGAATTTCGTCCTTCTTTCGTTTGATGTAAAGTATTAATGTTATATTTTTGAAGTTCAAATTTTTAATTTGACCCAAAGGTAGACGTGAGTAAAGAATTAATAAAATGGATATGAAGAATTTTGCAATTATTGGCGTGGCAGGATATATAGCTCCAAGGCATTTGCGAGCTATAAAAGACACGGGGAATCAGTTGGTAGCTGCTTATGACAAGTTTGACAGCGTGGGCATCATGGATAGTTATTTCCCGAATTGTTCTTTTTTCACGGAGATGGAGTTGTTCGATCGTCATTGTTCAAAATTGAAGAAGACAGACGAACGGGTGGATATGGTATCAATCTGTACGCCGAATTATTTGCACGACGCTCATATCCGTTATGGTTTGCGTTTGGGGGCTGATGTGATTTGCGAGAAACCGTTGGTATTGAATCCTTGGAATATAGATGCATTGGAGGACGTGGAGAAAGAGACAGGACATAAAGGGTACACAATCCTGCAATTGCGTTTACACGAGTCAATAAAAGCTTTGAAAAAGAAGATCGAGGAAGGACCGAAAGACAAGGTGTATGACGTGGATTTGACTTATATTACTTCTCGCGGAAATTGGTATTACACGAGTTGGAAAGGAGACGAGCGGAAGAGTGGAGGTGTCGCCACGAATATCGGGGTCCATTTTTATGATATGTTGTCATGGATTTTTGGTCCGGTAAAGGAGAATATCGTGCATGTGATGAGTCACGACCGAGTTGCCGGTTTTTTGGGATTGGAAAAGGCTCGTGTACGTTATTTTTTGAGTATAAATGCTGATAATTTACCGGAAAATGCCGTACAAGGGGAGAAAAGAACTTATCGTTCTATCCGTATTGAGGGGGAGGAATTTGAATTTAGTCAAGGATTCACGGAATTGCATACCGAGAGTTATCGGAAAATTCTGGCAGGAGAAGGGTTCCGTATAGAAGAAGCCCGTAATTGTATTGGGATAGTTCATGATATTCGACACGCAACCCCAATTGGTTTAAAAGGGGATTATCATCCCTTGGCTAAATTACCATTGGTAAAACATCCTTTCGGTTGGGGAAGGTGATAAAAACTAAAAGATAAAAGTTAAAAACTGAAAGATAAAAAATTAAAAACTAAGGGTAAAAACTAAAAATAAAGGGAAAATGAAGATTATTGATAATGGGTTGTT
>ERZ833963.2986-NODE-2986-length-14600-cov-2.779237_pt1 | contig 14600 bp, 10 predicted proteins | sample MGYA00519693_ERZ833963 | MGnify/ENA primary metagenome ERZ833963 (study PRJEB31850, sample SAMEA3708748) | human gut metagenome | biome: human gut; feature: human-associated habitat; material: faeces | place: China | collected 2014 ... | reverse complement strand
TTCTTTTCCTTTTGTATAGACAAGTTTATTCATAAGCTGCCTCCTCGCATAAGAAGTTTATAAGCAGGAAAAAGCATTTACAGCCGATTTTCGGAATAAGAAAGGTACCTTCCGTCTGTATCAGGGCTGTTTTCAAATCTTTCCTTTTTTAATCTTCATTTTACCATTTTTCCGCAATAGAGACAACTCTTTATAATATCTGAAAAGATTCTTGAAAAATTTCAAAAAAACCAGTTGAAAAATTTCTCACCGCATGATAGAATAGTGAAAATTTGGGCTGAAATAAATTTTCAATCCCAGATAGGAAACGAACACGAACACAGAAGAAAGGGTGGCGTCATGAAAGCATATTTAATACTGGAAGACGGAACCGTGTTTGAAGGAACAAGCATCGGCTCTACCAGGGAAGTAATCAGTGAAATTGTTTTTAACACATCCATGACCGGTTATTTAGAAGTCCTTACCGATCCGTCCTATGCAGGACAGGCAGTGGTAATGACTTATCCGTTAATTGGTAATTACGGTATTTGTAAAGAAGATATGGAATCCGGAAGAGCATGGCCGGATGGTTATATTGTCAGAGAATTATCTAGGATCCCCAGTAATTTCAGAAGTGGGGACACGATTCAGCATTTCTTAGAAGAACAGGATATTCCAGGTATCAGTGGTATCGATACAAGAGCCCTCACAAAGATTTTAAGAGAAAAAGGAACCATGAACGGCATGATCACAACGAACGGATCTTTTGATCTGGAAGAAGTGAAAGAACGGATCAGTGCTTATAAGGTAACAGGCGTTGTATTAAAGACAACCACAAAAGAGAAATACGTTCTCCCGGGGGAAGGAAAGAAAGTTGCACTCATGGACTTTGGCGCAAAGAAGAATATCGCCAGAGAGTTAAATAAGAGAGGCTGCGAAGTGACCGTATATCCGGCAGATACTCCGGCTGAGGAAGTCTTAAAGACAAACCCGGATGGGATCATGCTTTCCAACGGCCCTGGAGATCCGGCAGAAAACACGGAGATCATCAAAGAAGTCAGAAAGTTTTATGAATCCGATGTTCCTGTTTTTGCCATCTGTCTCGGACATCAGCTCATGGCTCTTGCCACAGGCGCAAATACATATAAGCTGAAATATGGCCACCGCGGCGGAAATCACCCGGTAAAAGACCTTGAGACGGGCCGCGTCTACATTTCCTCCCAGAACCACGGATACGCGGTAGACGAACACAGCATGAATCCGGAGGTTGCCGTTCCGGCGTTCGTGAACGTGAACGATAAGACGAACGAGGGATTAAAGTACGTGGGCAAGAATATCTTCACCGTCCAGTACCACCCGGAAGCATGCCCGGGACCGCAGGATTCCGGATATCTGTTTGACCGCTTTTTACGCATGATGGAGGAGGAAAGATAATGCCTAAGAATCCAGAGATCAAGAAAGTACTTGTAATCGGTTCCGGTCCGATCGTTATCGGCCAGGCCGCAGAATTTGACTACGCGGGAACACAGGCCTGCCGTTCCTTAAAGGAAGAAGGCATCGAGGTCGTTCTCTTAAACTCCAACCCGGCAACGATCATGACAGATAAGGATATCGCGGACCGGGTATATATTGAGCCGCTGACAACTGAGGTTGTCGAGCAGTTGATTAAGAAAGAAAAACCGGACAGTGTCCTCCCGACCCTTGGCGGACAGGCCGGCTTAAACCTTGCAATGGAACTGGAGGAGGCAGGTATCTTAAAGGCAAATAACGTGCGCCTTATCGGTACAACAGCCCTCACGATCAAAAAAGCCGAAGACCGTGAAATGTTCAAGGAGACAATGGAAAAGATCGGCGAACCGGTGGCTCCGTCTGAGATCGTTGAGGATGTGAACACAGGTCTTGCTGTTGCAAAAGAGATCGGTTATCCGGTCGTTCTCCGTCCGGCTTATACCCTTGGCGGCTCCGGCGGCGGTATTGCCTATAATGAGGAGCAGTGCGCAGAGATCCTGGAGAACGGACTCCGTTTATCCCGTGTGGGCCAGGTCCTTGTAGAGCGCTGTATTGCGGGCTGGAAGGAGATCGAATATGAGGTTATGCGTGACGGCGCAGGCAATGTGATCACCGTCTGCAACATGGAGAATATCGACCCTGTGGGCGTACATACCGGTGACAGTATCGTTGTTGCCCCGTCCCAGACCCTTGGAGATAAAGAGTACCAGATGCTCCGTACCTCCGCGTTAAAGATCATCACAGAACTCGGTATCACCGGTGGCTGCAACGTACAGTACGCGCTTCACCCGGAGAGTTTTGAGTACTGCGTAATTGAGGTAAACCCGCGTGTAAGCCGTTCCTCCGCCCTTGCGTCCAAGGCGACAGGATACCCGATCGCGAAGGTTGCCGCGAAGATCGCCCTCGGCTACACACTGGATGAGATCAAGAACGCTGTTACAAAGAAGACCTACGCAAGTTTCGAGCCGATGCTTGACTATGTGGTAGTCAAGATGCCGAGACTTCCCTTCGATAAATTCATCAATGCGAGTCATAAGTTAGGAACCCAGATGAAAGCGACCGGAGAGGTCATGAGTATCTGTACAAGCTTTGAGGGCGGCTTAATGAAAGCGATCCGCTCTCTGGAGCAGCATGTGGACTCCTTAATGTCTTACGACTACAGCGGACTCACAGATGAACAGTTAAAAGAGCAGCTTTGCAACGTGGATGACCGCCGGATCTGGGTTATTGCAGAGGCACTCCGCCGCGGTTTCGATTACGAGCTGATCCATGATATCACGAAGATCGATATCTGGTTCATCGACAAGTTAATGATCCTCGTTGAGATGGAGAATGCCTTAAAGAAAGTTGGGAAGAACCTCGACGCTGATCTTTTAAAGGAAGCAAAGCGCATTGAATTCCCGGATCATGTGATCGCGAGACTCACAGGTCTCACGGAAAACGAGATCAAGGAGATGCGTCATGCAAACGGCATCCGTGCTGCCTTCAAGATGGTAGATACCTGCGCGGCTGAGTTTGCAGCTGAAACTCCATACTATTATTCCTGCTTCGGAAGTGAGAATGAGGCAGAGGGCGAGACTGAGAAGAAGAAGGTTCTCGTTCTCGGTTCCGGACCGATCCGCATTGGTCAGGGTATCGAGTTCGACTTCTGTTCTGTTCACAGCACCTGGGCCTTCGAGAAAGAGGGCTTTGAGACCGTCATCATCAACAATAACCCGGAGACCGTCAGCACAGACTTCGACATCGCGAATAAGCTGTATTTCGAACCGCTGACTCCGGAGGATGTGGAGAGCATCGTTGATATTGAAAAACCGGACGGAGCAGTTGTCCAGTTCGGTGGACAGACAGCCATCAAGCTCACAGAGGCTCTGATGAAGATGGGAGTCCCGATCCTGGGAACCGCTGCAGAGGATGTCGATGCCGCTGAGGACAGAGAACTCTTCGATGAGATCCTTGAGCAGTGCCAGATTCCGAGAGCGAAAGGACAGACTGTATTTACAGCGGAAGAGGCGAAAAAGGCAGCAAACGAGTTAGGCTATCCGGTACTCGTTCGTCCGTCCTACGTTCTTGGCGGACAGGGTATGCAGATCGCGATCTGCGATGAGGATATCGACGAATTTATCGGCATCATCAACCGGATCACTCAGGAGCATCCGATCTTAGTTGATAAGTATATCATGGGTAAGGAGATCGAGGTCGATGCGATCTGCGACGGTACCGATATTCTGATCCCGGGTATCATGGAGCATATCGAGCGTACCGGTATCCATTCCGGCGACAGTATCTCCGTATATCCGGCGAAGAGCATCACCGAGGACAACAAGAAGACGATCGTGGAATACACAGAGAAGCTCGCAAGGGCGCTCCATGTCAAGGGAATGATCAACATCCAGTTTATTGTAAATGACGAAGGTGTATTTATCATCGAGGTCAACCCGCGTTCCTCCAGAACCGTCCCATATATCAGCAAGGTAACCGGAATCCCGATCGTACCGCTGGCAACCCAGATCATCTGTGGTCACACGATCCGGGAACTCGGCTACACACCGGGACTCCAGAAAGAGGCAGATTACTACGCAGTGAAGATGCCGGTATTCTCCTTCGAGAAGATCCGCGGAGCTGATATCAGCCTTGGACCGGAGATGAAATCCACTGGTGAGTGTCTTGGTATCGCAAAGACCTTCAACGAGGCCCTTTACAAGGCATTCCAGGGCGCAGGCATCAAGCTTCCGAAGTACAAGAACATGGTCATGACCGTCCGTGATTCCGACAAGGAAGAGATGCTCGACATCGCAGCGAGATTCAAGGCACAGGGATACCGCATCTTCTGTACCGCAGGAACCGCGAAGTACTTCAATGAGCACGGCGTAAAGGTGATCCCGGTAAGAAAGATCGAGCAGGAGTCTCCGAACCTTCTTGACCTGATTCTTGGACATGAGATCGACCTTGTCATCGATATCCCTGCACAGGGCGCAGAGAGAAGCCATGACGGCTTTATCATCCGCCGGAATGCCATCGAGACAGGTGTTACCGTTCTCACTGCAGTCGATACTGCGAGAGCGCTTGTGACAAGTATGGAAAATCGTGCAAAAGAACTTACACTGATCAATATTGCTGAAATCTGATATTGGTAAAAAATAGAAGAGCAGCCCGTTTCACGCTGGAGTGAGATGGGCTGCTTTTTGCGATGTCCCCCGGCAGTGTATGCCGGAAATGTATGCCGGAAAGTTGAAAGAGGTGACGCGCTATGCAAAAAAGAAATATTAACGCTTTATCAAGATGAATATATGCATTGATAATGTATAAAACATTGGAAAAACTGCATGAAACAATATAATTATGCACTGAATATTGTATAAAATGCATAATCTGTAAAAAAAACATAAAAAAGTGCTTTACAAAAGAATAATTATACATTATAATGCGTATCAACATCACACATGTGAGACATAGAAAAAGATAGAAACAAAGAGGAGAGGATCGATTATGAAGAAGAACATCGTTTTAGCTATGACAACAGCAGCGGTCATTGCTGCTCTTACAGGTTGCGGAAGCTCCAAGAGCACTGAGACAACGGCAGCAGCAACAACGGCAGCTGAGACAACAACAGCCGACGCGACAACAGCGGCTGAATCAAAGGAAGCAGATAAGACAGAGGCAGCAGCCGCAGCGGAAGGTTCCTTAAAGGCACTTGAGAATGTAGATCCGAATGGCCATCTCGGAAAAGTTCTTGCAGCAGGAAAGATCACAATGGGAACATCTCCGGATTTCGCTCCGTGGGAATTCAAGGATGTCAGCAGCGGAACAACCGAGTATGTCGGTGCCGATGTAGAGCTTGCAAAATACATCGCTGAGAAGCTTGGTGTAGAACTTGAGATCAAGCCGATGGAGTTCTCTGCGATCCAGCAGGCAGTTACTTCCGGAAACATTGATATGGGTATCTCTGGTTTCGCTTACACAGATGAGCGTGCTGAGGCTATGGGACTTTCCGAGCGTTATAATGTAAACACGAAGAAAGGTCAGGGCCTTTTAGTTAAGAAGGAACTTGCTTCCCAGTACAATACAGCAGAATCCTTCGCAGGCAAGAAGGTTGCTACCCAGAACGCAACCTTACAGAACAAGCTTGCTACAGAGCAGCTTCCGTCTGACGTTCAGATCCAGTTAGTGACAAATATAACAGACGGTGTTATGATGTTAACAACAGGCAAGGTTGACGCACTCGCTGTATCCGGTGATAACGGTGAATCCCTTGCAAAAACATATGATGATATCGCAATGGCAGATTTCATGTTTGACTATTCAAGTGAAGGTAACGTTATCGCGGTCAAGAAAGGCGATGATGATCTCTTAAATGCGATCAACGAAGTGATCGTTGAAGTTAATGAGAAAGGTCTCTATGAGCAGTGGAGGGAAGAGGCAGTTGCACTTGCTGAGAAGCTCGGTATCGAGACGCACTAATTTCGGAGCAGATCGTTTCGTTCCGTGATGGAAGATCTGCGAAGGCCGGAATTGGTTTTCACTTCAGGTTACAGAAAATACAGAGCTCGGTCTTTCCGGTGAAGATGCCGGAAAGACCTTTGTCTGTTTTCAAGTTTTATCTACGAAAGGAGTTTTCCAGATGGAGTTTCTTAACGTCATGTTAAAAGTCTGGATGAAGTACTGGAACTTATTCTTACAGGGTCTTGGAATGACACTGTTTATGGGTCTCCTCACTGTCCTCATCAGTACCGTTTTCGGTTCTTTGATGGCACTGATGCGCCGCAGCAACGTGGGCATCGGAAAATTTAAGCCGCTCCGGCTGATCGCTACCGTTTATGTCGAAATTATCCGCGGTACGCCGATCCTGCTGCAGTTATATTTCTTCTACTTTATGCTGCCGACCTGGCTCCCGTTCTTCAACTTGAGCGAGTTTACATGCGTTATGACTGCATGCTGCGTAAACTCTACCGCTTATGTCTGTGAGATCGTCCGCGCAGGTATTCAGGCTGTCGATGTCGGACAGACAGAAGCTGCCCGTTCTCTGGGCTTAAACGCGCGCCAGACCATGATCCATATCATTCTCCCGCAGGCAGTCAAGAATATTCTTCCGGCACTCTGCAATGAGTTCGTAGCGATCGTCAAGGAGACATCTCTGGCCTCCACGTTCTTTATCGGAGAACTTATGACCCAGTTTAAGACCATCAACGGTCTTACATTCCGTGTACTTGAGCCGTTAACCATCGTTGGTATCATTTACTTCGGCGTGACATTTATCATGTCCAAGCTGATTGCTTTACTGGAGAGGAGGATGAACGCAAGTGAGCGCTAGTGAAAAAGAACTGATTCGTGTAGAAGATCTGCATAAATCCTTCGGCAGTCTTCAGGTATTAAAGGGTGTTACCGAGCATGTCAATCATGGCGAGGTTGTTTCTGTTATCGGACCGTCCGGCGGCGGTAAAAGTACATTTTTACGCTGCTTAAACCTTCTTGAGACACCGACATCCGGAAAGATCTATTTCGAGGGAACCGATATTACCGACAAGAATGTGGATATCAACCTGCATCGCCAGAAGATGGGAATGGTATTCCAGCACTTTAATGTATTCAATAATCTTACAGTTGGAAAGAACGTAACGCTCGCCCCGGTCCTTCTCGGAAAGAAAACACAGAAGGAAGCCGACGAGATGATGCGGGAGCTTTTAAACCGCGTTGGTCTTGCGGATAAGGAGAACCAGTTCCCAAAGAAGCTTTCCGGCGGACAGAAACAGCGTCTTGCGATCGTGCGCGCGCTGGCGATGGAACCGGATGTTATGCTTTTTGATGAGCCGACTTCCGCCCTTGATCCGGAGATGGTAGGAGAGGTTCTTCATGTTATCAAGGACCTTGTAAAGACAGGAATGACTACTGTGATCGTAACCCATGAGATGGGATTTGCGAGGGAGGTCTCCGACCGCGTATTCTTTATGGATGGCGGCGTGATCGCGGAGAAAGGCACTCCGGATGAGGTCTTCAATCATCCGCAGAACCCGAGGACACAGGAATTTTTAAGCAAGGTATTATACTGATGAAAGAACAGCGGGAAAAGCTGTTTTAATAGGAACTATGAGAAGCGCGCTTTGCGAGCTTCTCAAGTTATCGCGGCAGTCGCCAAGGTCTCATGCAAGCATGGACTTTGGCTCGTTGCTCGCGTAAGTCATATCCCGCTCAGGCAGACTTTTGGAGTCTTGCCTGGCGGGATTTTTGAAAGGAGAACATGACATGTCAGCATCCAAACAGACAGCATTCGATTATATCGACGAGAAATCAGGAGTGATCACCGACGTATCCGATAAGATCTGGGACTATGCGGAGCTTTCCCTGAGAGAGTACAAATCCGGTGAACTTTACGCAAAGGTATTAAAAGAAGAAGGATTTACTGTCGAACATCCCTTTGACAACATTGAGACTGCATTCCGTGCTTCCTACGGTTCCGGAAAGCCGGTGATCGGTATTCTGGCTGAGTATGATGCTCTGACAGGTCTTTCCCAGATCGCCGGATCTGAGACCAGAAAAGAGCTTGTCGCAGACGGAAACGGCCACGGCTGCGGCCACAACCTTTTAGGCGCTGCGGCTTTTGCTATAAAAAAATATCTGGAAGAAAAAGGTGAGGGAAGCGGTAAAGTGATCCTTTACGGCTGCCCTGGTGAGGAAGGTGCCGCTACAAAAGCATTTATGGCAAGAGACGGCGTGTTCGCGGAGTGCGACGCGGCTCTTACCTGGCATCCCGGCAATGTGAATCAGGTCACTTCCGGTACCTGCAACACCTGTATCCAGACAGAGTATAAGTTTACCGGTGTTGCCTCCCATGCGGCGGGTGCGCCGGACAAGGGACGTTCTGCCCTCGACGCGGTGGAGCTTATGAACATTGGCGTCCAGTTCTTAAGAGAGCATATGCCGGACAGCGCGAGGATCCATTACTCCATCACAGATGCCGGTGGAGATTCTCCGAACGTGGTACAGCCGAAGGCACAGGTCCTCTATATGGTCCGCTCCATCTGGGTAAAGGACGCGCTGGAGCTTCAGGAGAGAGTCGACCGTATTGCTCTTGCGGCATCCATGATGACAGATACAAAGATGGAGAAGAAGTTTATCGACGGCTGCTCCAATACCGTTCCGAACAAGGTCCTGGAGTCCCTTATGTGGGACAACTTCAATGATCTCGGTGTCTGCCATTACACGGAGGAAGAATTAAAGTACGCGAAAGCCCTCTACGATTCCGTTGAGATGAAGTCTGATAAGCTTCCGGGAGATGCGACGGAGGACAGCAGCGATATCTACGAATATGTTGATGAGAAGTCCAAACACGGCACAACACCGATGAATGAGTTCCTTGTCCCGTATCTCTACTATGAGAAACCGAGAATGGGATCCACGGATGTCGGTGATGTGAGCTGGTGCATTCCGACGGCGCAGATCAACACATCCACATTCCCGGCACAGGCACCGGGACATTCCTGGCAGAATGTCTCCTGTGGACGGACATCCATTGCCCACAAGAATATGCTGTTAGCGGGAAAGGTCATCGCGGCTACCGCGATCGATCTCATGGAGAAGCCGGATGTTTTACAGGCAGCGAAGGACGAGTTCAACAAGAAGATGAAACGTTATGGCGGCTATACCTGCCCGGTTCCGCAGGGCGCAGTTCCGGTCATCCCGGGTGAGAAGATGTAAGAGGCGACATGGCGGAGTTTCTGAAAGAAAAAGAATAGAATGACTGTAAGTCCGGCAGGACAGGGGAAGGCGGAGATACTCTGCAAAAGACCTGTCCTGCCGGGCTGTTTTATCTCAGTGGGAGCTGAACGAAAAAATTTCAGAAATTTTACATATTTTTCAGTAAAAGGACAGGAATCGTGGTTCTAAAATGCCTTAAAATATGATATACTATAAAAGTATATTCTTAGGACGGAGAACAAATGTACGCCCGTGGGAATGACGGGCTGCGCCGGAAAAGGAGGCGGTCAGGTATGAATATCAGGGAAACGATGGAACAGTGGGAACGCCAGAATCTGAGTCCTTACGCGTCGTTAAGCAGTGAGACGCTGGGGCGTGACCGGGAGGAACCGCTCTGCGATATCCGCCCTGCCTATCAGCGTGATCGTGACCGGATCCTGCACAGCAAGTCGTTCCGGCGCCTGAAAGACAAGACCCAGGTTTTCCTCGCTCCGGAAGGGGACCACTACCGGACGAGACTGACCCATACGTTAGAGGTATCCCAGATCGCGAGAACGATCGCAAAGGCACTCCGGATGAATGAGTCCCTGACTGAGGCAATCGCCTTGGGGCATGATCTCGGCCACACGCCTTTCGGACATGCGGGGGAATACATATTGAATGAGATCTGCGAGGACGGCTTCGCCCACTATAAGCAGAGCGTCCGGGTGGTGGAGATCCTGGAAAAAAAGGGACAGGGGTTGAACCTCACAAAGGAAGTCCGCGACGGAATGTTAAACCACAGAACGTCCGGAAATCCGGCGACCATGGAGGGAAAGATCGTGCGGTTCTCCGATAAAATCGCATACATCAATCATGATATCGACGACGCGATCCGCGGAAAGATCATTACCGAGCGGGATATTCCGAGAGAATACGCGGATGTACTTGGGGATACCGTAAAGGACCGCCTGAATATCATGATCCATGATATTATCAATAACAGTATGGACAGGCCGTCGATCTTTATGTCCCCGGACGTGGAGCGGGCCATGCGGGGCTTGAGGGAATGGATGTTTGAACATGTGTATCGTAATCCTGCCGCAAAGGGCGAGGAGGGAAGAGCCCAGCAGCTGATCGTGACACTTTACGAATACTACCTGAAGCATGTGGACGAGCTGCCGGAAGAGTACCTGGCGATGATGGAGCTTCGCGGGGAGAAGAGAGAGCGGGTCGTCTGTGATTATATTGCCGGGATGAGCGACGGATATGCCATCGACCGGTTTGAAGAATTATTTGTACCGAAAGGCTGGAATGTCTGAGAGACGGATCCGGCGGATCTGCGAGGAAAGTGCAGAGCGGTTTTGCGGAAAATACATATCGCGGGAGGGATGAAGCGTGTATTACCCGGAAGAAGTGATCGAGGAAGTACGAACAAGAAATGACATCGTGGACATCGTGTCCCAGTATGTGAATTTAAAGAAAAAGGGCGCAAACTATTTCGGATTGTGCCCGTTTCATAATGAGAAATCCCCGTCCTTTTCCGTTTCACCGGGAAAGCAGATGTATTACTGCTTCGGATGCGGAGCAGGCGGAAATGTCATCACCTTTGTGATGGAATATGAAAATTATACCTTCGTGGAAGCTGTGAAGATGCTGGCGGACCGGGCGGGGATCGCCCTGCCGGAGGTGGAATACTCAAAGGAGGCGAGAGCTCAGGCGGACCTGAAAAATACGCTCCTTGAGATCAACCGTCTTGCGGCGAACTTCTTTTATTATCAGTTAAAGCAGCCGTCAGGAAAGGTCGGATATGACTATTTTAAGGAGAAACGCCGTCTGACGGACGATACGATCCGCCACTTCGGTCTTGGGTATTCCAGTAAGGTGCCGGATGACCTTTACCGGTATATGAGGTCGAAGGGATACAACGACGATATTTTAAAAGAGACAGGTCTTTTCTTTATCGATGAGAGGGGAGCCAGAGATAAATTCTGGAACCGTGTCATGTTTCCGATCTTAGACGTCAATAACCGTGTCATCGGTTTCGGCGGCCGTGTAATGGGGGACGGGGAGCCGAAATATTTAAACTCCCCGGAGACGAAGATCTTTGATAAGAGCCGGAATCTCTACGGACTTAATTTCGCGAGAACGTCCAGGGCGAAATATATGCTGATCTGTGAAGGCTATGTGGACGTGATCGCTATGCATCAGGCCGGATTTACGAACGCTGTGGCATCTCTGGGGACCGCGTTTACGTCCCAGCACGCGATGCTTTTAAAGCGCTACACGGATCAGGTAGTCCTGACCTACGACAGCGATGGGGCGGGAGTGAAGGCGGCGCTCCGCGCGATTCCGATCTTAAAAGAGGTTGGAATGTCCATCAAGGTTTTAAATATGAAGCCCTATAAGGATCCGGACGAGTTTATCAAGAATCTTGGGAAAGAGGAATTCCAGAAGCGGATCGACAATGCCGTCGGAAGCTTTATGTTCGAAATCTCCGTGATCCGGAGCCAGTACAACATGCAGGACCCGGAGTCGAAGACAGGGTTTTATAACGCCATCGCGAAGAAGCTTCTGGAATTTCCGGAAAAGCTGGAGCGTGATAATTACACGGAAGCCGTTGCAAGGGAGTATATGATCCCGGAGACGGATCTCAAAAACCTCGTGAACTCCATGGGCGGACTCATCGGAGTGACCACAAGGGAGCGGGAGTACGATAAGGAGCGCACCCGCCAGAAAAAGGAGAAGGAGGACGGGATCCGGAAGTCCCAGAGACTGCTTCTCACCTGGCTCATCGAGCGTCCGCAGCTTTTCGAAAAGATCCGCGGCATTATCACACCGGAGGATTTTGACGACGAGCTTTACAGAGAAGCGGCATCCATGGTCTTCGATGAATATGAAAAAACAGGAAGCGTGAACCCTGCGCAGATCCTGAATCATTTTATCGAGGGCGAGGAACAATACAGGGAAGTGGCGGCCTTATTCCACGCGAGTCTAAGCGAGTCCTTAAATAATGAGGAACAGAGGAGAGCGCTCTCAGAGACCGTCAAAAAGATAAAGAAACACAGTCTGGAGGTAAAGGGAAAAACAGCAGATATCAGAGAGTTGCAGGAAATCATCAGGCAGCAGTCAGCACTGGCTGCCCTGAATATCACACTTGACTGAGAGAAGCAGAAGCCGAAAGGCAGACACGAGGAACGTCAGGTGCCGGGAAGGATGGAATTATGGAGGAAAAGACACTTACATTTGAAGAGAAGTTATCAAAACTTCTGGAACTCGCAAAAAGTAAAAAGAACGTCCTTGATGAAACGGAAGTTCTGGATGCCTTTGCGGGGGATGAACTGACACCCGAGAAGCTGGACCGCATATACGACTTCCTGGATAAAAAACATGTCGACGTCTTAAAAATGTCGAACGATGATGATATGGATCCGGATCTGTTTTCGGAGGATGAAGATGCAGATCCGGAGGATGCTATTGATGTGGAGCATATCGATCTATCCGTACCGGAGGGGATCGGTGTAGATGATCCGGTCCGGATGTACTTAAAAGAGATCGGAAAAGTACCGCTGCTTTCCCCGGACGAGGAGATCGAACTGGCAAAGAAGATTGAGCTCGGTGACGAGGAGGCAAAGAAGAAGCTTGCGGAGTCGAACCTGCGTCTTGTGGTGAGTATCGCAAAACGGTATGCCGGACGGGGCATGCAGCTGCTCGACCTGATCCAGGAGGGAAATCTTGGACTCATTAAGGCAGTCGAGAAGTTTGATTACAGGAAAGGCTATAAATTCAGCACCTACGCGACCTGGTGGATCCGTCAGGCGATCACCCGCGCCATTGCGGATCAGGCGAGAACGATCCGGATTCCGGTACACATGGTGGAGACCATCAACCGTCTTGTGCGGACCCAGAGACAGTTAGTCCAGAAGCTTGGCCGTGAGGCCACGCCGGAGGAGCTCGCAAAGGAGCTCGATATGCCGGTGGAGCGTGTCCGTGAGATCATGAAGATCTCTCAGGATCCGGTGTCCTTAGAGACTCCGATCGGCGAGGAGGAGGACAGCCACCTCGGGGACTTTATCCAGGATAATAATGTGGAAGTCCCGGCGGATGCCGCGACCTACACGCTGCTCCACGAACAGCTGATGGATGTGTTGTCAACGCTCACTGAGAGGGAACAGAAAGTGCTGCGCCTGAGATTTGGCCTGGATGACGGAAGACCGAGGACATTGGAAGAGGTCGGACGGCAGTTCAACGTGACGAGGGAGCGGATCCGCCAGATCGAGGCGAAGGCCCTTAGAAAACTGCGCCATCCGAGCAGGAGTAAGATCTTGAAAGATTATCTGGATGAGTAAAATGATATGGGAAGCAGGAAAAGATCTGTGCAGGAAAAGGCAGTCAGGGATGGCCTGTCTGTGTGCTCCGGGGCGAAGTTAAACTGCCGGGAAATACAAAAAGACGGCTGCGAAATCGAAAAGCAGTCATGTAAAAGAGAAATGGAGAAATCAATATGAAATTATCAGAACGCCTGGAGCTGGTGCTCTCATTTGTGGAACCTGGGGAGTCCGCGGCAGACGTTGGGACGGACCACGGACATGTTCCGGTGGAGCTTGTCAGGAGAACGATCGTGAAGAAGGCCGTGGCTATGGATGTGCGGAAAGGCCCGTTATCCAGGGCGACGGAAAATATTGACCTTGCTGGACTTACGGATAAGATCGAGACGAGACTTTCTGACGGTGTCGCAAAGCTTCTGCCGGGAGAGGCAGATTCTGTCGTGATCGCCGGGATGGGCGGCGAGCTGATCATTAAGATCCTGGAAAACGGAAGACATATGTGGGATTCAGTGAAACAGTGGGTTTTATCACCGCAGTCGGAGATCTTTAAGGTCAGAAGATGGCTTTTTGAGAACGGTTTTGTGATCCGGAAGGAAGATATGGTCCTTGAAGACGGGAAGTTTTATACGGTGATGGATGTGCGGAGAGAGAAAGACGCAGATTCAGAGGGAAAAACAGTGGATCCGGATGTTTTAAGCCTTTCTGAGGACAGCCGCATGCTCTACGGCGATTATCTGATCCGGACGAAGAACCCGGTTCTTCTTACATATCTGAAGGAGGAAGAGGCGAAGCTTCTGCGGTTCATCGAGGATCTTTCCGCGAAAGCGGGGGATTCCGAACGGGCGGCAGAGCGGCTTTCCGAGTTGAAATTACAGTTAAAAGAAAATCAGGAGGTACAGCATGAAATGCAGGGAGATCATTGAAATCTTAGAGACGCTTGCGCCGAAGTCCTGTGCCTGTGACTGGGATAATCCGGGACTTTTAGCGGGGCGGATCGACAAGGACGTGAAGAAGATCCTTTTGACGCTGGACGCGGATGATGCGGCGGTGGAGCGGGCGAAGGAGATCGGGGCAGATATGCTGTTAAGCCATCATCCGCTGATCTTTAAGCCGGTG
>ERZ833963.2964-NODE-2964-length-14728-cov-18.549785_pt1 | contig 14728 bp, 11 predicted proteins | sample MGYA00519693_ERZ833963 | MGnify/ENA primary metagenome ERZ833963 (study PRJEB31850, sample SAMEA3708748) | human gut metagenome | biome: human gut; feature: human-associated habitat; material: faeces | place: China | collected 2014 ... | reverse complement strand
GAAAAATCCTTATACACATCCGCCAGCGGCGCGGGAGATTTCAGCAGCGCCCGCATCTGTGCAAGGGTGAGGTTCATTTCTTCCGTTGCCAGAATAATGTCCTCACGGACGCTGTACTCGTAGGCGTGGTGTAGAATTTCTTCGGGCGGCTGTGCGGTCAGCCATAGGCAATAGGCGCTCTGCTCCACCCGCATTTTTTCGCAGAGCTGCTCCTGCAGGGTCATTCTTTTACCTCGCACACCAAAGAATTGGTTTCCAGCACATGACGCCAAAAGTCAACCTGCCTGTCATAAGACATATTTTCATAGCAGACATCAATCAGCGTTGCATACAGCTTTTCCTCATCTTCAGGGGAAATGGCAAGAGAAATATTGTTTTGCGAACAATAGCACAGGTAATCAACAAGGTCGCCCATAGTATCTGCACCGCTGTTCTCCAACAATTCTTCCCACTCGTGCGGAAAATCGAGATCTTCCAGCACAATATCCACCGTGTCGTCACACATAGGAATGCTTACGGTTACTTCCTCTCCCGGATGCGGGCTGAAACAGTCCAAAATAGGTAAACAGCCGGAACTCCCGGCTGCATCTGCCAGCGTGTTTGCCAGCAGACTCATCATTTCATCGTGCGTCATAAAATCCTCCGAAGCAGATAAGATTCCACAAAAATTACGACTGCATACTGAATAAATTACTTCGTGTATGCAAATCATTCAACATCTCTCCATTCCAAGGAGTTGTTTTCAAGCATATCTTCCCAAAATGCCATCTTGCCGTCCATGTCCATATTTTCATAGCAGATTTTGAGCAATGCAGTAAAAAGAACATCATCGGCACTTGAATTTTCGGATTTGTTTTTGTTCAGATAATCGGCAACATCTCCGATCGTTTCAGCACCGATTTTTTTCAGTAACGGTTCGCACTCTTCCGGCCAGATTTCGCTGCCCACCGGCATGATGCGCATAACAGCGTCAACAGGATACTCCATGCGAATTTTATCTTCCTCGCACTGTGAGAAACCGTCTATAACGCTAATACAGCCCTCATACCTTGCCTTTGTAAGCAGGGTCAACGCTAATTCTTCAATAAGTTCGTCATAAATCATGTTTTCCTCCAATAGAAAAAGCGCCCACAAAAGTGAGCGCCCAGATAAAATATTCGGTTATGAGAACATCGGCAAACTGCCGTTTGCTGCATCTGTTTTCAGAATGGTGATCCAGTTGCTTTTGCCGTAGAGAAACCGCACGATATGCACGGTTTGCGTGGCATCGTCCACCGTATAGAACGCAAGGTAATTCATAACGATGGTGAAGCGGATTCCCCATAGGGAAAGCAGTTTGTCAGAAACGACTTCAAATTTGTGCGGGAATTCTGCCAGTGCTCCGATTTTTTCGTCGGCCACATCCAACAGCTTGTCGGCGGCAGTTGGATTTTTCAGTACAAGGTCGATATAGTCGTAGGCGTTCGCCATATCGCGCTCGGCGGCTTGGGTGACATGAATGTTGTATTTCATCTGCGCTCCCTGCGGTGGCGCAAATCAGCCATAACATCGGCAAAGGGGCGCGTGTTCCCGGCTTCTACGTCGGCAAGGCCCTCTTGCAGCTTGCTGTACAGTTCAATGCGGCCCGCCATTTCCTCGTAGGTTTCCATGCTCATAACGGCAAGGTCACCCTTACCGTTTTTGGTAATAAAGACCGGCTCGTTGTAGGCATGGCAGTAAGAGGAAATGTCATTGTAGTTGTTTCTCAAATCTGCGCTGGAACGAATGTTCGGCATAGATAGCACCTCTCTTTCATACAGAAATTATATCATAATTTATGTATGAAAACAAGTAGGAGTTTTAGTTGAAGGTAACAGTCCAGTAGGTATACTGCCCCTCGGCGGTGGAGCAAAACCAACAGGCCACACCCATGCTCGTAAAGCTGGCGTTGGTGATGTTGGCATAGTGGGCAGGACTGTTCTGCCAATAGCTGCATACGCTGCTGGCCGAGCCGATAGGACCGGCTGCGCAGATTTCGCTGCGGGTGGTCATGCCGCTGTGGTCGAACGCACCGCCCGCGACAAAACTTTCGCAGCGGGCATCTGCCGCCGCGCTCAGCCCGCCGTCCATTGCCAGCGGGGAAAGTCCCGCCGCCGCACGGATGGCGTTGATGTTCTCCTGCACGGCCCAGTATGCGCTGTCGCTGCTGTCGATGCTCCACCATTGCTCCGTACCGGCTGCAAGGTCGAACGGCACCGCACCATAACTCATACTAACCTGTGCCGGAGTGGCGGCTACGGTTTCCTCCACCGGGGCTTGCGTGGGTTCTGCGGTGGGGACTGCCGTAGGCTCTGCTGTCGGCGCGGGCGTGGGGGCCTGTGTCGGTTCGGGTGTCGGTTCGGGTGTCGGTTCGGGTGTCGGCTCAGGGGTTGCTGTCTGCGCAGGTTCGGCAGTTGCAGCAGCTTCCACCAGCTGCGCAGTTTCTTCGGTGGCCGGTGAGATTTCCACCAGTGCAGCCGGTTCAGCCGCAAGAGTTTCATCCGCTGCCGCTGCACACCCGGACAGCGCCAATACTATGCCCAATGCAACAATAGATTTTTTCATAAAAACTACTCCTTTCATCCTTGGGGTGGTCGCGTATACGATTGGTCTTTCTGCCTTTAATCATAAAATTTATCGTTCCTCCTGTCCATGCTGTCGATTGTCGGTCTGACACTGTTGTTCCGGCTCGGTGTCGGTCACAATGTCTTTGTCGTTCATGTTCAGCAGTCCCTCCAGCACCGCAAGACGCTTACTCTTTTCAGTCAGTTCTGTTGCCTGTGGAAATGGCCGCTTGACTTCTTCCTCGGCGCTGGCAAGCTGCTGTTCCAACTGGATTTGCATATTGCGGGTCTTTTCAATGCTCGGTTCAATACCATTTGCCAAATTGGAAAGGCGTGTCAGATTGCCTAGCACATCAGCTCCCAGCTGAGTGCTATATGTACCAGAGCCAGCCAATCTTGCATGGTACTCGTTGCCAAAAGGCAGATGTTGGATTTGCAGTTCCATACCCTTGAAATACCCGATAGGTACGGGCTTTTCGCTATTCAGTGCCAAGCCCAGCAGACCTAACAGGGCTTTCCCCGCAGGTTCTTTTTCGTAGTAAACTTCCTTTTCCAACTGGATACAGAAAACATCTTTGCCGTCCGCATCCACTACGGAGTGTTCCTTTACGGTGGCGGCGTCTACTGTGGCATTTTCAATCTGTTCTTTGCATTTTCGGATTTCAGCCGGGAAGCCGATGGCAATTTTGTTCTCCAGTTCATAACGCTGGCTGTCATGGGCAGCTTTCAGTGTTTTAAGACGGGTCAACTGCACGTCCAAGTCCATCTTTTCCTTGATAAGCGGATTGCCTGCCGCCAATGCCTTGACCTCGGCATAGGACAGCGCGGCCTCGTCCATATCATTGCAGCTGCGAGCCGGAGATTTTGAGGTCATGATCTGTCCGATGAATTTCTGCTTATTCTCGATAAGCTGCCATGAGTAGGCATCAAATGTACCTTCGGTGACATAACGGAAAACATAGACCTCCTTATTTTCATTGCCCTGTCGTAATATTCTGCCCTCACGCTGCTCAATATCAGATGGCCGCCACGGTACATCCAGATGGTGCAACGCAATCAACCGCTTTTGGACATTGGTTCCTGCTCCCATTTTGGCCGTGCTGCCCATCAGCACGCGAACTGCACCGCTGCGAACTTTTCCGAAAAGTTCCGTCTTGCGGGCATCGGTGTTCGCTTCATGGATGAAGGCAATTTCTGTTTCGGGGATTCCGCGCTCGATCAGCTTTGCTTTCATGTCATCGTAGACATTGAAAACGCCCGCCTTGGGCGTAGACAGATCGCAGAAAACAAGCTGCGCACTGCGTTGGGGCATGGTATGCTCCCATATCTCAAAAATTTTGCCCACACAGATATTGACCTTGCTGTCAGGATCATCTGGCAAGTCGGGGTCGATCAAGCGCTGATCCAGCGCCAATTTGCGTCCGTCGTTGGTGATTTTCAGCATATTGTCCTCATAGGGCTTTACCATTTTATTGCGGATTTTGTCGGCCCGTTCGCCCAATTCTGTCACCATCTGCTTTTGTATTTCGGAGGGCTTTAGCTGGATGTTGGTCGGCTTGCCGCCCACAAGGGCAGGGACAGGTAATTTCAGCATATCTGCTGTTTGAATGTCAGCGCATTCTTTGAACATTGCCATAAGTTCTGGCAGATTGAAAAAACGAGCAAAGCGTGTTTTTGTGCGGTAGCCGGTTCCCTCCGGCGCAAGTTCGATGGCTGTGACGGTTTCGCCAAAGGTGGCCGCCCAACTGTCAAAGTTTGCAAGGCCGTTGCGTTCCAAGGTGTACTGCTGCAAATAGCGCTGCATGGTATACAGCTCGGTCATACTGTTGGAAATGGGGGTGCCTGTGGCAAACGTTACGCCGCGTGCCCCGGTGATTTCATCAAGGTACTGGCACTTCATAAACAGGTCACTGGCCTTTTGGCTTTCGGTGGTGCTGATACCCGCGATGTTGTGCATCTTTGTAACGGTCATGAGGTTCTTGAAATTGTGTGCTTCATCGACCATGAGGGAGTCTGCACCCAGTTCCTCGAAAGTCACCACATCATCCCGCTTCGGGGCGTCCAGCAAATTTGACAGCTTGGTTTTCAACTGCTTTTTCTTACTTTCCAACTGCTTGACGGTCAGACGGCTGTCGCTGTTGTCCATGCTCTCCAACTGCATCTCCAGTTCGTCAATTTGCTTACGGATAAACTCGGCTTTTCTGGCATCGGAAAGTGGAATCTTTTCAAACTGGCTGTGACCGATTACCACAATGTCATAGTTGCCGGTGGCGATTTTGGCACAAAACCGTTTACGGTTTGACTTTTCAAAATCGCGCTGCGTTGTCACCAAAATGTTTGCATTGGGGTATAGCTTCAGCGCTTCACTGGCAAATTGGCCTGTTAGATGATTTGGCACGGCGACAAGTGTTTTGCTGCATAATCCCAATCGCTTTTTCTCCATCGCGGCGGCGACCATCTCGTAAGTTTTACCCGCGCCAACCACATGGGCCAGCAAGGTGTTGTGGCCGTACAGGATGTGGGCAATGGCATTGCGCTGGTGGGGCCGCAGTGCGATTTCCGGGTTCATACCGAAAAACTGGATGTGGCTGCCGTCGTACTCACGGGGGCGAATGCAGTTGAACTTTTCATTGTACAGCGCTACCAAACTTTCTCGGCGTTCACGGTCCTTGAAAATCCAGTCTTTAAAAGCATCTTCTATCATCCGTTGCTTGGCCTGTGCTTCTTCGGTGGCAGGACCATTGAGCTTATGTTGCTCCTTGCCGTTTTCGTCATAGATTGTATCGTAAATTTTGGTAGCCCGCAGGTTGAGTGCGTTTTCCAACAAATGATAGCCGTTGATACGTTTTGTGCCGTAGGTGTTCGTGACGCGGATATTATCGTTGCCCTGGCTCTTGTTGGAAATATACCAGTTATTCAGGTATTCATTGTAACGGACAGCTATTTTCTGTTCGCGGTAGGTTGACTGAAAAAGTTCATCGGCAAACTGCTTGATGATTTCCGGCCCGATCCATGTGACACCCAACCGAACCGTTATTTCGCCCGCCGCCAAGTCCTTGGGCTGCACCTGTTCCAACGCTTCTACATTGATGCGGAATGCCGGGTCTTGGTCGGCTGCAACATGAGCAATACGCAGCTTTTCGCGTACATTGCCGGATAAATACTCATCCGCCATAAGGTAAACAGGGCTGCCGTCCTCCTGTTTGCGGAAAGGCTCTACAAAAATAACGCCCGCCAGTTCCTTGGCAAGCGTTGCTTCATCTTTCCCGGTAAGGTGCATCATGTAAGGCATATCGACCTTGGCACGTTCCCCGATGCTCAGTGCCAGAGCGTCCGATGCCGTGTCGGCGTGGTCGGGTATCTGTGCAGAGCGGATAGTCCTTTTGGTGAACATATCCGACTTGCTGATAAAGTTTCCTTTTTCATCGACATTTTCAAGTGAACACAGCAAATAGTAGCTGCTGTCATCCCGGAAAGACAACTCCGCGCTGCGGCTGTTGATTAGGCCGTGTTTGGCGCGGAAGGCATCATATTGGCGGTTAAGCTGGGTTTGCAGACGGTGGATTTCCCCGTCCGACAAGTCCTGCAACTGCGCATCGATCAGAGCGCGGGTGGTATCGCGCAGTTCCACCAGTTTGCGGATACGCTCGGCAGAGGCTGCGTTGGGATTACATTCCCGCATGACTGCGCCTTCGCGGTAATAGATTTTATCGTCCTTTACCGTGTAGCTGAAATTACGCACAAAGGGATCGGCATCAATGTACTTGGTGTCCTCGCCGCTTTCCTCCTGTATGGGAATTTCGGCTTTTGTCAGCGTGGCGGTCAAGTGCTGCATAGCAGTGTCGATTTGCGTTTCCAGCAACGGCTTTCCGAAACGGTCCACCGCATCGGGGTCTATCGGCTGACAGGTGGAAGTCGGGCCATACGGACCGGAGACTATCTCCATCTTTCCGCAAATCATTTCAGGGTGCTCCACAAAGTAGCGGTTCATGGTAATGCCGTTGGCATCTTCTGCAAGGTGCAGCCAAGGCTCGTCCTGCTGGCGCAGCGTATCGCGCTTTTGCAGAAAAATTACATCCGTCATAATTTTAGTGCCGCTGCCCTTGAACGCATTGTTGGGCAAGCGCACCGCACCGATAAGGTCGCAGCGCTCGGCAATGTACTTGCGGGCACGGTCATCCTTTTTGTCCAATGTGCCGCTGGAGGTGATGAACGCCATGATGCCGCCGGTGCGCAGCTTGTCGATGCTCTTGGCAAAGAAATAGTCGTGAATGGGAAAATGCAGCCGGTTATACTGCGGGTCATTGACTTGGAAATTGCCGAAAGGTACATTGCCCATAACGCAGTCAAAATAGTTGTCGGGGAGAAGCGCATTTTCATAGCCGGTCACTTGGATATTGGCCTTTTGATACAGCTGCTTGGAGATGCGGCCTGTGATGCTGTCCAATTCTACGCCGTAGAATTTGGCATCACTGCTGCCAAAATGTCCGTGTGCGAGAAATGCGCCTGTGCCCATGCTGGGTTCTAGGATTTTTCCGCCCTTTACGCCGAAGCGTTCCAGTGCGCGGTAGATGGGGTGGATAACGGTGGCGGGGGTATAAAACGCCGTCAGGGTGCTGCTGCGGGCAGCTTCGTATTCGGATTCAGACAATGCTGCTTTCAGCTGGCTGTACTCGTTCGACCATGCACTTTTGTTCGGGTCGAACGCATCCGAAAGCCCGCCCCAGCCCGTGTACTGTGCTAAAATTTTCTGCTCATCCTCAAAAGCAGGGCTGCCACCGTTCGCTACGCGCTGCTCAATTTCTTTCAGCTTTTGGATAGCGGCAATGTTGGCTGCAAACTTTTCGCGCGGTGCTGTCGGCAGGTTGTCCAGATAGGGGGCTTCATAGGTAATGGGTTCACGGTGGTAAGGTTCATCTTCTGCCGAAAGCCGTTCTGGATCCGCCATAACCTGTGCCACAAAGGGGCTGGGTTCCTCAACGATTTCACCCACGATTGATTCAGCAGTTTCTTCCGGCTGCTCTTGGCGGCTTGGAACTTCCGGGGCGGATAGTGCTGCATTTTTGGGGTTGGCAGCAAGCAGCCGCGCAAATTCTTCATGGCTGACGGCACGGCCTACCAGCGGGAAACTTTCATCCCGCAGATGAATGTTTTCTCTGCCGATTTCCTCCACGGTAAAGGGTCTGGCATCTTCCAGATAAACCGTGCTGCCGATAGTTACAGGTGATTTTTCGACTTTTCTTGTAGTCGGATGATGCTTTTCAAACTCTGCTTCGGCGGTATTGATAAAATCCGAGAAGGCGCTGTTTTCAATGCCCTGCGCAGCAAGCTCGTGGTTATCTTGGAAGTAGTCGATATGGACAATGTTACCGTCAACTTCATAGCGGATTTCGTTCCGCAGAAGATTGGCATACACTTGGATCTCGTGCTCATCGTCCTCGGTGGTAGAGTAAGCAAACTCCACGCGGGTCAAGTCGGAGAAATTCGGCTCGTTTAGCCCCTCATTCTCGCAGAAATCCGCGATAGCGTGTTTTGCATGGGCGAGTGCGGCATCGTTCGCTGCACGAGCGGCTTGCTGTTCTGCTGCCCATGCCTGATAGGGGGCTTTTTCGGCATCGGTCAGATACTGGTCGTTGTAAACCAAAAGCCGCAGGCGTTGGGCAACCTCTTTCCACTTCAAAACGCGGCGATACTCGCCGTCCTCTGTACGTCGGGTGATTTCAAGATTTTTGCCCATGTGGTCAAGAAAGCCATGCCCACCATCACGGAAGAACCATGTGCCGCCGCCGATGCCGTATTCCTTTTTCAGCCAGCGGGCTTGAGCTTCCTCGATAGGAAGTACCTGTGCAGAGAGATATTGCTGAATGCGAAATTTGCTATCTTCAAACCCGCCGCCTTTGCACAGTGCATCGGTAATGTCCTGCTCCGTAATGTACTTGCCGGATGCGTCAATGACGGGCTTGTTCCACTTTTTGACTTCTGCCGCAAGGTCGATATTTTTTACTTGCTGCTCATGGCTCGGCAGCCCTGCCTTTTCAGAATCTTCGGGAGTAAGAGTAAGCTGCTCCATCTGCTGCTGCACGGGTGTAGCCTTGATGGGAACCATCAGACGCCCTTGCTCGATAAGGTCAGCAATCTTTGCGGCAACAGCATCCCATGTCAGATTGACCTGTGCTGTTTTGGTAAGATAGTTACCCTCCCAAAGTTCAAGGTACATATCATGCCGGATAAAACCCACGGTATGGTCATCCACGAACAAATATGTATAAATTGGCTTGTAACAGTGCTTGCAAAAGGCGCTGCGCTCGGCAAGGTCGGGATGCTCATTGAAATATTCCAAAATAGCCGCATTGTCGGCACGGCTGGAGGATTCTTTCGCCAGTAAGCCTAGAATCAGTTCATCGCTCAGCGGCGGCAAATCAGAAATGGGCACAGAAAAAGCGGAGGGCGTGGTATCGCTCTCCGCTTGGGGTTCTTGTGTTACAGGCTGTAAATCTGCTGCATCGCCAGTTCCTCGGCTTGGCTCTGCAAGGCGTTCATCCACTGCGTCCAGCCCATCGGGTCTGTCTGCCGGTTCGGGGCGGTGCTCTGCTGCATCAGCGTCTGCATCGTCTGTTCGATTTGCCGATGTACTGCGTTGTCCATCTCCACCAGATGCGGGTACAGCGTTCCCTCCAACAGCATCTCGTCGAACACCATCGGCGCGTTCTCGTGCAAAAATTTCCGCCGCAGGCTGCCGTACTTGCCGATCTCCGGCATCGGCGGCTCGTTCAACGTCAGCGCCGGGATTTGGTAGCCGTTCACCATCATGTACTCCATTGTTGACCTCCTTGGTGTTATTGGTTTCTTCCTGTTTGTCACCATAATAGCGGACTTTTTCGGCGCGTGCAACACTGTCGATTTCTCTCGTGATGCTGCCGATCTGCTGCATGAGAGGCCGTGCCACCTGTTGGCAAGCGCTGCCCAAACACAGAGTGATGCGGTTTGTATCAAACTGGTTCACGGACTCAAGGGCAGACAGGTCCAGCCGCGCAGTATCCACGCCGCAACGCAGCGCGGCCATATACAGACAGCTTTGGGTGATAAGCTGTAAAAATAGCTGCCGCTGTTCGTCCGGCTTGGCCCACTGTAAGCTGCTGCCGTCTATCGCTTTTCCCAGTGCGGTTGTGAACATAGCGCTGCGCTGGGCAACGCAGGATGTAGAGAGCATGAGGAGGGCGCTCTGGATGCTGTCGGCGTGATTATCCGCTACGATTTTATCCCAAACAGGCCGCCAGTTCTGGTCTGTAATGACCCACGGCAGCGCTTCTGGAATCTCTGCACGGGGGATGGTATCGGAAATGTCAAACAGATACCGCAGCCGGGAAGAATTGGCGCGAGTGTCAAATACCGCGATACCGTGTGCGCCGCGCTTGACCCAGCGACCCGCATTATTATTCCAGTAAGCTATGTCGGCCACGGCTGTGGCGGTGGGGCTTTGCTCGTGAATCAAAAGCTGGTTCGGGAAACTATAATTATAAGCAATGGCCGCTGTCTGCAAAAATGCTTTCCAGCGGTCGCTGCTCTCCGTGACGGCTTGCAGTTGCTTTTTGGCAAGCGCACGGATATTTTCGTATTTAGCCATAGGCTGCTCCTTATCGCTCGTGCTGTTCTGCTTTTGACAGTGTGGCATTTTCAAGTTCCGGCAACAAGTTATCTACCTGCTTATACCCAATCGGCTGAACATAAAAAGCGTGTGTCTCGTTATCTTTGTGTGTCACAATAATATCGCTGACAGAGACGGAACGCATACTTTTGGCGTTTGGACGGTCATCCCGATTATGCCGTGAATAAATGCTGTCCAGCGTTTCCCAACGCTCCATCTGCCCCTTGTACACGAGTTCGTAGTCTTTTGCTCCGGCAGCGAGCCTCGCAGGAGAATACTCCATAAAAACAAGGTCTCGCCTGTTAGTTTGATAGATTTCATAAGGGATTTGCACTCGCTTTTCGCTGCGAAATCCCCACGGAAAATAGGTGTCTGAATCAAATTGGAGTGGCTCATCCAGTTCATCTGAGAATACAACCGGTGTCACTGGCCGCCCACAATCCAAGGAATCCAGAATTTCATCCTTGAATTTTTCCACGCTTGTGTAAGGAACGATTTCACCGATCATCCCGCCTGCACCGAGATATTCGATGTAGCCGACTACTTTATCTGTCTTTTCTTCCATTATCTTTCCAACCTTTCCCAAAAAGATAGTTTGTTCCCGTAGCGTTCATCCTGCGGGCGTACCTTTGCGGCGGGCAGTTCACCGCTTGCCATATCTTCGACTTGCGGTAGAAAAAGTAGACGGCTGTATCGGTCTGCTTGGTCTTTGGATAAGCCCACGACTTTATCACCATTTAGCCCGCAGATGAGAAATCGCCCGCGCACGGTAATTCCCTCGTCATTGACCTGTCTGTTATATTTCAGTCGGCTTTGGGCTTTGCTGCATATCAGCCCGATGCGAGGTGTGCCAAACGGTTTTAGAATTTGGCTTTCACCCTCGATTACCTCGGAAACCGCAGTCGCCGCACTGGAAAAACCCGCTTGATAAGGGCAGTAGCTGGGTTCAACAACTAATAATCTCGTCATCGGTGTCCCCCCTCATCTGCTGCCGTGCTGGTGGGCGCGGGCATAGTTTTCCAGCAGTTTTACGATAACCTGCTGCATCTGGTCGCTCGTAAATCCTTTGGGAAAATAGCGCTCAACTTTAGCAACTGGAATCATAAGCTGCGGGTCACGCGGCTTTACACTTGGCGGCTTGGCGGCCATAATGTGCTGGATTTTTTCTGGTGTCAGTACGCTTTCCTTGCTGGCCTCTTTAAGTTTCTGCGCCTGAGACAGTGACGGGGTACAGCCCTCGGATTCCATATAAGAGAAGAAGTCCTCTTGTTCTTCTGGGGTAAGGTAGCTAAGTTCTACGGCGGGGGTGGTTTTCAGTTTTCCCTCATCAACCATCTGCATAAGGACTGGAGTTAGTTTGTTCAGGCGGATAAAGCGCTGGACTTGTTTTATACTTGTACCTGCATCATCTGCAACTTGCTCAACCGAAATTGGTCGACTTAACTTCTGGCCAAGTTGGCCAGAAGTTAAGTCGGTTCGTTGGCCTTGGCGCTTGATAGCTTCCAACTTCATTTCATAGGCTTTTGCCTTTTCACTTGGCAAAATGTGTTCTCGCTGGCAGTTGGAATCTACCATCAGAATAATAGCAGTATCGTCGTCCATATCCCGCACAATGCAGGGCATGGTCTCCACGCCCGCCCGCTGGCTGGCATGACAGCGGCGGTGGCCCGCTACAATTTCATACCCACCATCTTTCCGAGGGCGGACAATGGCAGGGGTCATAACGCCGTATTCTTTTATACTGTCCACCATTTTGTCCATTTCGTCATCGTCACGGACTTGAAAAGGGTGATTCCGAAAGGGATGCAGTTCCGTCAGCGGCAAAATTTGGATTTTCTCTAATTTTGCGTCCTGCCGTTCCTGCTCACTCGAAAAGAGATTATCGAGTGAGGGCAGATTGATGTTGCTGCCGTACTCTCTCATTTTCCGTCACCTCCTTGGCAAGCGCTTTATATGCCATACTGGCTGGTCCGTTGGCATCGTAGGTCAGCACGCTATGTGTACTGGCAGCGCTTTCTGCTGTGCGCGTACTGACCGGGATTTCTGCACGGTAGATTTTCAGCGCGTGACCGTAGGCACTGCGCAGGGCAGCACACACATCTTTGGATAGGTTGGTGCGCTTGTCCACCATCGTCAGCACAATGCCGTCAATATCCAACCGGGGATTGATACGGCGCTTTACTTGGTTGACGGATTTGAACAGGGACACCAGACCTTTGAGGGCGAAATGCTGTGCCTGCACAGGAATCAGCACTCGATCCGCCGCAACAAGCGATGCCACGGTGATGATGCCCAGCGAGGGCATACAGTCGATCAAGCAGTAGTCATATTTATCCTTAAACGGCTCCAATGCCTGTTCCATGATTTTTTCGTGCGCCATAACATTTACAAGGCTCACTTCCATATCAGACAGACCAATGTCGGAGGGAATGAAATCTACCTTTTCTTCATGGTGAATTACCACTTCTGGCGGCTTTTCGTCCTTGATAACAGATTCCATTAGGTCGCTGATTGTTGCGCCGTTTTCGGTGCCCGCATAGCCGAGATAGCTGCTCAAATCGCCCTGCGGGTCGGCGTCCACCAACAGCACCTTGTAGCCCATCGCCGCAAGTGCTGTGCCAAGATTTACGGTGGTGGTCGTTTTGCCCACACCGCCTTTTTGGTTTGCTACTGCAATAGTTTTCATTTTCTGCTCCTTTACCGTTCCATGCTGATAAGTCTACGAGCCGCCAGCAGATAGTCGTTATAGTCCTTGCCGATGGCCGGAGGTGTGTCCTGCACGATATATCCGCGTTCTGCAAGCTGTTTCGCAACAATTTTTGTGAAGTTTCGTCCGGGGTCGTCACGGTCAAAGCAAAGCGACACGCGCTTTACTTCGGGATGCTGCTGCAAAAAGTAGTCAATCGGCTGATGGTTCAACCCGCCTAGCGCCAAGTAGTGGACGCTGCGCCACGGGGAATCGTGTTTGTACTGCCGCAGCGTTGCGCCGGACATGGCATCAATGGGGGCTTCGTAGATTTCTACGGTATCACAGGTTTCAATCTCGGCAGGAATCAGAAAACCATACTGCTTTTGACTGCCCGCGGCATCGCCGCGAAAGCCGCCTTGACAGCAGCGCTGAAAAGCAGAGCGCGGTACACCTTCTGCGTCCTTGCCCACAAACACACAGTTGCGATAGCTGCCGCGTGTGGTTTGGTACAGGATACCGCTGTTCACGCAATAACGCAGTACCTTCGGACTGATACCGCGCTGCATCAAATAAGCGACTGCGGCTTCGGTGTTTCGATCTGCGGCTGGCAGTTCAAACGGACGAATCGTATGCTGCCGAGTAGGTATTGCTTTAGCCGCCTGAATAGAAACGGGCATTGGAGTCATCGCACTCAACAGCCGTATTGCTGACACAAAATCCATACCCTCAACCTTCGTCAGATAGTCGATAGCATTGTTACCGCCCACACTTTGGGCGTACCAGTGAAACTTCCCATTCGCAGGGGTAATAACAAGGCTGCTGTGCGTTTTTGTGCGATATTCCTTGTCTGTTTTGCGGACAAGCTCGCCGGGATGGTAGGTTTCAAGGTACTGCATGACGCTGATGCGCCGTGCAGCCTCAATATTTTTTTGATATTTGCCCATGATGACCTCCGATTTTTGAAATTAAAAAAGCACCTTGCCTGTGGACAGGTAAGATGCTTGTAAGAAACGATATTCTCTTTTTCAGCTGGCTGTTTCTTCAGCCAGCTGGAGAGGGGGTGTGGGGGAGAGGAACGCGCCGCGATCCCATTCCTATAAAAAGATATAGTTTCCCCTTGGATAGTTTTGACAGGCGTAACAAAGTGGCAGAATGACAGTTTTTGAATAATAGCGGGTCGCCAAACCGTTAGATAGTAGAAAAATGTCCGCTATTGGGTACTGCCGTTTTTTATGTGCCTCTACTTTCCGAATGCGGTGGTTTTTAGTCTGCCATTTTTGAAAGATTGTCCACAAAGCGAGAATGATTTCTCACCTACGTTGGTCTGCCAGATTTCCAATCGTAAGTACGTCTGAAAATCAAAAATTGTATCGTGGATAGGTGCTTTTTCACTAAAAAAGGGCAGGAAATAAGTTCCTTGAAATCCCTAAAAAATCCACCAAGTTCTTCTCACTTGGGCCGACTCAAAATCCGTTGGTGGTGACACCGTGTGGGTTCGACCCCCACCACCGGCACTGATATAAAACCCCAAAAGGCGCAGAGCTTTTTGGGGTCTTTTTTTGCATGGTCACGGGGGTCGAACAGGGCGGCACGGCTAAGCCGCGCACAAAAGTCTCCGGTGGAGACTTTTGTGGCCCACGCCCCCACCACCGCTTAACAAAACAGCCCGGAACTGCCGCCTGCATTTGCGGTGGTTCCGGGCTGTTGCTTTACCTATTCACCTTGCAGCTGTCAACGTGCAGGTATGGGTTCCTGGAATGCCTTATGGCAACACCGCACAATTCCCGCCTTGCGGCTTAAGCACCGCTCCGG
>ERZ833963.2960-NODE-2960-length-14734-cov-11.208325_pt1 | contig 14734 bp, 9 predicted proteins | sample MGYA00519693_ERZ833963 | MGnify/ENA primary metagenome ERZ833963 (study PRJEB31850, sample SAMEA3708748) | human gut metagenome | biome: human gut; feature: human-associated habitat; material: faeces | place: China | collected 2014 ... | reverse complement strand
GGACATACAGCTGCGAGAAAGCTGTTTTCCTTCTCGATGATGCCGCTTTCCTCGATGGCACAGGCAGTCAACACGTATGTGGCACAGAACCGCGGCGCGGACAACTGGGAGCGCGTACGGAAAGGCATTCGCTATGCTTATATTTTCTGCTTCAGCGTGACCGCATGCCTGATTCTCCTTGTCACGCCGCTTGCACCGACGATGGTTCATCTGATCTCCGGCTCGTCCGACCCGACCGTCCTCGGAAACGGAGCCCGCTACCTCCGTGTAGCCATTCCGTTCTTCTTTGCGCTCGGCCTCGTCAACTGCAGCCGCCTTGCACTGCAGGCACTCGGAGAAAAGATTCTTCCGTTGCTGTCGAGTTTTATTGAGCTTTTCGGAAAAATTATTTTTGCGATGGTGTTTATCCCGCGCTACCACTACAGTGCCGTGATCTGGTGCGAACCGATCATCTGGTGCTTCATGGCAGCAGAACTTGTGATTTCGCTGTATCGAAATCCTTATATGAGAAAAGGGAAGTCTGGAAACTGATTTTTTTCAAAAACAGAACCCGGGGCAGTCTACAAAAAACGGTAGATTGCCCCGGGTCTGTTTTTTTGACTAAATAAAGGAAGTCCCCTGCTTCTATTGCGAAAAACAGCAGATTTACTCTGCCCAGGTACCATTTACAAAAATATCGGTTTCGCTTCCATCTTCGCGGATACCTACGATGTGCAGGTCATCCGATCCAACCATAAAGTCAACGTGGATCAGAGAATCATTCACACCTTTTTCCAGAATTTCCTCGTTGCTCATCTCCAGAAATCCATCGAGCACCTCAGGGAAACCGGCGCCAGCGGCAACGTGGCAGCATGCGTTTTCATCGAAAAGGGTATTAAAGAACATCAGCCCGGACTGGTTAATCGGAGATTCTTTCGGAACGAGTGCAACCTCGCCGAGCATTGCAGCACCGTCGTCCATGGCGAACATTTTTTTCAAAACCTCTTCGCCCTGCTCTGCGTGGCAGTCAACGACTTTTCCATCCTTGAAATCGACGGTAAAGTTGTTGATGATCTGTCCCGACCAGCTTAAAGGTTTTGTGGAAACGAGACGGCCTTCACATTTTCCTCTCATCGGGCTGGTGAAGACTTCTTCGGTCGGCATGTTTGGAACGTAGAAGGTGTTGTTCGTATGGTTGATATCACCGGCGCCGCTCCATTTTGCGCCCGGAATCAGCTCAACGGTGAAATCCGTACCGTTTTTGCTGGTGTAATGCAGCTTGTGGAATGCCTGCTCATTCAGCCAGCTGGCTTTCTGGGTCATGAGGTCGCAGTGTGCCTGCCAGATCTTTTCTGCATCTTCGCCGTCTTTTAAGTAAACACAGTCGAAAATAGCATCCCACAGTTTTTCAACAGCAATATCCTCCGGCTCGCCCGGGAATACTTTTTCTGCCCATTTTGGAGAAGCGGCGGCAACGATCAGCCACTGATGCTTTCCATCGAGCTGGTCACGGTATTTTTTAATGACCTTTCCACGCATCTGACGAACGGTGGAGAGCAGGTCCGCAGGAATGCCAGCGAGCTCGTCCGGATCGGAGGAGTCGATGAAAATGCGAACCGGCAGATCAACCGTCATCTGTTTGAAACGCTCTTCTTCCCAGTGCGGAACCGCGCCAAGCGTTTCTGCGGTGGCATACTGATAATGCATTTTGTTGATCTCGCCGCATTCCCAGATCACTTCCACATAGCTTGCGCCCGCCTGATAGCACTCCTCTGTCACCATCTGGGTAAGCAGAACCTGATCGATGCCGGCCTGGAGGCGGACACGCTGTCCTTTCTGTACATTTGCGCCGATTTTTACGATCAGCTTTGCATATTCTCTTAATTTTGCCTGAAATTTTGCTTCATTCATGATAAAAGACTCCTTTTTGTGATTTTTAAAACTGAAATGGATCATTAAAGGCTCCATAGTACGAAACCGGTTCGCCCGCGGAAAGCAGATGATGGACATCGCCGACGGTCTGGCAGCGGAAGTATACTTCGCCCGGCTTGCGTTCCTCGCTTCCGACGATTGTGACGGAAGTCGGTGCCAGGAACATGCCCTGCCAGAGCTGTACCGGCGTCATATTCAGCAGATGCGACAGTGCCACACAGGTGACGCCGAGATGGCAGAAGCAGACGATGACGGCTTCGCGGTTTGTTTCATCCGAAGCGTGATAGCGGTAACCGTCGCGTACATAGCCGTAGCGCGCAAGCAGTGCATCGAGTCCGTCGGTCACAAAATGGTAATTCTCGTCCATGTTTCCGGTCTGCATAATCGGATTTTTCGTCCAGAGATCCTGGTCATAGAGATCCCGGTTTGCATCGAGCACATCCGGCAGAAAATCCCATGGAATCCGGCGTTTTCCAGTCTCCGGGTCCAGGACGGGTGCATCAAATTCCCGCAGCCATGGGAGAATTTCAGCTTCACGGCCCGCATTTTTCAGCGTAAAAGAAGCCGTATCTTTCGCACGGCCAAGCGGAGAACAGTAAAAATCGGTGACATTCCATTTTGCTGTGCGTTTCGAAAGCAGCTCGGCCTCGCGCCAGCCTTTTTCGGTCAGAGAATCAATTTCATAATTTGGTTCGCCGTGGCGGATAAAAATAATTTTCATAACGTTCCTTTCTTCGTATGTCGAAAAAATGGTGGATTTCGACATAGAAAAGTAAAATTTCGTCCCGAAAGATCTGTGCCGGAGCATAAAAGAATTCAGAACTAAGAGCATTTCATTCAGTATATCATAAATAGTCAGATTTGTGTGAATTTCTTATCGGCCTCTCCCCCAGTTCAGCTCCCCGTTGGTAAACTCAGCCCAGTTGTACTGCGCCATGTCTTCGCCATGGTACTGGTTGATCGCGGAAAGTTTTCCCTCGCACCAGTCAAAATAGTCACAGGAGACTTCTTCCGGGCAGATCCACAGGCTTCCTCTGGCGGACGCAACGAGCGTTTCACAATGATACACTTTTAACGAATAAAAATTTGTGAAGCGGAAGCTCCCTTTTTGATACGCTGCATCTTGAGAGAGTAGCTAGTAGCAGTCCTGTAGGTAGGTGCAAACAGGAGAAAAATATGCTATAGTAAAAACAGCGTAAGGGGAAATAAAAAGTAATGCAGCAAGAGGAAAGAGGATGATAAACTGTTGGTCATCATGGTCTGTCTGAACGCTCAAAAAGAAACCGATGATGTATTTCTTCAGATGATGAAGACACTACTTGGTGTTGAAATGCCGGAGAATGAATTTTTGAAATTGATGCATACGTAAAAAAACAGGCACGATTCCCGAAAAAGGTGATTCGTGCCTGCTTTTTTTACTTTTCTACTTCTTCATACTGGTTGCCTTCCGGGTCACGCAGGTTATCATCTACATAAATTTTTCTTCCTTTGGTATCCAGTCTTTCTTTGTAGTCCATAGAGAAGGCGCCTAGTGAAGCGGCCAGAAAGCTACAAACAATCGTTGCTTTAGAAAGGTTCTGTAAAAATTTGAGGGCGCCATAAATAATCAGGTTTTTGTAATACTCCAGCCGCAGTCCTTTTTCAACACCCCGTGCAGTGAGGCGGCAGATAAGCAGAACAACGGCCAGCATAAATGCACCGATAACCAGAAGAAAAATTCCGGCTTCATGATATTTTCCAGGTAAATAGCAGGCGCCGATTACGATCATGATCGGGGCAATTAAGGACATGGTAAAAACCATTTCGGCACGAAAGGTAAAAAATCGATACATCAAAAAGATTAAGATTAGGATAGCGATGAAAAGCATATTAGTTTTCTCCTTCGTAATGTTATAAATGATATAAAGCTTTTTTGCAGAAAAAGCAGATGAATTTGTGTGAAAAAATTTTTGCGTATTTTGGCTTTTTCCTGTATAATTAGATCAATGTCGACAGGAAAACAGCATTCTGCCCAAGCCATCGGATATTTGCTGTTGTCCGGAAAGGAACTTTGATACTACATGAGCGATTTTTCACAAAGGCTTGAAAAGGAAATAAAAAATACAGGAAAAACTTTATATTATCTGTCTGAGGCCAGTGGTATGCAGCTGGATTACATTTCTAAAATGAGTAAAGGAAAACGTATTCCAAAAGAAGAAGAGCGCCTGACCTGTCTTCTTGATGCGATGGAATGCACCGGAAATACAAGAGCAGATCTCCTGTTCCTTTATCGCCAGGAAAAAATGGGAAAGAGCCAGTGGCAATGTATGGAAGAACTGATCCGTATTATCCAGCAGGATGTGGTTGAATTTCCTCAAGTCTCTGTTTCTCCAAGTGTTTCAGGAATTCCGGATACGGATATGACGCTGGACAATATCTTTGCAATTTATGCGTGTATTCGAAAAGCAATGATAAATGCTTCCGATTCCACGATTTGCTTATGTACTCCGGAAATTTCACTGGAACATTTACGATATCTTGTTCAGATTATTCATGAAGTGCCCTATCGCAGATTAGAGCATCTTTTTCCTTTGCTGCAGAATCAGACAACGGAAAATACACTGGATAACCTTCGGAAAATATGCAGTCTGAAACCGGCAATGAACTATGAAAACTACAAACCATTTTATTATTACGTTTCTTCTGCTGAGTCCGAGGCGAAAAAAGCAGGCTTACTTCCTAACTGGCTGATCACAGACCATATTGCAATTGGAATCAATTTTCATACGGCGAAAGGAATTATTCTCAGAGATGCGCAACAAATACAATTACTGAAGAATTCCTTTATTCAGGAAAGAAAAATAGCAAAGGAAATGTTGTTTTGCTCTGATTTAAATGCTTATGTAAAAGATGTCAATGTTATGATGAATGAAGGCTATGTAACGCATAACTATTATATTGAATATTCACCATGTCTTCTGCATCTGATTCCGTTAAATGTACTGAAACAGCAGATCATCCTGGATGGAGTGGAAAAAGAACAGCTCTTATCTTCTCTCTTTCAGCGGATCCGGCACATGGAAACGGAAAGTATGGTACATATTTTCTGTATATCTGGCTTACGACAATTAATGGAGCAGGGACGCATTGCAGGCTATCCGGATATGCTTTATAAGCCTCTTGATCCTGCGATGCGCCTGTGGCTGTTGAAAAGTTATTATCAATATATGCTGCACACACCTCATTCCTGCATTTGTGTAAAAGAAAATTTCGTCCAGCTGCCGAAACATATCTCCATTGTATGTAGCTCTAATGTTCATAATGGAATTGCATTTTGGAACAATACAAGTCATGGATTGCAATATTATATTTTAAAAGAATCCGGCTTCTCACAAAAATTATATGAATTTTGCCAGTTTCTGGAGAATGGAAACATGGCATGGTCACAGGAGGAGACGCTGGATATTATTCGAAACATGATTGTGGAATATGGAGGCACCTTATAAACCGCGCTTCCAGGAAAATAAAGGATTCTTTCGGGACAGCTTTTCTCCTGCTATCTCTGGAAGAGCCGGGAGAAAAGCCCCTTCTTTTTTGTCGGTCGGGATGCAGCAGGTACATTTTGATTGATATATTGCTGAAACATGTTTTTTGAATCCTGAATGAGACCATTTAATTGCGCATTCTGACCAGCAGAAAACAGATCACACAATACAACTCCTTTTTGGGCATAGTACAATGCATTTTCCTTTCGCTCCAGTCTGATATTTGCAATTTGGAGCGTTTGATAGATAGGGATTTGATAGACCGGCATTTCTTCCGGAAGCAAAAGATCGCTGTAATGATACAGAAGTAATGAGATTTCTTCCGCTGCTTCCTGGATCTGCTCGGGATTTATATGTTCTTCCTGTACATTCTGAAGATACATAGATCCACATCCGATACAAATGCGGATGAATGCTTTGGACACAGTTTCTCTGATTTGTGGATTTAGAATTTCTGCATTCCATATATATTCGATACTTTCTGCCAGACGCCAGCTCTTCTCGGCTAATTCGGTGCATTTGTGTCCCTGTATTTTTTCTGCTGTTACGACGGAAATGCATGCCAGCATACATTTCAGTTCATTCATCAATAAAATTTCAGCAGTTTTTTCTTTTGGGATTTTTAACTGCATTTCCTGTTCCAGCTTTTCTTGCTGGTGTTCTGTAAAATCCTGTAATTCTTTGATGCTCTCCGGATCGCTGAACTGAGATTCCTCCAAAGTTATTTTGCAGATCATTACCCGGAGCAGATTCTGATAGGTTTCTTTCCAGATTCCCGGTTCTTCTGATTGATTACTGATGGCCATGCATCTTCTGAAAAGATCTGTTTTATCAAAGGCCGACAGATATGGATTGTTGGAAAATTGCAGAATCTGAAAGGCTGTACAATGAAAATTTTCTTTTGCAGCTGCCTGCATCAGGAGCTCGGGATATTTTCGGGCATTCATAGACGCAACAGAAAATTCCTCTGCCTGTTTTTGAGCAGAAAGCAGCATTTTCTTTGGGGCTTTCTGTAGCAAAAATCCATTTTCCGGAAAGAGATTTCCAAAGATATTTTTAAAAATAGCTTGTTGTACTGCTGCTTTCAGTGTCATTGCATGAGAATGCATCTGCGGGCAATCCAGATTTCCGGCGACTGCTGTAATTTCATATTTTTCTTTGAGTGAAAGCAGCGCCGGAACAAGCAGATATTCTGTATCTGTCAGAATTTCCAGACGATGATAGACATCATGGTACGGCGCACCCGCGCGATCTCCCTTGGAAAACAGGAGCTTCGGGAAAAAATTCCAGCAGATACCTTCTAAGGTATGGTCTGTTACCTTTGCCTGCGCCAGCTCATAGATAGAATCATATCCTTCCTGATTGCTTTTTACTGTAACATGGGTATCGGATTGCACAGAATATAATTGACGTTCATAATAATTGGACAGAAAAATTCTGTCGCCCAAGTGATCCCAGGAATACATATAGTCCATATAGGATTCATACACATGATTTCCAAACATACTTGTCGTTGGTCCGACAAACAGAGAGTTCCACGCTTCGTAAGTATCAAGTTTTTGATTAAAAGCATTTACCATTTTTGCCTGTTCTTCTTTTGTATATTTGGAAATTTCCGTTCGTTCATTTGTCTTTTGCACAGAAGTTCCGCCTTTGCGGCGTCCGTGCTCAACCAGGAGAAGAAAGATGATTTCTTCTTTTTCCAGAAATTCTATTTCAAAAGAAATATCCCATGATTTTTCATCACAATAGGTTCTGTAATTACTACCTGAATTTATCGCTTTTTGTAATATTTCGGGATCAAGAGTTTCCCATGGAATCGAAACAGGAAAGTCCATATTTTATTTCCTCCAGGTGTCTGCTGATAAAATGATGTTGGAGGCAAAAAATATTTTGCCTCCCTTGTCATCCGATTGCTTTGCATGATATGCTTTGGCAATTCTTATTTTAATACTTTGATAGATACTTTTCCGCCAATTCCGGCCTGACACTGAACTTTTAAGATATCTCCGTCTTTTAAATCCAGATCCAGGTAACCATCACCAGTTTTAAACATGGCACCGGCTAAGGATTTTCCTATTTCGCCGACGGATATTTGTTCTGCGAGGCCGCTGCCTGCAGAAAAGCCAATGATGGACCCCATCAGATTGACATTCCCTTTTTTGCTGTCTTTTGCCGGATCTATCATAGAAATACGATGAACGCCAGGAGTTAAGCTGATTTCATATGGAGTCTTAGATGCCTCATATAAAGTTCCTTCTTTTTCGTCATCAATAAAGATGCCTATTTTTGCTTTGGAATTCATCATTTTATTGTACTTGAGTGGATGAAACATTTTGTCCATGACGCTCATGGAAAGATCTTTTGCCATTCGATTGGAATCTTTTACTGTTAATACTAATCTTGCACTCATATTTTCCCTCCTGAAGTCAAGCGTTTCAAGTGATGCGCTTTTGTATTTTGGGCATCGGATTGTTGTTTTGGTATGGAATAGAATGATCCGATTCCAGCTAAAATTTGTGTTTATTATACTATTATTTGAAAAACTATATGAAATAGGCATAAAAATTAGACAAAAAATCAGATGAAAACATAAATTAAACTTTTAATGATTCCTGTGATACGATTTTTTAAAAAGAAAATTGATTTTATGGGAAAACAAAACTTATTTTGGAATGGAGAGAAGCGCAGGAGGCTGTGAACGACAGAACAAAAGAAAGAAATGACAGAAAACAGATACCGCGGTGGCAAAGCTGTTCACAAAGCTGGCTGGCGTGACAACGGCGTCTTATCTGTGGGTTGAAACAGAATATCATGAAAAACAGAAAAGAAGCATATCGTATAAAGATAACGGATGAACGCAGGTGAATCCATGAACAGACTCTGGAGCGGTATGCTTCTTCTTGGTATTGCCTACGGTGCTTTTTGCGGAAAGCTGCCGGAGGTGACAGACGGTGCGCTGCGTGCTTCAAAAGAGGCAGTTGTGCTGGCAATTTCTCTTCTGGGTGTGACGGGCCTTTGGAGCGGGCTGATGGAGATTGCAGGGAAAGCGGGAATGATCGACAGCCTGGTAAAAAAGATGGGACCGGTCATGCGCTTTTTGTTTCCAAAGGTACCATCGGATCACCCGGCCATCCAATCGGCTGCCACAAATATGATCTGTAATGTATTCGGTCTTGGCGCAGCGGCAACGCCGCCGGGCCTTCTTGCCATGGAACAGTTCGAAGAGCTGGAAGAGGAACGGCGGAAAAACAAAAATCCGGCCGCTGTTCCGAAAGGAACTGCAAACCGGGAAATGTGCACCTTTCTGATTTTAAATATTTCTTCCCTGCAGCTGATACCGGTCAACGTGATTGCATACCGCAGCCAGTATGGCAGCGTGCATCCAACGGCCATTGTCGGACCGGCACTGGCAGCGACGGCAGCAAGCACGGTAGCGGCTGTTTTATTCTGCAAATGTATGGAAAAATGCAAAAGCTGAGAATGCGGTCTGCCCAGGAATATTTATAAAAAAACAGTAAATTCGCCTTCTTAGGACTAGCCGCCGCGGCAACAGCTTGGTACAATAAAAGAAATGAGGGATATTGAATTTTACATAGGAGGAACACAAGAGCATGGCAGGATATGTGAGTCTTCAGGATGTAACCAAGACATACAAAATGGGTGAAGTCACCATCAAGGCCGCGGATGGAATCAGCTTTGATGTGGAAAAAGGTGAGTTTGTGATCGTTGTCGGCCCGAGCGGTGCGGGAAAGACGACCGTTCTGAATATCTTAGGAGGCATGGACACAGCGACTTCCGGAAAGGTGCTGGTGGACGGCGCGGAAATCAGCAAATACCGCGGCAAGAAGCTGATCCAGTACCGGCGGGAGGATATTGGATTTGTTTTTCAGTTTTATAATCTGATGCAGAACCTGACGGCGCTCGAGAATGTGGAGCTGGCGATGCAGATTTGTAAGCATCCGCTGGATGCGTCGGAGGTGCTTGCGGAGGTTGGGCTGGAAGAGAGAATGAATAACTTCCCGGCGCAGCTTTCGGGCGGAGAGCAGCAGCGTGTGGCGATTGCGCGTGCGCTGGCGAAGAATCCGAAACTGCTGCTCTGCGATGAGCCGACCGGCGCGCTCGATTATGTGACGGGAAAAGCGATCTTAAAGCTGCTGCAGGATACCTGCCGGGAGAAGGGGATGACGGTCATTGTCATCACTCACAACTCGGCGCTGACACCGATGGCGGACCGCGTGATTAAAATCCGAAACGGAAAAGTGGCGGGAATGAAAACAAATGAGAACCCGACGCCGGTGGAAGAGATAGAATGGTAGGTGGACGATGAGAGCATTTCGAAAAGACTTTATCCGGGAAATCACAAAGAACAAGGGGCGGTTTCTGTCAGTCTTTTTCATCGTGCTTCTTGGCGCGGCGTTTTTCTCGGGCATTCGGTCGGCGGAAGGAGATATGAAGGTTTCGGCGGACCGGTATTATGATGAAGTAAATTATATGGATTTGAAAGTCCTTGGAACGCTGGGGCTGACAGACGATGATCTGGCGGATATCGCGAAGACGGATGGCGTGAAAGCGGTCTACGGCGGAAAAACGGTGGAAGTGCTGCATGACATCGGCGAGAGCGAGCAGGTTGTGAAGCTGATTGCGCTGACGGACGGTGTGAATGAGCCGCGCGTGGTCGAGGGACGGATGCCGGAGAAAGAGGATGAAATTCTTGTTGATACGCAGTTTCTGAAAAGTTCCGGCTGTGAGATCGGAGATCAGGTAACGTTCACTTCCGGAACGGAGGATCCGCTCTCAGATTCGCTGACCGGGGACACGTTTACGATTGTTGGTTCGGCGACACTCCCTTATTATATGGATCTGAACCGGGGAACGGGCTCGATTGGAAACGGAAGCATCAACAGTTTTGCACTGCTGCTTCCGGAGACATTTACCTCGGATCTCTATACAGAGATTTACGTCCAGGCGGACGGCGCACAGGAAGAGGCGAGCTACAGCGATGCGTATGATGAGACGGTGAAGGCTGTACAGACGAAGATTGAAGCGCTCGAGGATGCGGCGTGCGACCGGCGGTATACGGCAGTCAAAACCGAAGGACAGGAAAAGATTGATGATGCAAAACAGCAGGTCGCTGATGCAGAGCAGAAATTAGCGGACGCAAAAACAGAGCTGGATGACGGTGCACAGCAGCTTGCCGACGCGAAAGTGACGATTGCGGACAAAGAGCAGGAACTTCTCGACGGCGAACAGACGTTAAAGGACAAAGAACAGGAGCTTCTTGACGGAAAGCAGACGATTGCTGAGAAAGAACAGGAACTCCTTGACGGAAAACAGACCATTGCAGACAAAGAGCAGGAACTTCTCAGTGCGAAAGCAACCATCGCCGATAAAGAGCAGGAACTGGCATCCGGCAAGGCAACGCTGAAAGATAAAGAGGCGGAACTTGCGAGCGGAAAAGCGACGCTGGAAGCAAAGGCGGCAGAGCTGGAAAGCGGAAAAGCGGAGCTGAATCAGAAAGCCGATGAACTTGCAAGTGGAAAAACCACACTTGAGGCAAAAGCGAAAGAACTTTCCGACGGAAAAGCACAGCTTGCAGAGAAAGAAACAGAACTGGCATCCGGCAAAAAAGAGTTAGAGGAAAAAATGACGCAGCTTTCGGTGGCAAAAACCGAACTGACTCGGAAGCAGACGGAGCTGAATACTGCAAAAGAGCAGCTTTCCGAAAAAGAAACGGAATTGAATATTGCAAAGGAGCAGCTTTCCGCTGCACGCGAGGAACTGGACAACAAGAAAGCAGAAACCGCTGCAGGACGCACACAGTATGAAGCGCAGAAGGCAGCGTATGAAGAACAGAAGAGTCAGTATGAGACAGCCAGGGATCAGTTAGCCCAGATTTCCAGGCAGCTTCCGATGGTGGAGGCTGCGCAGACAGAAGTGACTGGTCAGATCGAGGTGATTGAGGCTCAGCTTGACGGACTGACGGAGGAAGATGAAGCATATGTATCCCTGTTGGAACAGAAAACTGCGCTGGAAGCAAAGCAGACAGAGTTAGCACAGCAGCTTTTCACGATGCAGGAGCAGAAAACATTTCTGGAACAAAACATCGCAGCGTTTGAAGCAGCAAGCGCTGATGCGGAAGCCCGGCTTGCGGCTGCAGAAGCTCAGATTACCGACGCAGAAAGTCAGCTTGCCGCTGCAGATGCACAATTAACAGAAAAAGAGCAGGAATGCGCCGCAGGCGAGGCACAGATTGCTTCTGCAAAAGAAGAACTGGAAAGCGGCGAAGCTCAGATTACAGAGGCTCTTGCCCAGCTTCAGGATGGAGAAGCACAGGCAGAAGCTTATCAGAAACAGATTGAGAATGGCGAAGCCCAGCTTGCATCCGCCAAAGCAGCGATTGCCGACGGAGAAGCTCAGATTGAGACGAACCGCAGTAAATTAAAAGACGGAGAAACTCAGCTTGCGGCTGCCAGAGCCCAGCTTGCTGATGGGGAACAGCAGATTGCATCGTACCGACAGACGATTCAGTCGGGTGAGGCCCAGCTTGCCGCTGCAAAGCAGACAATTTCCAGTGGAGAAAGTCAGCTCGCCGACGCGAAACAGACGATCGCCGATGGCGAAACCCAGTTAGCAGAAGCAAAGCAGACGATCGCCGATGGAGAAAGTCAGCTCGCCGAAGCCAAGCAGACGATTGCCGACGGAGAAACCCAGCTTGCCGACGCGAAACAGGAAATCGCCAACGGAAAAATCTCCCTTGCGGATGCGAAACAGGAAATTGCCGATAAAGAAAAGGAACTTGAGGACGGCAAAGCCGAATATGAAAAAGCAAAAGCCGACGCCGAACCAGAAATCGCGGATGCGAAGCAGGAAATTGCGGACGGTGAGAAAACACTCGCAGACCTGAAAAAACCAACGTGGTACGTCTGGGGACGGAATAAGGTAACGTCAACTGAGAGCTTCGGTCAGGATGCCGGCCGTATCTCGAATATCGGAAAATTCTTCCCGGTTATCTTCTTCCTCGTGGCTGCTCTCGTCAGCCTGACGACGATGACACGAATGATCGAGGAACAGCGTCAGCAGATCGGAACGTTAAAAGCCCTCGGCTATTCCGACGGCGTGATCGCCTTTAAATATTTCGCATACGCGATGCTCTCCACCGTATCCGGCGCTCTCGCGGGCGTGGTGGTTGGAGAAAAAATCCTGCCCTGGGTTATTATGAATGCCTACGGCATGCTGTATACCGGACTTCCGTATTACATGACCCCGCTGAACTGGGAGCAGGGAGGCCTTGCGATTCTGGCGAGTGCAGCCTGCACCGGCGTGGCGACGATCGCGGCATGCTACAAAGAACTCGCCGCAGGTCCGGCAGAGCTGATGCGGCCGGAAGCACCGAAAAACGGCAAACGGATTTTCCTGGAACGCATCGGCGTACTCTGGAAACATCTGAACTTTACGCAGAAATCAACCGTGCGGAATCTGGTGCGGTATAAAAAACGATTCTTCATGACCGTTATCGGAATCGGCGGATGCATGGGTCTGATCCTCGTCGGTTTCGGCCTTCAGGATTCCATCACCGCGATTGCGAAAAACCAGTTCGTCAGCCTCTTCACCTATCAGGCGAATGCTGTGCTGAATTCAGATGTGGATGAATCCGAAAAAGAAGCATTGCAGACCGATCTGGAAAACTACAGCGGCATCGATGAGCTGCTGGAAATGTACTGCCAGAACATCGAACTGCAGACCGACAAAAAGACCGTGGATGCAGTGCTTGAAGTGCCGAAAGAACTGACGAATTTCAATGACTTCTATGCCTTCCGAGACCGGAAAAGCGGAGAAGTTTACGAATTCCCGACCGACGGCGGCGCAGCCATCAGCGAAAAGACAGCAACGATGCTCGGCGTAAAAGCAGGCGACACGGTTCAGCTGAAAAAAGGCGATGATATTGTGGACGTAAAGATTTCGATCATCGTCGAAAACTACGTGCGCCATTACCTGTATCTGGCCCCGGATCTCTACGAGGAGCTGTTCGGCGGAGCGCCGGATTACAACCAGCTTTTGATGAAATATCAGGACACGTCGAGTAATTATGAGACAGCGCTCGGAGAAAAAATCATGACGTACGACGGTGTAGCGGCAATCTCGTTCACATCCGACCTGATTGATCAGATTGACAACATGCTTCGTTCCCTCGACATCGTCATCGTGGTGCTGATCGTATCGGCGGGCCTGCTGGCGTTTGTGGTGCTGTACAACCTGAACAACATCAACATCACCGAACGACAGAGAGAGCTGGCAACGCTGAAAGTGCTCGGCTTCTTCGACGGCGAGGTGGCATCGTACGTGTACCGGGAAAACATGGTGCTGACACTGTTCGGCGTTATCGCGGGCATGGGAATTGGAACGTTTTTACATCATTGCGTAATTCAGACCGTCGAGGTCGATCTGATGATGTTCGGACGAAACGTGTTCCCGCGGAGCTACGGCTGGAGCGCCCTGATTACCCTGGCGTTTGCTCTGTTCGTCAATTTTATGATGTTCTACCGGTTAAGAAAAATTGATATGATTGAATCGCTGAAAAGCGTGGAGTAAACAACAGAAAAAGGCCGTCCGCGGTGATGCAGAGAATCTGCAGAAACCGTGGGCGGTTTTTTCATTTTGAAAGTGAAATATGAGCCGGAATGCTTGTTTTTTCAGACATTTCGTTGTATAAAAAAAATAAGGGTTTTTATTAGAACAGAATCAAAAAACAAAGAGTAAAGGGGATTTTTACAAATGGGAACAACAGAAACGAAAAAAATGAGAGTCGGCGTTGTCGGCTGCGGAGCGATCAGTGATATTTATCTGACGAACATGATTCATAACTTTGAGAATCTTGAGGTAGCAGCATGCTGCGCAGGCCATCTTGAACATGCGAAAAAGAAAGCAGAGCAGTATGGCATCAAGGGCTGTACCTACGAGGAAATTCTGGCAGATCCGTCGATTGAAATGGTAGTCATTCTGACACCGGCACCGACCCACGAGGGGCTGATCCGTCAGGCACTGGAAGCCGGAAAACACGTTTACACTGAAAAAACAATGACCCTCGCACCGGAAACGGCAGCGAAACTGATCGAGCTGGCAGAGGAGAAACATCTCTATCTCGGTTCCGCACCGGACACCTTCCTTGGATCGGCACTGCAGACCGCAAGAAAAGCGATCGACGACGGGCTGATCGGCGAGGTGACATCTTTCGAAGCATGCGCAAACCGCGATCTTGATTTGCTGGCGAGCATCTTCCGTTTTCTGCGGATGCCGGG
>ERZ833963.2954-NODE-2954-length-14772-cov-3.616974_pt1 | contig 14772 bp, 8 predicted proteins | sample MGYA00519693_ERZ833963 | MGnify/ENA primary metagenome ERZ833963 (study PRJEB31850, sample SAMEA3708748) | human gut metagenome | biome: human gut; feature: human-associated habitat; material: faeces | place: China | collected 2014 ... | reverse complement strand
CTTTCTTCAATCCAACCCTCAACATGCTCCATGACCCGTTCTTGATGAAGGATATGGATAAAGCAGTTCTCCGGTTGGAAAAAGCAATCAGCACCGAGGAAAAAGTCATGATCTACGGCGATTACGACGTGGACGGTACCACGGCCGTTGCTTTACTCTATAAATACCTGAAAAATAAATGCGAGAATCCGGAGTATTACATCCCGGACAGGTACACGGAAGGCTACGGGGTTTCCATCTTGGCCATCGATTATGCGGCCCGCAACGGGATCACACTCATGATCGTAACCGATTGTGGAGTGAAAGCCGTGGAGAAAGTCCGTTACGCAAAATCCAAGGGTGTGGATGTCATCATCTGTGACCATCACACCCCGGGAGACGAACTTCCGGATGCTGTCGCCGTCCTCGACCCTCAACGGAAAGATTGTCACTACCCCTACCGGTGGTTAAGCGGTTGCGGTGTCAGCTTCAAACTGGCACAGGCATATAGCATGAAACACAACTTACCAATGGCAGACTTGTACAAATTGTTGGACTTGGTTTGCGTCAGTATTGCCAGTGACATTGTTCCAATCACGGGAGAGAATCGTATCCTCGCTCATTTTGGTTTATTACAATTAAATAGGAAACCCAGCCTGGGATTAAAAACGATACTAAGTTTCTCCGGAATCGGTAAAGACCTGACGATAAATGACATTGTTTTTCGCATAGGCCCAAAAATCAACGCGGCAGGGCGAGTTGAATCGGGGAATAAATCAGTTGAACTCCTGATTGCCGATGACGAGACCAGAGCCACGGAAGTCGCCGCAAGTATCAACAACTTCAACGATCAACGCAAAAAGCTGGATCACGACATCACCGAAGAAGCCCTCGAATACATCAATCAGTCCCACTACGACCAATCCCAAAAAGCAACCGTACTTTACAACCCGAACTGGCACAAAGGTGTCATTGGAATCGTTGCTTCACGTCTGACGGAATATTACTACCGCCCGACCGTGATCCTGACAGAATCCAACGGTTTGGCTACCGGATCTGCTCGCTCCGTGGAAGGATTTGACCTGTATTACGCCATTTCACAATGTAGCGAATTCTTGGAAAATTACGGGGGACACAAATACGCAGCAGGACTGACATTAAGGCTTGAAAACATCGAACCTTTCAAGGCTAAATTCCAAAAAATCGTGAGTGAAACGATCACGGAAGAGATGTTGACACCCCAGATCAATATTGACGCCCAAATCAAATTAAACGACATCACCCCGGATCTTTATGCCATGATTCAGAAGTTCGCCCCGTTTGGTCCCAACAACACGATCCCCGTGTTCATGACTGAAAACGTGACGAATTTCATTGGTTCAAAACAAGTGGGACGTAACAACGAACACCTAAAACTGGTCGTCGTGGATGACACGAGAGTCTGCAACGACCGGAGTGGTATAGCTTTCGGTATGGGAGAGGCATTTTCCCGTATCAGTAAAGGTGAATATTTCGATATTTGCTACACCCTTCAGGAAAACGAATTCATGGGGAAAAGCGACATTCAAATGATGATTCGGGATTTAAAATTCAAAGAGGAATAAAACATGCAATCTTTATCTTCCAAACTATTGGAAAAAGCAGTGGAACAATTTGCATCCCTTCCGGGAATCGGACGCAAAACAGCTTTGCGTTACGTACTACACATGCTGCGCCAAAGCCCCGAAGAGGTAAAGCAATTTACAGCCAGTATCACCGCCTTGAAAGAATCTATCAAAGAGTGCCAGTACTGCCATAACATTTCAGACAGTGACACCTGCGAGATTTGTTCCGACCCGAAACGGGACTCTCAGACCATATGTGTCGTGGAAAACATAAAGGACATCATGTCCCTTGAAGCCACGGGCCAATACCACGGGCTTTACCACGTTTTAGGAGGGATTATTTCCCCCATGGACGGCATAGGCCCATCCGACCTTCACATTAATTCTCTACTAGAACGAGTGGCCAATCCTTCCGTGAAAGAGGTTATTTTCGCCTTGCGAGCCACCATAGAAGGTGATACCACGGGTTACTACATTTTCAAAAAACTCCCCCGCCGGGATGAAATCACGGTCAGCACCCTTGCCAAAGGTATCGCCATAGGTAATGATCTCGAATATACCGACGAACTCACTCTGGGACGCTCCCTCGTAAACCGGGTAAAATTTAGTCTAAATGGATGATTTTCCTACATATTAAAAAGAATCCGGACGGAGTTCCGTCCGGATTCTTTTTTTAATTACACTTTGAACTACATGATAATTATTTCACCAATTGTTCCAACTGCATCCGCAATTTAGGATCCGAGGGACGTTTGGCATTCGCATCCACAATTTTCCCCTCTTTATCCACGATCACAATACGAGGAACCCCACGAATCAGGTATTTCTTTACCAGATCCGATTTAAAACCTCCCGGCACGTTCAACTGTAACTCGGCACCTTTCTTATCTTTAACCATCTTTCTCCACAAAGCCATCAACTCATCTCCCGTATCCACGGACATCGAGATAAACACGATATTTTCCCCTTGCATATCATCAGCCAACTTCTCCATATAAGGCATCTCCGCACGACAAGGAATACATCCCGTAAACCAAAAATCCAACACCATCACCTTGCCCTTAAAATCAGCCGAAGTATATTCTTTTCCCTTCACGTCAACCGCCTTAAACTCCGGGGCCATCTGTCCTCTTGCGATGATTTTATGGGTTTCTTTGGACTCTTGGTAACGAGCCTCCAAAGCGGGTAATGCCGCCAATGCCTCCGGATGGGTAATATATTGACGAACCCCTTCCAGATAAGTCGGGAAATCATCAGAATATCCTTTCTGTAATGTAAGATTCAACAATTCCACCAAGAACATAGAACGAACCTTCTCATCCCCGATCTTCTTCGCGTAAATTTCCATATATCTCTCCGGAGAAATCTCAATCCATCCCTTCTTTTCCATCTGTTCAAATGTCCCCAACATCATGTTAAACCATTTTGGTATCTGCACGAGAGATGAATCCGAAAAGTTCACCTCTTTCATGAAATCATAAAAATTATCTGCCAGTTCAATCTTCAACTGAGGAGCAAACATCGCAGTATTCGCAGGACCATTTAATCTTTGCAAGTAAAAATCACAACGATACTTTAATTTTTGCAGCCGAATAAAGTCCTGATCCAAACCGGAAGTTTCCAAATTTCCAATCAAACGATTCACCTCCTCTGTGTTCAGTCTCACCCACTCTGCCGAGTAAAGCGAAACATCCTCAGGTACAGAACCTAAATATACATTTTCAGACAAAAACGTATTCTCGGCAGCATGATCTCCCACAAACACAACACCATCCGCACCTTCTTGTATCTCTACCCGTGCACCCGGAGTCAAATAAACCAAATAAAATTTCTTGTTCACCCCTACATAACGGAAATAACCCGGTACATTCAAATCCACCTCATAAGCATAATTTCCCAAAGAATCCGGTTCCATTTTCGTGTACCCAGCTGTAGACCCCTCTGGAATAAAAAAGAAGTTTCCTTCAACCGTATTCTTAAACTCCACTCTCGCCTTAGTAGATGATTCCGTCTTATCCTGACATCCGGTTCCGGCAAAAGCCAGAACCGTTAATATCAAAAATACACAACATATTTTATTCATATGAAATATCATTTCGTATTTTGAACCAAATTGCTTGTCTCCATCGCTTGCTGTGGGAAAGGCCACACTAACAGAGGCGAATCCGGGCGCAAAGAATACGTTTTAGTTTCTCCGGCCTCATTCACATAGGTCTTTGTCAACGTTTCATTAAATTCTGTACAGAAACGTCTCATATCAAAGAATCCGTTATAAGTCAAAACTAATTCTCTCTTTCTCTCCTCACGAACCAATTTAAATGCTTCATCGGCATTAGCAGCAGTTAACTCTGCCGTTCCAGGGAACACCCGATTCCGATACAAATCATTCAGGTATTTCATCGCATTATCTTTATCGTCCTTTCTTGCATAACATTCAGCTATCATCAAGTAAACTTCTGACAAACGCATACCTCCCGGATTCCACTTCACATTCATACTTCCAAACATAATAGCCCCTGTTTCTGCCGTAGGACGTGCTGGCATATAGTATGCCCAACAAGTGATATAACGCAAATCATTATCCTTATCATACAAATCGATCATTTCTTTCCGCGCATACTGCGGGTACGGATCTGTATTAGTATGTGCAAACTGATATAATAAATGTTCTGGATTCGAATCCTCAAGTTTAGCAGACATCATCCATCCGCTTGCCATTGATGGAAGCAAAGGATTTTGTGCAAGCGCCTCATTATACATCTCATTTATATCCCAAAGTTTATGATAGCTTGACTTTAAGGCATTCAACCCGGACTCCAAGGCCAAGTCGATCTCTCCTTTATACAAACGCACCTTAGCCTGCAAAGCATACCCGAAACCCTTGGTCGGACGATAGGAATTCAAAGCCTGTTCTGGTAGATCAGCTAAAGCCTCCTCTATATCCTGTTCAATAAATTCATAAACTTCCTTAACCGTATATTGCTTACTTTCAGACTCCAAATCAAACTTTTTATGAATAATAATACCCATATCGGTTGCCGCAGTCTCTTTCTTATAAGGTTTTGCAAAAGTGTTCACCAAGAAAAAGTAATTATACGCCCGCATTATTTTAGCCTGAGCAATTCCCAACTTTTTATCCGTATCCGGTCCCTCTGCATCATTCATATGTTCTACTACAACATTGTACGACGCAATTCTGGAATAACAATCAGAATATAACTCTGCAATCTCTCCATCTACCATATAATTATAACGATCAACACTCTCATCCCAAAAGAACCCGATAGAATACATCGGATACAAGTAAGATTCCAACTCTGCCTTTTTATAATAGGTAACTTCATTTGCCATATACCAAAAAGGAGTCATAGAAAATTTCGGACTAGCCGCTTCGATCAACCCCAAATAATCATCCGTTGAATTCAACACGGCTTCCCCTTTAGGTACAACATCCAGATAGTTATCACAGGACACAAGCCCCATAACCAAAGATAACCATATAATTACTATATATTTTTTCATACATACACTCAATTAAAAGTTAATATTCAAACCAAGACTATAGGTCGGCATCAGCAACTCCGTACGAGTTCCCGCATTTGCATTGAATGATTCCGGATCAATCCCTTCCCCGTTACTTGCCCAATAGAACGGATTATCCACTTGAGCCCGAAGACTAACATTTTGTAAATTCACTTTCTTAATCAAATCTTTAGGTAAAGAATAGGTAATCCCGATATTACGACATTTGATAAAAGAAGCACTCAACACGTGTACATCGGCATATTTCCAGAGATAATTACGATCCGTGTTTGCCCCGTACGCTCCCATAGCAGGAATATCCGTGTCCTTATTCGTCTCAGTCCACCGTTTCGCCATATCTTTATGCATACTGCCCGTGATATCCGTGTAAGTAGAATAAAGAGGTGTTACATCATTTCTCAAAGAATGTCCCGTGTAATACACGAACTTCGTAAAGAATTCTAAACTCTTCCATCTTAAGTTGATCGTCAAAGCCCCGTTCCATTTTGGAGTCAATTGCCCGGCGTTTACCAAAACAGCAATATCACGTACAGGTTCATTTGATTTTATCTCACCATTCTGGTCATACACGGAAGGATCTCCTGTCTCCGTCAAACCTGCATAGCGATAAGCGTACACCGAATTATAAGAATCTCCCTTCAAATAATTACTTCCCGGATATTGCAACATATCAATGGCATTAGAAGGCACGTAACCCACTTTTTTAATCACATTCTTATTATTAGCCGCAGTTAACGTCGTGTTCAAAGCCCAATCCTTCTTCTTTAACCAATCGTATGACACAGAAATTTCCAAACCGGTATTTCTCATGGCTCCATTATTTACCCTGGCAGTCTCGAAACCTAATGATGGATCTAACGTCTTATTAGCCAATAAATCCGAACTATAGCGACGATAGAACTCCAAGGATCCGCTCAATCTTCCGATTAACGCAAAATCCATACCCACATTAAACGTGGATGTTTTTTCCCAACGTAACATTTTATTAGGAGCTTGCGTGATTAAGGTGATGCTGGCCTGCGTGTAAAGCGAGTTCGCGTAAGTTCCCAGCAAATAAGGAGAAGAAGACTGATCCACGTTACCCGTAATACCATAAGTAACACGTAATTTCAACATATCCAACCAAGCGATGTCATTCAAGAATGATTCCCGGGTCATCAACCAGCTCGCCCCCACGGACCACAAAGGACGATAACGATATTTCGGGTCTGTACCGAAAAGGTCTGCCTGATCCACACGAATACTTGCATTCAGACTATATTTAGAATCATAAGTGTACCCGGCATTAGCATAAGCTGAAACATAACGGTGTTTCGTATTCGTCACATTCAACAATTCAGACTTTTTCTGAAGAGCATCTGTCAATTGTCCTTGTACACCATCCGTCATCAATGTTTCCCAGTTCACTTGCTTATAAGTCAATTTTCTACCATCATAACCGTAACGTTCACTTTGAGATTCATTCCATTCATCTTGGCGAATTTCACCTCCGGCAAGTACCGTCAAATCATGCCTATCAGCAATTGTTGTCTGGTAATTCAATTGTGCTCGGAAATTAAAGAACTCCGAATCAGAATGTTTTTCAGCCAAATGTCCTCCTTGAGGAATATGATATACAAATTTCCCAACAGAACCCGATGCGTAACGATTCACCATGTCCCGCATAATATAAGAATCCGCCTCGTCATATTGCTTAGCATCTGATTTAGTACGTTCATACTGGAATTTTACTCCTAAATCCAATCCTTTGTATAATTTGAAATCGGCATTCGTAAACAAACGTACGTACACACTTTTCGTGGTAAGCATATTTTTATACATCTCCTCTTTCAAATTATACCCCATAAATTCCAACCCTTCTGTTTCATTTATATCCATAGCACGATAATAATTTACCTTGTATTGGTAAACCGGATCACCCTCATCAGACACAACCCGCTCGTACGGCATCGCATCCAGCCAAGACACTCCTGATTGAGATACTTCTGTCTTGGTAAGGTAAACATTAGACCCGTATGTTAATGTGAACCAATCCGCTAACTTCAACTCGTTTTTCAGATAAATACTATACTGATTAGCCGAATTCGATCTTAAATATCGTCCGCTATCTTCATAACGAAGTGAAAAATACAAATTAGACTTTTCCCCTCCTTTTAGTAAGGACAAATTATAATTCTGGCTCAAAGCCGTGTGCGCCAATACTTTTTGTGCTTCTCGACGATAATCATTACTTCTCATCGCATTTATCGCCTGATTCACTTCGCCTTCTGTCATATTGCCGTCGAGCATCTCCCGGTAATAACGTTCAATGCGAGTATATGATCTCGGGGAATTAGAGGCATCTTTATTGGCAAAATACCCACTGGGATCACTTCCATATTCCGTATGATTAAACAAGAAATCTTGTTCAAAATCAATAATATCACTCGTGGATGCATAATCCATATAACTGATTTTAGGAAGTGGATTTATGTAAAAACTAGCGGATAAATCAATATTCACTTTATCCCCTTTTCCTTTTTTCGTCGTGATTACGATCACACCATTAGAAGCACGTACCCCGTATAATGAAGTGGCCGCAGCATCCTTCAACACGGTTATCGTTTCCACATCATCCGGGTTGATGGAACTCAAAGATTGATTCATCACGATTCCATCTACTACAAGTAAAGGGGTTGAACTCACCGCGAAAGAAGATGCTCCCCGAATCTCCAACTCATCCCCATAAGTAGACAAACCGGGAGTCAAACCTTCAATCTTGGAAACCAAACTCGTACTTTGTACTTTTCCTAAATCTTCCGCTTTCAAAATCGTCACAGAACCCGTTGAACGTTCACGAGAAATCGTCTGGTAACCGGTAGCCACCACTTCTCCCAACATCTCAACCTCTTCCTCCATCGTCACGTCCAATAATTTATCCGAACCATCATACAACAGTTCCTTCGTCTTCATTCCAACAAATGAAAATACCAAGGTAACGTTCTTTTCTGTTAATTTAAACTCGAATCTCCCATCTACATCGGTAGCCGCTCCCAACGTCGTACCTCTCTGAATCACCGCTACACCGGGTAGAGGCATCCCTGTCTCATCCTTCACCACTCCTCGAACCGTGTAAATTTTCTTCTCGTCATTACTTTTATAGGAAATAACAATTAATTCTCCCTCATGGCTATATTTAAAAGGCATTCCCTTTAACAAAATATCCAAACATTCCTCCACACTCTTATTTTCCAATTTTGCAGACACTTTATAACTATTCAAGTCATCATAATTGAAGATAAACTTACAATCAGCTGCTTCACTCAAACTTTTCAATGCTTTCGACAATTCCACGTTTTCAAAGTCCAAGCTCACCACCCGATTTTGAGTCACACCGGATGCGATACTCGTGAAAAAACACAAGGAAAACACGAATTGTATCAAAAACATTTTCACAATTCTCCTACTAACGTTCCTGTCAATGGAACGCTTCTTACTCAAAAGTATTGCCATAAATGATAGTTTTGGTTATAAATTAAAATGATTACTTATTTATCTAATTACCTCGGAAACGACTAACGTCTTTCCATTTACCTTTACTCCAATTCGATTCGTCTTCATCAACAAACCGGTAATCACCGAAATCTCGCTATCCCGACTTGCCCACAATTCAAATCGATAATCTCGAACCTTATCCCCCACGTACATGACATCAAAATCATACCACCGTTTCAAATCATCCATGATAGATTCCAATGACTCGTTCTCGTAATAGAAATACCCATCCTTCCAAGCAATATACCTGTTCACGTTCACCTTCGTGATCTCCGGCACGCTCTCGGCGAAGCGGGCATTCTCTCCCGGGTTTAACGTATACTCCGAACCGTTCTCCGTTTTCTTCACGGCAACCCGGCCCTGTACCAATGTCACGTGAACATTCTCCTCTCCGTAAGAACGTACATTAAATTCTGTCCCGTACACCTTCGTGTAAATATCAGAAGACACGACTATAAAAGGATGTTTCTCATCGTGAGCCACGGAAAAATAACCTTCTCCTTTCAAAAATACCTCCCGTTTTTCACCCACGAAAGAAGTTGGGTAACGCAATTCCGATTCAGAATTCAACCATACAACGGTTCCATCATTCAAGGTCAATTTATACTCTGCCCCCTTGGGTACTCGAAGCGTGTGATAACTGACCACAGCCCCCTTGGCCAAATTGTAATTAATCCCTCTCAGACTATCGTACTCCACACGGATACCTTCACCCAGCTCCCGACTTTCACTCCCGGATGCACTCAAAACAAGTTCCTCTCCGGATTCCGTAATCAACACAGCTTGATTTTTTCCGGGGACAATGTGCTCTGCCACCGGAATCACCTCTTGCTTTTTCGACGACAACGAATTTTCCAACAACCACCAACTGGCGGAAATAAGTATAACCACGGCTGCAGCCACAGAAAACCAAGTCATTCGTCGAGACCGACCACCGGATTTCATCTTCCGGGTAAAATTCCGATATTCTCCCTCCACATCCAACTGATCACCCACGGTCAGCCGAAGCCCTCCTTCCAAGTACCTCCGACATTCCTCGTACAAATCCTTGTTACGGGGTTCTGCCAACCATTCCTGCACCCGAACTTCCTGCAATAACTCAGGATGATTCAGTATCTCAATGACAAAATTTAAACGATCTTCTTCTTTCTCGAATTTCATAACTTCACGTTCATTTTACTATTACACGTAAAGCATGGTAAATGATGTGGGTCAAAAAACAATATTTTTTATTTTTTTAAGAAAAACGCATATAACAATATCATTTCGACATCAGACATTTGTCCCCTTAATATACTGATTGCCTTCGTTATATGCCAACGAACCGTGTTAATAGAAATTCCCAACTCATCCCCCGCCTCTTGATATTTTTTCCGCTCGATAAAACATTTTTTGAACACAGTAGCTGTCTGTTGGGGCATATTCTCAATAATATGCATCACCTTTTCGATGAGTTGCTCATACTCCACGTATTCCTCCTCCTCTTCGGGAAAGGTCTTTTTATAAGCCAAAAACTTTTCTTTTGTTTTTTCCTTCCTCAAAAAATCAAGAGAACGGGAACGAACCAGTGAATATAAAAAGGGACGCAGAGAAACCGAAGAATCCAATTTTTCAAAATTCTTCCACACGTATTCATAAACATCCGTCACGATGTCTTTTGCTTCTTCTTCATCCCGAACAAAGCTTAAAGCATGAATATACAACTCTTTATAATGAGTTTTATACAATAACTCAAACGTGTCCCTCTTTTCTTTATCCACTATAATCTTTCAATTTGATCCATACTTTTTGCATCGATCCTTTTTTCCTCATGTCCAGTTCAAAGATAAATATTTTTATTTTAATCATAATCTTATTCAACAAACCTTCTTTCCACAAAAAACAAATTCCCCTTCCATCACATTTTATTTACATCACATTCCCGATTACAAAACAGATCAGGGGGAAATAAGGCCACACGCACAGATCACAGACGTTTCGTCCTCGTTCGATAATCGCTCCCCTTGAACGTCTTTACACCGACGGGGACACGCCTATCTGAAATCTGTATGCCCTTATTTCCCCCCATCCTCGCGGAGATCTCTTCCCACTCTTTAGCCGTAGACCGATCTCACGCATAACAAAGAGTAAAAAGAGAATTTATCAAAAGGAAAAGAAATCATCTTTTAAACAACTACCTCCCCTAACCCCTCCTTACACAGGAGGGGGAACCGCTTGGTAATCATCCCTTCCCCTGTGTAAGGGGGAGTTGGAGGGGGTAGTCATTTAAAACAAGACTTCTAACACTTTTTCTCTATCACGTTATCGCCGCTCACGATACACGACATCCTTTATCTTTGCAAAACCACTGTATTCCGCCCTTTTCGTCACACTATTATTCACCCCATCCACCGGGTAAAATCCCAATCTACCACCATTGTTATCCGGAGCCGCAGCATTATAAGAGCCTACCATCAGTTCATACTGCCGGGCCATAAATTCCTCCGACTGGTTGTTCAGATCTTTCAATGAACATTGCCTGTACAGGTTAAATTTCAACATCGTAACAGTCTCGTTTTCCCCTAAAGCAATATTATTCATCGGGTAAGTCGTGTTTGTTCCTAAATTATGCAAATACACCTTATTCCCCACGGCATAGAACATATAAGGGAATTGAGAATGGAAAGCAAAAATCGTCGCCTTGTCAAAATCGGGTGCATTCAAATTCTCGTACTTCGCCTCCTGTACGAAACCGTTATTCGACATATTGATCCCGTAAATACAACGCTTTCCTCCGGCATCCTGCAAAACGGAGTATACCAAACCATTGGAATAACGGGTACTCTCCATATACACCAGCTCCATCCCCGTCTTGAAACTGAACAAACTGTTCTCCGGGTCAGCCACGGGAGTCAAAGTTTGCATGGCATCGGCAACATAACCATACTTCCATCCCATGAAACGCTTGTTGTCCATGTCATAAAACAGAGCCGTTTTCCCGTTACCCAAGCGGGCCATGCTCACACCCACGTACGGGGCTACCCGGTACTCCGGAGCTTTCCCTCGTTCCGACGTGTTGATCGGGTACTCGAAAGCGGCCCCACCATAATCCAGTACCTGTGCGTAGGCATTTCCGGCATCCGTCACGCAAAGGCAGGCCAACGCACCCGCGTTACTCGCGTTATTTACCGTCTCATAGCGTACGACATACTCTCCTTCCGGGGGAAGGATAAAATCGACAAACCCGATCTCCCATGATTTATCCGTCTTGAACGTTTCCCGATCCAGTTTATACGCCCCCTCGCCCGTCATCACGTAGATCAGGTCGTTGGGACTATAATACCGGTTCGGGTAGAATGCGATTCCCTTTGCCCCCTTCGATTCCGGTAACCCCAAGGGTGCCAACAAGTCATAAGCCGGTATAATCCGCTCGGCCGAGATCACGGAAATCATATCCATCCGCACTCTTGCGTTCTCTCCCTCCTCACAAAGTATCATCCATCCCTCGTAAGTGGGGGACGAAACCCTTATATCGAACGTTGCGGACGTCTGTATGCCGGAGCGTTTGTCCGTCACGGCAAACCAACCGATATACGTATCAGCGGAAAAAGCGGCCAACGTGTCCAAGTTCAACGTCCCGGCAGGATTCAGGTTTACCCAATTTTGGTTAAGCACGATCGTTCCCCCGGATTTTTTCTCAATCTTGTAACTAAACTCGAAATTGGTGTTCCCCGTCCCGATCTCTCCTTCCAGTGAAGAAACCACCTTAGGATTCACGATGATATGATCGGAATTTCCCAGCACCTCAATCACCTCCGGAACATTCTCAATGGTTATTTCCGCCACCTCATGGTAATCGTAATTTCCCTTGTCATCAAAGCAAGCACAAAGAGAAACAACAAGTAAAAACAATATAATATAATTCATTTTCATAACATCTCGTTTTAATATTATTCATACCGGGAGTAATCGACCGAGTAGGACGGGTCAAGTTGCATATATTCCCCGTCAGAGTCCAGTTCCGGGGTTCCGGCATCCGCCTGTTCCTGCAAATATTTCTGCACGGCGAGAGCGAAAAAATTAAACCGTCCGTATTGCACCTTCGCCCCGGCATACCCAGCACCACTCCAATCCGTGGGAGTCAACCCACAAACCGAGTTAACCACGACATACTTTTCAGGTGTCCAATTCCCGAAAAATTCTGTCCCGAAATCCGTCCAGTAGCCCGGTTCCGTGTACATCTCGCTCACCGAAAAGGCAAACAGATTCCCGTGAATCATCACCCCCGTGGACGAGTACGCATTCGTGTTCTTGTACTCCGGAAAATAACACTTAAAATATTCGTTATCTTCCAGCCGGAGAACCAACCGTATCGTTCTTTTCATCAAGTCTGCCGTGCGAAAAAAACGTACACGCACTCTCGCGGAACTCTCCCCCGCACGAACAACCAGCGTGTCCAGGTCGATCTCGTAATGCTCGCCTTCAACAGCCGTCGAACCTTCTTTATCCACGACTACCTTGAAAGGACGATCATAGTCAGCCACTTTACCCATCGTCCGAACCGTAGCGGCAAGCACCGCACTCTTCGCCGAGGCTCGAACAGACGCGAAGGAAGAAGAGAGCGAATCCGTGTAATATTCCGTGGTCGTCCCGTAAATAGACATCGTCACCATTTGAAAATAAATCCCGGCATCATCTGTGGTAAAAATCGAGCTATCCTGTTTTTCACAAGCACTTGCGACAAAACCCAGTCCCACGATCAATAAAATATTTTTCCATTTCATAACCTTGTCATTTTAACGATTAGCAATTTCCTTGGAAGGCACCGGTAGCACGTAGCGTTCTTCCCGGGCCCCGTAAGTATTGGTATCATACCCGTTCTCGTAACTATTGATATTTATATACAGCCGTTTATACATGAAAAAGATTTGCCCCTCGCCGATAAACTCCCGCACGTACTCCGAACGCAACCGCTTCATGAAATCATCCTCTGAAACGACAGGCGCGTCGGGTAACCCTCTCCGGGCTCGAACCCGGTTCAGCCAACCATACTTGTCCGCCAACAGGGGCTCGCTCTCCGCCGCGATGTAATATACTTCGCTCAACCGGATCAACGACATGAAAACAGCGTAGAAATACTCTGATCCCGCCGTCCCGTCAGGTTGGTCTATCTCCTTGTATTTAATCATCACGTGACCGCTCTCACCCACGCCGGATGCTACCTGCCACCACGTCTGGAATCGATAATCCTGTGTCTCTCCGGCAAAAAGGCTCGTTCCCACGAAATCTTTCCGGGGATGCAGGAGATTATTTCCCGCCTGCTCCGAGCTGAAATAACGGGTATAAATCTCCTTTCGGTCCTTTTTATAAATTCCCGTCAGTACTTCCGTGGAGAATACCCGGTCGGGATTGCTCTGGTTGGCCAGCAGTTTATTCGGGTCCACCGCCGGGAAATATTCATCCACTTTCGGGTCCGTCAACAGTTTCCGGGCAGCAGCCAGCGCGTTCGCCTGTTCTCCCGCGTACAGGTACACCCTCGCCTTCAATGCCAACACGGCGTAATAATTCATCCGCAACTGGCGATAGCGCAGGTAAACTTCCTCGTCTTCCCCGAGAGAGGCCATCGGCCCGTTCTCGATCACCGGGTCACTATCCGCCAGTAACTTCTCGGCCTCATCCAGATCCCGCAATATTTTCTCGTGTAACACAGAATCGGCCGTCATTAACGGCAGGGCCGCCACTTTCGACGATTCGTTGTAGGGAATGGATGCCGCCTCCGGGTGGAGCTTGTAAACCGGACCGAACAAACGCAACATATCAAAGTGCAGGAAAGCTCGAACGGCCAGCATCTCGCCTTTCAGCACGCGATACTCCTGCCCCTGCAACACGCCTTCGCTCTCTTCAAGATTCTCCAGCAACACGTTGCAATTCAACACCGTGTTGTAAGCCGTCGTCCACGTGTTCTCCAACTCTTTCTCGACCTCTTCACCCGTGTAAGCAAAGGTACTTAACGCGGTCAAGTACGTGTTCACAGAGAGAGGCAGGTAGCGTTTCGAAATCACGTCCACCAACTCGTAGGAAAGATTTTTCCCGTAAAGAGCCGTGGAGGCCACCTTGTTATATATCCCGTTTA
>ERZ833963.2951-NODE-2951-length-14792-cov-5.333446_pt1 | contig 14792 bp, 10 predicted proteins | sample MGYA00519693_ERZ833963 | MGnify/ENA primary metagenome ERZ833963 (study PRJEB31850, sample SAMEA3708748) | human gut metagenome | biome: human gut; feature: human-associated habitat; material: faeces | place: China | collected 2014 ... | reverse complement strand
GGAGGAAAAGCGAAATGCCAAACTGTAAAACCATTGCTATCTGCAATCAGAAAGGCGGCACAGGCAAAACGACCACAACGGTCAATTTGGGTGTCGGGCTTGCACGACTCGGCAAGAAGGTACTCCTTGTAGATGCCGACCCGCAGGGCGACCTCACAACTTGCCTTGGGTGGCGAGATAATGACAGTCTTACGACGACCATTACCGATAAGCTATCCGGGGTTATCCGTGAAGATCATACAGACCCACGAAGCGGCATTCTGCATCACGAGGAAAATGTCGATCTGCTCCCTGCCAACATCGAGCTGTCTGCTATGGAAATGATGCTTGTGACCGCAATGAGCCGTGAAACCATTCTGAGAAGCTATCTGAGCAAGGTCAAAGACAATTATGACTATGTACTGATTGACTGTATGCCTTCGCTCGGTATGGTAACTCTGAATGCTTTGGCGGCGGCAGATAGCGTAATCATTCCCGTGCAGGCGCAATACCTTCCGGCAAAGGGAATGACCCAACTGATGCAGACCATTGGAAAGGTCAGGCAGTACATCAATCCGAGCCTGCGAATCGACGGTATCCTATTGAACATCGTAGATAACCGCACCAACCTCGCAAAAAGCACTGCCGACGCACTGCGAAAGAACTTTGGGAGCGTTATTAAGATATACCGTTCCTCCATTCCTATGGCAGTGAAAGCCGCAGAGGTTGCTTCCAAGGGCGTAAGCATCTACAAGTATGAGCCGAGCAGTCCTGTTGCAAAGGCTTATGCTGAGTTCGCAAAGGAGGTGTCTGCCGATGGCAGGAAGAAAGAGCGACTTCACTCTGCCGACGCTCGATGACCTGTTTTCTACACAGGAGCTTCGGGACGATGCCAAGCTCAGTAAAATCCGAGATATTCCCCTTGAGCTGATCGACGATTTTCCCGACCACCCATTTAAGGTACGGGACGACGAGGATATGATACAGCTTGTGGAGAGTGTCAAGGAGCGAGGAGTCATTACTCCGGCTACCGTGCGTCAAAAAGAGGACGGCAGATATGAGCTGATTTCCGGTCACAGGCGAAAACGAGCGTGTGAACTTGCCGGATTTGAAGCACTCCGTTGCGAGGTCGTAGACCTTGACCGTGATGCCGCCACTGTGCTGATGGTGGAGAGCAACTACCAGCGGTCGCAGATACTTCCCTCAGAAAAGGCGTTTGCCTATAAAATGCGGCTGGAAGCGATGAAGCGGCAAGGACAGCGTTCAGATTTAACTTTGTCCCCAGTGGGGACGAAGTTTGATAGAAGCTCTGAAGCCATAACAGAAGAAACAGGCGATAGCAGAAATCAAATTCATCGCTATATCCGTCTGACAAACCTTGTCCAAGAACTTCTTGACCTTGTGGACGAAGGGAAAATCAAAATGCGTCCTGCGGTGGAGCTATCCTATTTGGACGAGGACAGCCAGCGGGCGGTGGTTGATGAAATTGACCTGAACCAATGTACCCCGTCCCACGATCAGACCATTCGTATGCGGAAGTTCTTCACGGAAGGCAAACTCACACCGGAAGTAGTATCTGCCATTATGAGCGAGGAAAAGCCAAACCAGCGTGAGAAAATCGTCCTGCGTGGGGACAAGGTGCGAAGCCTGATCCCGAAGAATATCCCCGTCAGCCAAACGGAGGATTATGTGGTCAAAGCATTGGAGCATTACAGTCGTTTCCTGCGCCAGCGGGCAGAGCGTGACAGCCGATAGGCACACGGAGTATGTTTTCCGCTGTCCCCTTCCTCACACTCCATCCCCAGAACTTCCAGACTATCCGAGAATAAATAATCTATCTCCTAACTTTATCTCTATCTCTCTAAATAAGTCTATCTAAGAGAGGCTCGGAGATCGCACAGTTTGGAATTGCGCCCACCGGCGATATGATAAAAAGTTGCGCTTCAAAACGCACCTTTGTCGGAGCAGTTCTCATCGGGTAGAATGTAGTCGAAGGGAGTGAAGCGTATGAAACCAAAAATCGCAGTTCTTTTACTCGCTGTGCTTCTGTGTCTGACCACGGGATGCAACAATGCCTCGCATATTGCAGAAACGCCTGACCCTATTTCTTCTTCGGACAGAAACATCGTCCCCAGTGAAGCGGAAACGGCTCAGGCAGAAAAGAAAACGGAGGTTGACCGTCCCCAAAGCACAGAATCGCAAACGGATAGCCGCTCCGCAGAGAACCCGGCAAGCGTATCGGAAAGTGCCGCCCAACCAACAGAGGTTCCCGAACAGGCTGACCACAGCACGGCAGTGTTGCCACAGCCAAGCGAACCTGAAAAGAAAACAGACGAGTCCGAACGCCGACCGGAAACCGCTGCCCCGACTGAAAAAGAACAGGCAACACCTCCGGCAACTGAGGAATCTACGCCATCGGAACCGCCGAAAGAAGAACCTACTGAGCCGGCATTTGACATCGGCTATTGGATCGGCTTTGCCAAGAGCTATGCCGAGAGTGTCGGTCTTACGCTGAACAGCGAAGCCGTGTACTGCTGGGACAATCCCATTGCCGCAGGTTCGCAATGCAAATACACCGAAAGGGACATCAAGGGTTACTTGAGCCGCTACGCCAAAGATCCCGACATCACGGATGTTTGGATTTGGTATGAGCAGACCGGAACCGATTCCTTTGAGGTGTATATCGGCTACGCATAACAACAAAATCAAATCACACTGAAACGCATCGTCAAAGTACGGTGCGTTTTTCGTTTTCAAGGAGGTAATCAACACAATGAAAACACATTTTTTCAAGCGAGGAATTGCAGGACTGCTTTCTCTCGTGATGTGCCTGTCCGCATTTATCGGACTTGGCACGACTACCGCCTTTGCCGCAGGAGAGCAAGCGGAAGTCTATCTCATTTCTTTTCCGAGAAGCGGAGATGCAAATCTCGACTACAGCGGTACTTGGGGACACTCCAATCTTCACTATATGAACGGTTGGTATTCCGGTGAGTCCAAGTACACTACCATTCGAGCAATGCACTCGTATGACGGAAATATCTGCTACTGCATTGAGCCGGGTACGCCGCAGGACACCGGCGACAGATACACCAGCAAGGATGAAACCTTTTGGGATAACCTCCCCTCGGATTTCAACAGCACCATTTCTCCCTACGATATGAAGCTGTTCATCGGTCGTATTATGCAGTACGGCTACACGGGACCGATCAGTACCTCTTGGCGTTCTCAGAACGCAAGCGATGCTGCAACACTGGCACAGGCGATGGCGACGCAGGTTCTTATTTGGGAAACCGTGGTCGGTGAGCGAGATGAGGACTTCAATCATATCAGTCCCGGCAGCTATGATGCCGTCAAGAGTGTTGTCAGCACAGCGCACCCTCTGTATAGCCAGTTCATCAGCTACTACAACAGCATTGAAGCAAGCGTACAGCGTCACTCTGCTATTCCCAGCTTTATGGCGAAAACTCCCGGCAAGGCGCAGAATGTCGAGCTTGCTTGGAACGGCACGAACTACACCGCAACTCTGACTGACAGCAACAATGTCCTTTCCAATTATAGCTTTTCTGCGAATGAGGATGGCATTTCTTTCAGCGTCAGCGGAAACAAGCTCGTCATTACGGCGGCTACCGCACCCTCTGACAGCGTGAGAATTACTGCAAGCAAGTCCGGTGCAACCCGCCGAGGAATCATTACTTGGACGGATGGAAGATACGCTCCCGGAAGCGGTACTCAGGATGTCATCAGCTACGCCCAAGAGGTCAATGACCCCGTGCAGGCATTTCTCAATCTGAAGGTATCCTACGGTTCTGCTAAGATCATCAAGACCTCTGAGGACGGAAAGGTAGACAACCTTACTTTCACCGTTACCGGCAATGGCGTCAATCAGACCGTCAAGACCAACGCCAAGGGCGACATTCAGATCGATAACCTGATGCCCGGTGTCTACACCGTGACCGAAATGGACTACGACAAGTATGAGCCGCAGGAGTCCCGCCGTGTGACGGTCGTTTCCGGTCAGGTTGCCACTGTGACCTTCAACAACAAGCTCAAGCGTGGAGATTTGCAGATCGTGAAGTCCTCGGAGGATAATCTCAACGAGGGCGTGACCTTTCACCTTCACGGCACTTCACTCTCCGGCATTGCCGTAGACGAGTATGCCGTGACCGATGAAAACGGCGTGGCGACCTTTGAAGATGTCCTCATTTCCGGCTCTTCTCCTTATACGGTGGAGGAAGTGGACACTGCCGTTCGCTATGTTGTTCCCGAAGCGCAGTCTGCGCCTATCAACTGGAACGAGGTCACGAACCGTAGCTTCCTCAATATTTTGAAGAAGTTTTACGTGACCGTCACCAAGAGCGATGTCGAAACCGGCACGGCGCAGGGTGATGCTTCTCTTGCCGGTGCTGTTTACGGCATCTATAAGGGCGAAACCCTTGTGGATACCTACACCACCGACAAAAACGGGCAGTTCGTTACCAAGGAGTATATCTGCGATAACGACTGGACGGTGCGAGAGATCACACCCTCCGAGGGCTATCTGCTTGATACCACCGTTCATAAGGTCGGTGCAGAGCCGCAGCTTTATACCGTGGAGCATAATCAGACGGTAAATGATGTGACCGAACAGGTCACAAAGGGCAATATCGCCATCATCAAGCACACCGATAACGGTGATACGCAGATTGAAACACCCGAAAGCGGAGCTGAGTTTGCCGTGTACCTGAAATCCGCAGGCAGCTACGAGGTTGCCGAGGACACCGAGCGTGATTATCTCACCTGTGACGAAAACGGCTTTGCACAGACAAAGGATATGCCTTACGGCATCTACACCGTCCATCAGGTTTCCGGCTGGGAAGGCAGTAAACTGATGCCCGACTTTGATGTGTTCATCTCTCAAAACGGGGCGACTTATCGCTACCTTATCAACAATGCACCCTTTACCAGCTTCATCAAAATCGTGAAGCAGGACGCAGAAACCGGCAAGACCATCCCTTATGCAGGTGCAGGCTTCAAGATTTATGACCCGGACGGCAACCCCGTAACAATGACCTTCACTTACCCGACGCCCACCACCATTGATGTGTTCTACACCAATGCAGAAGGTTCTCTTGTCACGCCGGAAAAGCTGCCCTTTGGAAAAGGGTACTCTATTGTCGAGGTACAGGCTCCCTACGGCTATGTCCTCGACGAAACACCCGTGTACTTCGATGTCACGGAGGATAATTCCACAGAAGAAAGCGGGGTTACGGTAGTAAAAGTGGATAAGCCCAATATGGCACAGAAAGGCACCATCACCGTGGAAAAAAGCGGCGAGGTGTTCTTCGGCGTTTCCGTCATCGGCGGCGTTGATGAAAGCGGAAACGAACTGCCCACCATCTATCAGCCGCAGTATGAAAAGCGTGGACTTCCTGGTGCGGTCTATGAGATCATCGCCGCAGAGGATATTATCACGCAGGACGGCACTGTCCGAAATCAGAAGGGCGAGGTCGTAGACACCGTTACAACCGATGAAAACGGCACAGCGGTGAGCCGTGAACTCTATCTCGGCAAATACGAGGTTCGTGAGATTACTGCGCCCCACGGGATGGTGCTCAACCCGGAACCCCACTGTGTCGAGCTTGTCTACGCCGGTCAGAATGTTGCCGTAACAGAAACGGCGACTTCGTTCGAGAACGAGCGTCAGAAGGTGGAAATCAGCCTTGTAAAGTCCATTGAGCAGAATGAGCACTTCGGCATTGGCACAAACGGTGAAATGAAGAACATTTCCTTTGGGCTGTTCGCCGCCGAGGAAATCGTATCTGCCAGCGGCACTACCATTTCCGCAAATGGTCTTGTTGAGATCATCTCTCTGAATGAGGACGGAACGGCGAAAATCAAGACTGACCTTCCTTTTGGAAGCTACTATGTGCAGGAGCTTGCTACCGACAGCCACTATATGCTGTCTGATACCAAGTATCCCGTTACCTTTGCGTATGCCGGTCAGGATACAGCAGTTGTAAAGATTGCCGCCAATGACGGCAAGGCAATCGAAAATGATCTTATCTACGGTTCTGTTTCCGGTAAGAAGGTCAATGAAAACGGCAACGCTCTCGGCGGTGCGCTGATTGGACTGTTCCGCACGGATGACGGCGAGTTTACAAAGGAAAACGCTCTGATGACTACCACTTCTGCTGAAGATGGTAGTTTTTCTTTTGAGAACATTCCTTACGGCACTTGGTATGTCCGTGAAATCGAACAGCCCGACGGCTTCGTGCTGGACGATACCATCTATCCCGTGACCATCGACGCAGACGGACAGATTGTGGAGATCAAGATCGTCAACAAATATGTCCGTGGAAACATCCATCTGACCAAGGTGGATTCCGAATATCCTGACAATAAGCTGACCGGAGCGACCTTTGAGGTCTATAAGGACAGTAACGCAAACGGCAAGCTGGACGATGGCGATGAGCTGCTCGGCACACTGACCGAAAAGGAAAAGGGCGAATACAGTATGAACGACTTGTTCTACGGTCGCTACTTCGTCAAGGAAACCAAAGCACCGGAGGGGTTTGTCCTCGATACCGGCGTGTATGAAGTGATGATCGACACGGGCGGCAAGACCTACGAGGTGGAGAACAAGGCAGGTGTCGGATTCGTCAATGATGCTATGCGTGGCAACCTGAAAATTGTCAAGACTTCCTCTGACGGAAAGGTCAAGGACTTTGCGTTCCGCATTACCGGCGAAAATGGTTATGACATCATCCTTGAAACCGATGAGAACGGCGAGATTTTCCTCGATAACCTGCGCATCGGGGACTACACCATCTCTGAGGTGAGCAACACCGTCTCTGCGATGTATGTCCTCCCTGCTGATAAGAAGGCAACGGTCAAGATCGGCTCCACTACCATTGTGGAGATGCACAATCTTCTGCGTGATACGCCTAAGACCGGCGATACCACCAATCTGCCGCTGCTCTATGCCCTTGCAGGACTGTCCGCAGTGGGCATCGCTGTGTGCGGCGTTATCGGATTTAAGAAAAAGAAGAAGGAGGATCGTAACTAATGGAACCTAAAACCATCGTGGCTATCGTACTGGTAGCCTTTATCATCGGCGGCTTTATCTTCTTGCAGGTCAGAAAGAAAAACAAGAAGTGAGCTGATTATCCAAGGGGCGGAGCAAAACTCCGCCCCTTTTCTATATCACAAGGAGGTACGCAATGAACCATCTCAAAAAGATTGAGGATAGGGTTATTTCCATTCTCAAAACCAATGTTGACGCACGGAGCGACGATATGATGTTGTATCTTCTCGTGTGTAACAGCTTTTACAGCAATGAAAACTCGGTTGGAAAAATGCCATTTGAGGTTGTGATGAAGAACTACAAGGAACTCGAACTGCCCCATTTTGAAAGCGTTCGTAGGACGAGAGCAAAAATCCAGTCTGAGCACCCTGAATTGGCTTGTTCTCCCGAATGCCGAAAAGCTCGAAAGAGGATGCAGCACCTTTATTCCAACTATGTTATGAATTAAGGACGGCGATTCCTATGGAGAATGAAAAGAGAATGGTCGGTGATTACACCGTCCTCTGCGCCGTGAATATCGGCTCCCGTGAAATCATCCTTGCCGAGAATGAGCAGGATAGCAATGGAGAACGCTTCCTCTGCTGCTACGGAGAACGCAACGACATATTCGAAAAATTCACCGAGTGTGCTGTTGGTGACGACTACATTGATGCAGCGCTGTTCTTTGCAGAGCGCATCAAGCAAGACGCCGAGAGGTTTCGGGAAGAGGTTGAAAAGCTGGATATTCCCGTTACGGTTATCACTCAGGTAGACTGTATCCCCGACCACTATAAGAACGACATCAACGGCAAAATCATTGCCATCAATCCGGCTGTTCTCAAGCCGGAGTATCAAAGAGCTGACCGGCAGCTTTATCTTGTGACCGGCGGTTTTGGTGCTTCGGCAAATGCCCGTGGCAGCGCTGTGTTTTGCAGAAACCTCTATGACGGTAAGGATACCCGCTATGAGCGTATGGATGTGCTGGGTGAAGTAAAGCCGGAGCGTATGCCAGATTGGGCAAAAGAAAAAGCGGTTGCTATCAGCCGTAAGCACAAAACCAAGGGACAAGAACGATAAGGAGGTAAACATCTATGGCAGCAAAGAAAACCGCAGCCGAACAGGGCTTGCAGCAGAAAATGAAGGTGCTGGCAAAGCTCTTTGACGCAGGCTGTAAAACCGAAAAAGACTTGAAGGCGCTGACCTTGCCGACGATTCTGAAAATCCCCGATGTGACCGTGCCGGATATGACGATCATCACCGAGCTTCAGGAGCAGGTCGCAAAGAACCGCGTTTTCTCTTACTTGGGAGGTGGAACAGATGAGCCAAGCGACACGACCGAGTGACCGCCACATCATTTGGAGCAACCAAAACCTTGATGTGGACGACTGGCGAGAGGACTACAAGGAGTTCCTTGAAGCGAATGAACTGGACGACGATCCGAATGATGAGCAGGCACTCTATGAGTGGATGGAGGAAACCAATTACGACTACCTCTCCGATGAGCGAGTCAACCTGAATATTCAGCTTTCCCAGCCGATCATTGTCATTGGCGACATCGGCAGATGGAACGGCAGAGTGATGGGCTACAAGGACATCCCCTCCGGCAACATCCGAGATTGCCTGTATGCCGACACCGACTATACCGAATGGTATGTAGATAAGTACGGTGATCTTCGTGCCGATGCAACTCACCACGACGGCACAAATCACTATCTCTACCGAGTGTTCAAGGAGGGCGTTTCCGAAACACAGATGGAGAACCTGAGAGATAAAATCTATCACGGCAAAGCCACACGAGCCGATATTACCCGGCTGACCCGGCGACTTGGGGATGAGATCGCCGCCGTTTACGGCTTTGACATCCCGAAACAACGAACACCGCAAGAAAGGGACGCAAGATAATGACAGATTTTACACTGCGACCGCTGACCGTTCCCGAACGCAAATACACCTACGCTCAAAGCTCGCAGCTTCAAGGGCAGACAGGCAACATCGGTTATCTGCGTGGGGACTTCGGCTCAAGCGGCAATCAGTTTTATACCACTTGGTTTGATACCCGACCGCAATGGAAAAGCGATGAGTTCAAGCGGGACTTGGACGATGTAATCAACGCCCTGCGCTCCGAGGAGTACGGACTGCTTCAAAGCCGTTCTCAGATGGTGCGTTATGGGCGTGAGAACAAGGAAAGCGAAATGCAGGGTGCTTATACCACTGAGTTCGGCTTCCGAGCAGATACCGAGAAATATGCGTTCGTGCTTCGCTGTAATCCAACGAGGGGCGACTATAACTTCTACTGCCTCTGCTATGTAAAGGAATGGCTGGACAAGCACATCGAAGAAGCCAACCGGGACATTCGCTTTATTGACAGCCACTATAAAGAGTTGTTCCGTATCCCGGACGGCGAGCGCATCATCGTAACAGACCGTGACGGCAAGACGGAAAGCTATCCCTGCCGCTATATTGATAACTATCACACAGAGGTTGGATGCAATCTCTTTCACATTTGTGAGTTTGCCGAGCGTATGGAGCAAGGCGGCTGTACCTACGCTCCAATGGAGCCGCCCTTGCCTCCGATGTGCTATTCCATACTCCCGTCAACCGGAGAAGTCATTCAAATTGACCGCTGGCAAAAGGGCTATACCGCCACAAGTTTTAACGACGGGAACCGTGCAGAGAACGAAGCAATCAAAGACAAGTTCAATGAAAAGCTGGGTGTCAGCAAGGCACAGGAGCAGGCGATGCTTGCAGGTTCTATGATCCGGTGGGACTCCATTGCCGCCAAACCCAAGAGCTATGATGAGAACGGCAAAGCCATCAAGCCCAAAGACTATGAACGATAAGGAGGTGTCCGCCGATGGCACGAAAATACGACTTCATTTCGGAGCTGTATAACCGAACCTGCAAAACGGTCGTTGCAAACCCCGAAAGCTGGGAAGCGTTTCTGCGCTCTGCCTGCTACAACTACCGTCTGCGCTTTGATGAACAGCTTTTGGTTCACGCACAGCGACCGGACGCCACCGCCGTTCTTCAGATCGACGACTGGAACCAAAAGTTCGGGCGATGGGTCAATCGTGGGGCGCACGGCATTGCCGTTTTTGAGGATGCCGACCAACGCCGCCAGCGGCTTGTCCACTACTTCGATATTTCCGACACGCATCCCAGCCGCTTTTCCCGCAGAGTTCCCATTTGGCAAATGCGGGACGAATACACGGCAGAAGTGATCGACACGCTGGAAAGCACCTTCGGAGAGTTGAACGACAAGGAAACCCTTGCCGTTGCCATCGAGTCGGCGGCAAGAAACGCCGTAGAGGACAACATCCCCGACTATCTCCCCGATCTGATTTACAGCGTGAAAGACAGCTTCCTGGACGGCGTATCCGAAGAAGAAATCACCCACATTTTCAAAAAAGCGGTGAGAAACAGCGTCGCCTATATGACAATGACCCGCCTGGGCATTGAAGCCGGAGAATACTTTGAACCCGATGATCTTCGGGATGTGGTGAATTTTACGACCCCTGCCACGCTGAACGCCCTCGGCTATGCCACCAGCGATATTGCGGAGATGGGACTTGCGGAGATTTCCCGCACCATTCTTGCCCTCGACCGTCAAAATCGCATAATTGCAGAGAAAACCAAAGCCGATTACAATGTAGGCAAAGAAAAAACCGAAAGGAGTCCTGACGATGAACGAGATCACTTACACGAGGCAGGGGGATTATCTGCTCCCCAATCTGACAATGCCGGAGCAGCCGGAGCTGTCGATGGGCAGGTACGCCCGGATGCGGAAGAAGTTCCTGAAGGAGCATCACAAGGTACGCTACTACAACCTGCTGACGAGCTGCACCCTGAACGAGCATCTGAACGACACGGAGCGCAGAGCGAACGAGCTGGAACAGATGCTGACGGAGCAGATGGCAGCGTCGGAGGGCGTGACGGAGAGCCTGAAAGCGATGGATATGATGAGCTGGGTTCGGAAGATGAACAGCATCAAGAGCCGGGTTCAGGAAATCGTGATGTCGGAGGTAATCTTCGCTTAGACTACTACGACCGAAGCCACGAGGATAAAAGCCTGCCGTTTTTCGGCGGCGACGATACCGTTCGTGAAATTCTCGGCACTACGCCGCACCTGAAAGCAAGTAAAGACGAGATACGGGCATTCTTTGAAGCAACCGCTGATAGGGATGCCCGTACTTCTTATATCAAGAGCATTTTCAACAACGACTACACCGAGGTCATTCTGAGCGACGGACGGCGTGTGGGCTATAAGACCTATCAGAATGTGTTGCAGCTTTGGGAAAGCAGTTATCTTTCCCGCACAGCGCAGAGCTTCTATGACTGGGGCGTAATTGCCCAGCACTTTGAAGCGATGCGGCTGCTTGGTGAGTTGCAGGACACGATGAAGCCATTGCCGTCCATCGACGGGCAGTTGAGCTTGATGACAGCAGGAGCAGAGGAGCGAAAGTCCTCTGCTTTTACTTTCTCTCAGGAGATCATCGACGCTATTCTCACCCGTGGCAGCGGCATTTCTGAGGGGAAAATGCGAATCTATGAGCAGTTCCAAAAGAGCCTGTCTGCAAAGGAAAATGCCGACTTTCTGAAAAATGAATACGGCTGGGGCGGTGCTTATCCCGTAATTGTCGGTGCAGGCATTGATGAGCAGCACGACGGTAAGGGTATCCGTATTTCTAAAGGCATCGGAAGCGATAAACCTCATATCGACCTGAAATGGAGTCAGGTAGAGAAGCGCATTGCCGAGCTGATAAAACTCGACCGTTACCTGAACCCCAAGGAAAAGGCACAGTACCCTGAGTGGCTGCAAAAGCAGGAGGAACGCCGTGCAGCACTTACCGAGGAACGAAGAAACAGAGAAATCTTGTCTACCGCACCGTCCGAAAAGACGGAGCCGGAAAACGAGCGATACGAATACCATCTCGGCAGCACCGTCTATCTCGGCGCAAACGAGTATGAAATCCTGTCCTTTGATGATGAGCGTGTAATGCTCTATGATACGCAGTTTCCGCTTTTCAACAAGGAAATGACGAGAGCTGAATTCGACAGCAAGGTGCAGGAGAACCCACTGAATGACCATTTGAAGGTCGCTAATAAACAGTCCGAAGAAAAGGCGGTCGAGTTCGACATCGGGATGGGCTATCTCGGCAACGGACTGACCGTTTGGAATCGTGCCGTGGAGGTCAATGGGGACTATCAGAACATTGCGCATATCTCCCCCGAAGGTGAGATCACCTTCTATGTGCAGGACTTGCCGCAAAGCGTTGTGGAGCGTATCGAGCAGGCGGCAGAAAGAGAAAAGCCAAAGGATGCTGCTTTGCCGGAGTTCTATCAGGCGTATCTTAAAACCAAAGCAGACAATCCGAGTAGCCTTGTACTGTATCAGATGGGAGATTTCTTTGAAGCCTATGCTGATGACGCAGAGGTCGTCGGGACAGCCCTTGATTTGACGCAGACGACCCGTGCCGTCGATCACAACACCCGTGTCCCTATGGTGGGATTTCCGCAGCACCGCTTGGAAACCTACCTTACAATGCTGACCGACAGAGGGTACGATGTAGAGGTCAACGCTTTGGAGGACGGTAAACGCATTACCCGCACCGTGGTTTCCACCACGAAGGAAGCACCCATCGAGTCCAAACCTATCGGCAGGATCGACTATCTCGGCACGGACGGCAAGGTCGGTGAAAGCATCGAGTACACCAGTCCTTATCAGTTCGAGAAGGACATCAAGGAGGAAAACTACTACGGTGTGCCGATGAGTATTGTTCTGTATAAGGACAAGGACGGCAGTACCATTCCCTATGACTTTGTTACTCGACTTGACCCACCGCCCAAGGGCTTTGAGATCATCGACAGCCCATATTTGCCGGAAAATGCTCTGGACAAGGCGAAGCATCTCATTGATGATTTTTGCCGTGAGGAGTATCAGCGTGAGGATGGTGCGGACTACACCGATCTTACCAATGTAGGTATTGCCTACACCACCACAGAGGATGACAAGCACGAAATACAGGCAAGGGTCAACCTTGTGGATTTCTGCATCGAAACTCTTGCAGATGGCAAGGTCGTCCGCAGTGTGCAGTATTCGTCCCTTGAAGAACTGACCGAAAAAGGACTGCAAGCATTGTCCTTTGACGACCTTGTTTATCTCTCCGAGGAAGAACTTGCACAGGTGGAAGCACCCCTTACCCCTGTTTGGGAGCATCCGAAGAAAAGCCGGGTGCAGACCTTTGATATTCATCCCGAAATCCCAATGGCAGACCGCCATACCTTTGACCTTGCTTCTCACGAGGTCGAGGAGGTCAACAAGAAAGAACGCTTCCACCGCAACTATGCGGCAATCACCGTTCTGAAAAGGTGTCAGGAAGAAAACCGTTTCGCCACACCGGACGAGCAGATCATTCTTTCCAAGTATGTTGGCTGGGGCGGTATTCCCGAAGCCTTTGATGAGCGAGCCGGTTCTTGGCAGACAGAGTTTGGGATGCTGAAAAACATCCTGACGCCGGAGGAATACGCTTCCGCAAGAGAAAGCACTCTGACCGCTTTCTACACGCCGCCAACGGTTATCAATGCCGTGTATAAGGTGATGAAACAGCTTGGCTTCCGTGAGGGCAACATCTTGGAACCGTCCTGCGGCATCGGGCATTTTATCGGTATGCTACCCGAAGAAATGAAGGGAAGCAAAATCTACGGCGTAGAGCTGGATACGGTTTCTGCCGGAATTGCACAGCAGCTATATCAAAAGTCCTCTATCGCCGCACAGGGCTTTGAGGAAACCAACCTCCCCGACAGCTTCTTTGATGCGGTTGTGGGTAATGTGCCTTTCGGGGATTTCAAAGTCCCTGACAAGCGGTACGACAAGCATAAATTCCTCATCCACGATTATTTCTTTGCAAAATCCTTAGATAAGCTCCGTCCGGGCGGCGTAATGGCGCTCATTACGAGCAAAGGCACAATGGACAAGGAAAACTCCGCTGTCCGCAAGTATATTGCTCAGCGAGCTGACCTGCTTGGCGCTATCCGTTTGCCGAACAACACCTTTAAGGGAAATGCCGGGACGGAAGTCGTTTCGGACATTCTTATTCTGCAAAAGCGTGACCGCATTGTGGATATAGAGCCGGATTGGGTACAGCTCGGCACGGATGAAAACGGTATCCTGGTGAACAGGTACTTTGTTGAGCATCCCGAAATGATACTCGGAGAGATGAAAATGGTGTCGGGGCGTTTCGGTCCCGAAGCCACCTGCATCCCTTACGAGGGGGCAGACCTTGCCGGGCAACTCGGCGAAGCCGTTTCCAATATTCACGGTGAGCTGACCGCATATGAGGTGGAGGATGAGCTTGCAGAGGAGGACAATTCCATTCCCGCAGATCCCACCGTTCGCAACTTCTCCTATACGGTGCTGGACGATAAAATCTACTTCCGAGAAAACAGCCGTATGGCTCCGGTGGAGGTATCCGCTACCGCAGAGAACCGCATAAAGGGTATGATCCGCATCCGTGATTCGGTCAGAAAGCTGATCGAATTGCAGACGGAGGATTACCCCGACTCGGAAATTAAAGCGGAGCAGGAGCGATTAAATGCTCTTTATGATGCCTTTTCCAAGCAGTACGGACTTATCAACAGCCGTGCCAACATCTCCGCATTTTCGCAGGACAGCTCCTTTTCTCTGCTCTCTGCTCTTGAGGTCTTGGGCGATGAAGGGCAACTTCCTCCGCAAGGCAGATATGTTCTCCAAACGAACCATCAAGCAGAA